>Ga0073934_10000605_pt1 | contig 100238 bp, 88 predicted proteins | sample LarsenN4metaG_FD_76834 | JGI IMG/M metagenome (GOLD analysis project Ga0073934, IMG submission 76834) | Hot spring sediment bacterial and archeal communities from British Columbia, Canada, to study Microbial Dark Matter (Phase II) - Larsen... ...
CTCTTGGTAAAGTGGAGCTCTTGCATAGGGGCATATCCTCCTTTTTGGGCTAATACCAAAAGTGATATGCCCTAAGGCTCCACTTACCAAATCAATTTTACACAACATATGATACACTACCCTTAATGTCAGCCGTCACTCCACTATCTAAACAATCATCCTGATATTTCTTTGTCATCCAGCAGAATACGAGGTTTACTTAATGGGGTGTTTGAAGTTAGAGAGTATAAGCCGGCTGCCTCTCTGGCACTCCTCGCCTGCATAATCCGATCAGCAACCCAAACTGCGAAGGTTCCTACCATCAGGCCGGTAACCATATCGGTGAAGTAGTGAAATCTGCCCCAGAAAGTACCTATGCACAGAGCAAAGACAAAAGGACTCAAGATATAACCTAATTTGCGATTGTACCTGAGAGCCAGAATCAAGGTCGCAAAAGCCACTGCCACGTGGGAAGAGGGAATGCAGCCGCCATGGATACCATATTTAGCTATTAACCATTTGGCCAGAGAGGTAAAAACTGGCCCTGTTAATTGTTTTCCTTCAAGGTACGCCAGACTGCGATGTGGGCCCGCCACTGGAAAAAGTATGAAAGTTATATAGGAGATGTAAAATCCGATCGAGATGGTCAGCATGAAATGGTCAAGCTCCTTAATCCTGTTCTTCAAATAGAGAGAGATTCCCAAGATTGGCATCAAGAAGTAATAGGAAACATATCCCAGCATTAAAAATTCATTGGTCCAGGGATGATAGAGCGTTTCCAGCCAGATAGTGGGGTGAACACCGAAGACAGCCAATTCCAGACTCTGTACCAGATGGTCAAAGTAAGCAGGGTGGATCAGGAGGACAAGCTTTCCGGACTCCTCGTATAGAAAAATGTAAATCAAAAGAGGATAAATATGCCTGAAGAATCTCTGCCAGCCATTAGGCGCTATCAGGAACGAGTAGGCGCCGAAGGCTACCGTGGAAATAAGGAGATTAAAGAATAAGTATGACTGCCAGTTGGGCAGGTTGTGTCTGTAAATCAGGATCAAAGTCGACAGAATGGCCATGTAGGCCCAGATGGCAATATCCTGGGGTAAAATTTCTCTACGAATCTTTTGCATATTCTCCGGGTTTCCCCTCCACCACTAGGACAAATTCACCTTTTATGCTTCTAGTCCCAAAATACTCTTTCACTTTAGATATTCTTCCCCGCACAGTCTCCTCGAATTTTTTGGTCAGTTCCCGGGAGACTGAAATTCTGCGGTCGCCCAAAACTTCAGATAGCTCGGCTAAGGCTCTTAGAAGGCGATGGGGAGACTCGTACAACAGGATGGTTCTCTGCTCTTCTCTAAGAACTTCCAGGCGTTTTTTCCTGCGGCCGGACTTTAGGGGTAAGAAACCCTCGAACACAAACCGATCCGTGGGCAGACCGGAAACAATCAGAGCGGAAACAAAAGCAGCCGGACCCGGAATCGGGATAATCTGAATATCATTCTGAATAGCTAAGTTGACCAAATTATAAGCGGGATCAGAAATGCCCGGGGTGCCGGCATCAGAGACGACGGCGACACTCTTTCCGGATAAGAGGCTCTGAATTAATTGAGGAGCTTTACTTCGTTGGTTAAAATCATGGTAGCTGGTGAGATTGGCCTTTATGTTGTAATGGGATAAGAGCAAACCGGTATGCCGCGTATCTTCTGCGGCAATCAAGTCAGCAGATTTCAGAACTTCCAGAGCTCGTAAAGTTATATCAGCAAGGTTTCCGATAGGAGTGCTGACCAGATAGAGGACGCCGGCGCTCATTTGAGGAAAGATTATAGAAAATTCAAATCAGATATGCAAGTTTCTTTTTCAGTTGACAAAATATTATCCAGGCAGATATATTCTGAATCAACAAGGAGCCCTCATGGCAGGAGTGAACAAAGTAATCTTAGTCGGAAACTTAGGCAAAGACCCGGAATTGCGCTATACCCCTTCTGGTCAGGCGGTGGCTACCTTCAGTCTGGCCACCAGCCGCAAGTGGAAAGATAAAGAGGGGCAGATGCAGGACCAGACCGACTGGCATAATATAGTCACCTGGGGCCGGCAGGCAGAAATTGCCAAAGAGTATTTAAAGAAAGGGAGTCCGATTTTTATTGAGGGGAGGATTCAGTACCGGACCTATAACGATCGAGACGGTAACAAAAGATATATAACTGAAATCGTGGCCCAATCGCTCCAAATGCTCGGTCGCAAGGGAACTGAAGCTGCGCCGGAGGCTGCCGAAGAAGTTGACGTAGAAACTCCGCCGGCTGCTGACGAGGATATTCCCTTTTAGAGCTGGATGAGGGTTAACCTCGCCCGGGCAGTTCCGGCATTTTTAGTTTTCGCTTTACCCCTTTTAATCTATATTCTCACCCTTTCCCCGACGGTCTCCTTCATAGACTCCGGAGAACTGGCAGTGGTTTGCTACACCTTAGGGATCTCTCACCCAACCGGTTACCCCCTCTATACCCTGCTAGGCAAGATTTTCACTTTGCTTCCTCTGGGCACTATAATCCAAAGGTTGAACTTTCTTTCAGCGCTGTCTGCAGCCGCAGCGATTCTCTTCCTCTTTTTGTCTCTCAGAAATTTTTTGCAGAAATTTGAATTAAATCAGGCGGATAGCCCGGTTTTCAGCTTCGGTGCGGCCTTCTTGTCTCTTTACTTTGCCTTTACCCCTGCGATATGGTCTTTGGCCGTGACTAATGAGGTCTATACTCTGCACATCCTCTTTTTGTCACTACTTCTGTTTTTGCTCTTGCAATGGGATCGGAATCGCTCTGAAAAATTGTTCTTTTTAATATGTTTTCTGTACGGTCTCAGCTTTACAAATCACATGAACAACTTATGGCTTTTTCCTTCCCTGGTAATCCTCTTGTGGACCGGCCTGGGCAGGAGATGGTTGAGGCAGAAAAGAGTTTGGCTGGGTGTGGTTCTATTTTTCTTGGGATTTTCTCTTTATCTCTATTTACCCATCCGCTCCTCTGTTGGTCCACTCTTCGATTGGGGGCATCCGACTAACTGGCACAACTTCAAGAATCATCTGAGCGGCTGGCAGTACCAGGGCTGGATGTTCAGGTTCACCTCGGAGGAACTGGCTAAAAATGTGGAAAGTTTTGGAAATCTACTGTTAATGGAATTCCCACCACTAATTATGGTTGCGGTGGTGATTGGCGCAGTCTATCTGTTTTGGAAGGACGCTAAGAAAGCATTTGCTCTCATTCTGCTGGCTCTCTTGACATTAATTTATAGCGTCAATTTCAGGATCGGAGAGATAGAGAATTATTTTCCTCCGATTTACTTATCTTTGACCTTCTTCTTAGCCTCAGGCCTCTGGGTTTCACTCAAATACATCCTGAGGAAGCTGGTCAATTTTCCAAAGAGTTTAGCTTTATGGGTTTTTGCCACCCTTTGTCTCTTAATGTTCTTACTGGCCTTGCTCAGGAATTACCATACCCAGGACCGGAGCAAGGATTACTTCGCCTATGACCTGGCCGCCAACATCCTGGAATCGACCCAAGCTCCGGCCCTTATTCTGACAGATGTGTGGGATTATTCTGCGCCTTATCTATACATCCGCTTCGTGGAGGGTAAGGAGCAAGCCAAGATAATCCTGGATAAGGAACTTTTGCGCCGGTCCTGGTATTCTGATTTCATTCACCAGGCTTACCCTGACATTTATCAAAACTCGCAAAAAGAAATCATGGATTTTCAAAAGGCGGTCTTTCCCTTTGAACACGACAGCAGTTATGACCCGGTATATTTGGACCGGATATACCAAGAAATGCTGGCCAGCCTGATTGAACAAAATTTAGGTACTCGCAACGTCTATCTTCTCATAGTCAAGCCTGAGCCTTTTCGACAAAAATTCCTGACAGTTCCTGAGGGGCTGGCCTTCCGGGTGGTGAGCTCTACTGAATACACACCCTATCTTATGCCCCAATTTCAACTCCGGGGACTGGACGACCCCGCAGTCCACAAAGATCCCCGGATCAAGTTTTATCTCCTGCGTTATCCCACCATGTTAGAGGCCCGGGCTAAATACGAAGCCTATTTCGGATACGACTCTCTAGCTGCCGCTCTAAACGCTGAGGCCCTGCTTTTGCGGAACAAACTGTCAGATTAGTTTCTCTCATTTTTCTTACATGAGTTATATTATTAGCACAGAGTTGGGTGATGACAAAAAGATTAACAGCTTGGATATTGGTTCTGTTTGCCACCGTAACTATATCTGCTTCTACTGAGGCCGAGGAGGGCTCCTCTCTCCAGCCTGATTCTTTGGTTTATCTGAAATATGTACCGGAGGGATTCCAAATCTTCAACAATTGCTTTGATTTTTATGTTACCCCGGGCGTGTTGGAGAGCTGGACCGAAGAAGAAATGCAGCAGTTTATCGGCAATTTCTTAGATGATGATACCTTGGATGGAAGAGACATCTTCACGCAGGTGTGGAGATATTTCAACGACGGGGACCTGGATTCCAGTCAATACGGTATTTTCTTCAAGTACTATAACACGGTAATGACCAAAATCAAGTTGTATCTCTACGACCCTAATGATTATGACTGTAATGAGTATTATAGTGGCAATTGCAGCGGAGCAGGCTCAGGCAGTCTTACCTGGATTGAAGTCGCCAATCGCAAAGCCTACCAGCATCCAACCTTTGAACCGAATCTCCCGTTGTTGATGGGACTTTTAGCCCATGAGCTACAGCACAGTGCTTGTGACATGACAGACCGTTACGAAGAGTCTTGGTTGGATGAAACCTTTTCAGAGCTAACTCGTTATCTGACCGGAAACTTCAAACTCAACCGGGGGATTTACGATTACAATATTCCTTATGACAATAGTCTTCTTGTTCTGGCCTGTTGCCACAGTTATACTTCCAAATATTGGCACTGGTATTTGTGGGGCAGCTACCTTTATGAACAATTTCCCGGAGCCACTGACTCAATCCAGGATGATTTCATGTATCAGCTGGTCAGGCTCAAAGAAGGAGGTTTCAGGCTGCAAGGGATGTACTCTCTGGCCAAGCTTTTTGAAATGCCAGAATTTCATCGTTTCGGCCTTTCCGGTTTGCAGCTATTGAAGAGAGTCTTCAATGACTGGACCATAGCCAATTATCTGGATGACACTCAGCTTGATCAAGGAGAGTACGGGTACCAGAAGGTCGATATAGCCAAAGACATCGCGCTATTTAGATTCAATTATGGAGAGCCTGTACCAAATTCCGGCATTACTCCTGCGGAACATATCATCGATTCCTCTTTTCTCCATCAGACCAAGTTATTCAAGGATTTCTACGGCAATGATTCCCTGACCGTAGAAGTTTACTCTGCCGACTATATCAAACTGGTTGCGGATTCCTCAATCAGAAGTGACACCGGCCTGGATTTGAACCTCAGTTTTTCTGGGATTATTTTGACGATACCAATGCGAATATTGACCTGCAGGTCAATTGTCTGCTTTTCTCGAAGGATAGCTCTCTGCTTCGGATTGAGAGAATGAATGCAGCCTCAGAACAGGCCTGGATAACTATTCCCGGATTTGGAGGAGAGACAGCTGAGGTCGTCTTAGTGGTCAATGCCATTGAAAAAGTGGTCGCCCCGGATCTGTGCTGTTACAATAAAGAGCGGTATGAATATTCCATCCGACTGGGCTCTCCAGTCATTCAACCTAAGGTCTTTGAATTAGCCCAGAATTACCCCAATCCCTTCAACGCCCAGACCGTCATCAAGTTTAACTTGACACAGGAAGCAGAAGTCAAACTGGAAATTTTCAATCTGTTGGGCCAGAAGGTTAAGACTATGCTGCATCAGAAGCTTGCTGCCGGCGGTTATAGCTTGATCTGGGATGGCTCGGATAACAATGGCAAAGAGTTAGCCAGCGGTCTATATTTCTACCGGTTGAATCTGGGAGGACTTTCTCAAAGCAAAAAGATGCTCCTCATCAAATAGTGAACAGCATCTCTGCTAAACTGGAAAAAAATTACTTACCCAGTCTATCCTTAGCTATCTTAGCTTCTGGAGAGCGGGGATACTCCTCTATGACTCTCTTCAAAAACTGATTCCCCATCTTCTTATCCTTTAACTCCAGATAAGAGAGCCCTATCTTATATAAAGCTGCCGGAACCTTGTCTCCGGTCGGATAATCCTGCAGCAGTTTCTGGAATTGGGTTATGGCTTTGTCGTACTGAGCCTGGGCGTAATAAGACTCCCCTATCCAGTAGAGGGCGTTATCAGACAGGGGGGAATCTGGAAAATTCTGCAGATATTGGGTAAATCCGGAAATGGCCAGTTGATAATTTCCTTTGGTTAGGTCCAGGTAAGCTGCGTCATACAGCTTTTTCGGATCCACCAGAACCAAGCCGGTGGTGTCTGCTCTGGTTGTGTCGGAAGAAAGCGGAGAATAAACCGGTTGAGTCCTTTTCGAATATGACTGAGAGTAAAGCGAGCTCAAATCCTCAATCCTAGCTTCCAGATTATTTAACTGCTGCTGGTTTTGTTCGGAATACAAAGACATTTCCGCTTTCATGGTCTGCAAAATCTGACCATAAGCGGAAAGTAAACTGTCCAGACGGGCTGAGCGCTCTTCCAGGACTCTGTTTCTCTCCTTGATGTCCGCCAGATCCTGCTTAAACTGTACAATCTCTTTGCGGGAGACGCAACCACCCAGCACAAGAGCTGAGAGAGTTAAAATTAGCAGTCTGCTAAGGTGTTTCACACGGCACCCTTGGCTTTTTTTAGAAAACCTGTTGCTACTGGGAGATTACCTTGAACTCATCCCGGCGATTCTTGGCCCAAGCCTCTTCACTGTGGCCAAAATCTATCGGTCTTTCTTTACCGTAGGAAATAGTCTCAATCCGGCTGGCGCTGACACCCAATTTGACTAAATAATCCTTGGCTGCACTGGCTCTCTTCTCACCCAGGGCCAGGTTGTATTCTACTGTGCCGCGCTCATCGCAGTGCCCTTCGATTCTGATTTTAGTTTCCGGATTCTCCATCAGGACTCTGGCATTTTGATTCAGGCCGTCAATAGCATCCGGGCGGAGGTTGTACTTGTCAAAATCGAAGTGAATCATCTGGAAAGAGACTTCCTTTTTGGATACGGTGGGTTCTTCTACAGTCTTAGGCGGCTCTGCCTTGGGTTGCTCAGTTGGCTTTTGCTCGGTTGGGGGTTTTTCCACAGCCGGCTCAAGCTTAGTCCCTTTCTTGCAGCCGCCCATAAAAAGAGCTACTGCAATTACCAGAAATAACGGAAATCTTAATCTTAACATATATCCTCCCTCACTTGGTTTCATTTCCGCTCAATTTATCAACTGGCTTACCAAATGGCAAGCTATTTCTAATAAATTTGGCTAAAATCTGGGGGACCAGGCCGGAGAGAAATTCCCGCCACCAGAGGTAATCTTGCTCTGATTGCTGCCATCCCAGTTCATGGTATAGATTTCGAATTTACCGGTGCGGCTGGAGGCAAAAGCAAGATGATACCCATCCGGAGACCAGGAAGGATTCTCATTACTCCCCTGGTCGGTTAACCGATTGAGATTTTCACCGGTTATGTCAACCGTGTAAATTTGAAAACCGCCTCTCTCTCTAGACACTAATGCGATTTTGTCCCCGTGGGGAGACCAGGCTGGTGAGTCGCAGTAAGAGAGTCCGTAAGTAAGCCGGTGGACATTAGAGCCATCCGAATCCATGACATAAATCTGAGGTGAGCCGGTTCGGTCCGAAGTAAAGGCAATCTGTTTACCATTAGGCGACCAGGAGGGCGAGGATTCAATGCCCAGACTGTAGGTCAGCCGCCTGGGATTTTCTCCTCCGGAATTTATCAGATAAATCTCCGGGTCGCGGTCTATCGAAAGGGTAAGGGCGATTAGATTTCCTTTGGGATTGTAGCGGGCGGCGGTGTTCAGCCCCCTGAAGTTCGCCAATTTCTTGGCTTTGCCTGACTCCAGCTGCAATTCCCACAGATCCGGGTTGCCGGATTTATAAGAAGTGTAAATCAACTTTTTTCCATAGGCAGACCAATTGGGGGATAAGTCAATGCTTTTATCAAAGGTAATCTGCTGGGGGTTGAAGCCGTCATAATCACAGAGATAGAGCTCTTTACCAGAAGGAGTTTCCCGGATATAGGCTATTTTGGTGGTAAAGATTCCCTTCTCGCCGGTCAGATTCTGAAGCAGGTCATTAGAAATCTCATGGGCTAATTTTCTCCAGGCCGATTGGGGAGTTCGATAGGATTGAGAGAAATTTTTCTTACGGGCAAAGGCGTCGTAGAGGTAGACTTCAGTTTTCAGAAGTGCAGATTGAATCTCCACTTTGCCGGCAATTAAAAACTGAGCCTCGGTGCGCAGCCAGATGTCCTGGTCCAGGGGATTTAAGTCCGCGGCATCGGCGAAACTAAACAGGTTTTCCTCTGAGAATTTGAAGAACATGGAGAAGGTCAGATCTTTCTGGATCACTTCCGTTATCTGAACAGCCAGGCTCTCCTCAGCCGGCCACTTATTTTTGGTCTGGAATTTGACTAGAGATACTTCCAAAGGGTGAAATTCTCCCTGGCTGTAGATGGTTCCCTTGATTTCACCTTGGCCAAAACTTAGAGAAAATGAGGTTATAACCAAATTCAGAGAGGTTAGAGCAGTCAAGAATCTCCTCATGGGACTCCTACGAAGTTCAGATGAACCGTCAAATCCTTGCCCGCATAATGGGTCGGCAAGGGTGGCATGGGGCCAGCAGTTAACACCGCTCTTAAGGCGGCTTGATCGTAGAAATTATTCCCGGAGGAGACCTCAATAGCTGCATCTGTCACCCCACCATCCTTTTGAATTTTGAATGAAATAGTGGCCTGCAGGCTGGCAGCTTCGACCGGATTTCTCCACATCGATTTTATCTTGGCAAAAACAATTCCCGCATAATAGGGAGATTCCAGCCTCTCTCCTTCTAAGGTAGCCTGACCTAATCCTTCAATTTGCTGAATAGGGTTTTCCTGCCTGGTCTGGTTTGGCTCTTCTTTAGCCGGTTCAGGCGGCTTCTTTTTAGGAGCTATTTTCTTAGGCAGGGCCTTTTCTGGTTTGACAGTAACTTTAGGAACCGCCTGTTCCTGGGCTTCCGCGGTCTTAACCTCCAGTTTGGGGAGAGAGATTAAACTGACCTGATAAATAGTGGGATATATCTTAGACTTACCCAAAGGGGAGGAGAGCAATAAGAGAGAGGCTATAATTACCAAATGCCCGCAGGCGGAAAAAAAGATTTCTCTTTTCATCTAACCGGTTCACTGACCAATCCCAAGTCGGTTATCCCCAAGCTCTTGATCCGGCCGATCACATCTACCACCAGACCGTACTGCACTTCCTTGTCAGCTTTAAGATAAACTGTGCTGGTTACCTTTTGTCTTTTCAGGTCCGAAAATCGTGTACTGAATTTAGTCAAGCTCACCAATCGATCATCTAAGTAGATCTTTCCTTCTTTATCAATGGTCACCACGATTCCTTCTCCTAAGTCTTTGCTGGTAGCCTGAGTTTTAGGCAGTTTTACCTCGATGCCAGAATTTAACATAGGGGCGGTAATCATAAAGATGATCAATAACACCAGCACCACGTCCACCAAGTTGGTTACGTTGATGTCTGCCATGAAACCGGGCCTCTGCATCATAACAAAAACTCCTTGCGGATGTCAGAGACCAGCTGAGAGGCAAAATTCTCCTGCATCACCACAAAATTCCTGATTCTGCGGTTGCAATAATTGTAGGAAACCGCGGCCGGAATGGCAGCTGCCAGCCCGAAGATAGTAGCTATCAAAGCAGTAGCAATTCCGGGCGCTACTACTGCCAAGGATGCCGAACCCCGAATGCCTATATCCTGAAATGAAATCATCACTCCCCAGACCGTTCCCAAAAGCCCCAGAAAAGGAGAGACGTTGGCAGTCGTCGCTAAAAAAGCTACCCCCTTCTCTAATTTTTCAGTTTCCTCATTAGAGACTCTCAGAAGGGTCGCTTTGATATCTTCAATCGCTTCGACAGTCAAAGCCACCGCCGGATTTCCGGCTTTGGCCAGAGCCGAGTCAACCTCGGAAAAATCGGTCATCTTCTTATATCCTTCGATGAACAATCTGGTCAAAGGGGTATTATGCAGAGAGGATACGGCCGGATATGCTTCAGATAGCACTCTCTTGCTGTTATAGGAGGACTGGAATTGCTTGGATTCAGCCTGGACCTTCTTGAAGGTTTTGAGCTTATAGATGATTATCCCCCAGGAGACAATAGAGAAAAATAAGAGTAAGAGAAAAATTACCTTGGCAAACCAGTCTGAAGAAAGGAGGATATCTCCCAATTTGCCGCCAAAACCGCCGCTTTGCAATAGGACTAAGAGATTTAACAAGTTAACTCCTTACTTTAGGATTGGCTTTAAGGCTCTTTGCATTATACAAACTCAGGCCTTGATAGTCTCCAATTTTCTGCAATTAACTTTTTGAGCTCGAATCAATTAAGACCAATATATCGGTCAGCAAAAGATTCATCAAGCAGAAATTCAAATAAAGAACCATTATCCGCAATTCCTTAGCCATTCTTGACTATGCTAAGTTGTTACGTATATTAAAGTGACTTGTCTATGAGCAAAAGTATTACCAGCTCGATTCTTAATTTGCTTTTCCTCTGCTCTACCATTTCTGCTACCAAGTATGCAGGGGAGTTTTTGTACTTAGGGGTGGGTGCCAGAGCCTTAGGAATGGGGGGAGCCTTTGCAGCGGTGTGCGATGATGCCACTGCCAGTTACTGGAATCCAGCCGGCCTGACCCATTTGACTCAACATCAGGCCACCCTGATGCACTCGGAGACTTTTGGCGAGCTTCTGAATTTGGATTATGTCACCGTGGCCCTGCCATATCAATCCGCAGCCATCGGATTAAGTTTTATGAGACTTGGCGGCGGGGGCATAAAACTGACCTCCTTGGAGAACCCCACCCAGCCCATTTCCGAAAGAAATCGAGTTTTGCTTCTCCGAGAGGAAGGGCATGCTGACTATAGCATTAGCTTCTCCTATGCCCGGCTTTTCTCTTCAAAAACGAGCTGGGGAATAAATGCCAAGGTCATCTACCGGGATATTCCCCAGACCTCTGCCTTTGGAATGGGGTTGGATATCGGAATGCTTTATCATATCAAAAACTACCTATCCTTGGCCGCCAATCTGCAGGATGCCACCTCCACTTTCTTATCCTATGCGACCGGCTCGAAAGAAACGATTACTCCGACCCTCAAACTGGCGGTGGCGCTGAGCAAGGAGTGGACCAATATCACTGCCACTATAGCGGGTGATACTGACCTCCGCTTCGAAGGGAGGAAATATGCGGCCCAATACTGGATGGGAAATATTTCGGCTGACAATCACTACGGATTGGAGGTCGGCTATCAGCGAAAGCTTTTCGGGAGGATGGGATTCGACCAAGGGGATTTTACCGCCGGAGCAGGGGTGGCCATCCGGAATTTTGGGATAGATTTTGCCTACCTGAGTGAAAATGAACTTGACAATTCTTATCGTTTATCTTTGACTGTGGCGTGGTAATGCGCTGTAAATCGAATTTAATTTCTGGTGTCGCCTTAACAGTTGTAGCCGTTCTTCATGGCTTGGCCTGTGGTCAAATCTCCAGTGATACCATACTCGCCCGGGTCGGAACTGCCAGGATCTCTTTGGGCCAGTTCGAGCAGAAACTTCAGTCAAAAGGTCTGGTCTCTGGTAACCAGTCACTTTCTCTGGCGACTAAACAGACCGTGTTAGACGACTTGATAGATGAGCTCTTAATAGAAAAAAAAGCAGTCAATTACAGCCTTAGCAACGATCCTGAACTTCAGCAAAAACTCCGTGATTTTCGGAATCAAAAGATACTAGAACAGTTAAGACAAAAGCTTGTTTCGGATGTGATCACTGTCTCTGATTCAGAGATTGTAGCTTATTACCAGGCTAACCGCGAACTGGGATACAAGACTCCGGAAGCCGTAAAAATAAGCCTAATTTTCATCAGTTTTGAGAAAAGCGATGTGAAAGATAAGGCCGGCAATCCCAAAAAAGTTGAAAAGGAGGCTCTTGCTAAATGCAAAGAGATATTGCGCCGTCTTAAAAATGGGGCCGATTTCGGACAATTGGCCAGGACTTTTTCCAATCACAAGAGTGCTGCTAATGGCGGTGAAATGGGTTTTGTACCCAGAGGGCAACTCCCCCCTGAGCTGGAAGAGATTCTATATTCTTCCTCACCCGGGCTAATTGAAAGACCAATCAAGACCACTTATGGATATAATATCGTGGAGCTACAGGATTATCAGAAGGAGAGCTACCAAGAGTTAACTGCCCCCCTGCAGGAGGCCATTGGCAAGACCTTGAAGAAAATAAAAGAAGAGCGCCGGCAGCAAGAAGTGCTGGATAGCCTCCGGCAGCGTTTCCCGGTTAAATATAAACCGGGGGCGGTTGCCAAACTGACATCCCCTCCCGGCTTTGAAAGCTGGCTTATGGCAGTAGGCGTAGATACGTTATACTATACCAGACTCCTGCCGAATTTTCAGAATTACCTGGTTAATAGAAAGACTAGGGCCGATTCTGCCTCGGCAGAGAATTTTTTAAGAATACAGGCCGACACTTTGGCTGTTCTGGCCGCCGCCAGAAATATGAAGCTCCTTCAAGACTCTAAAATAAAACAGCAAGTGGAAGAGTTTAAAATAGATTTGGCCAAGCAAAAAATTCGCTCTCAAAAGCCCGTGACTGACTTTAATCCCAGCCCCCAGGAAGTAACTGATTATTATGAGAAGCACAAAGCGCTTTGGAAGGAAGAGCGGCCAATTTACGTGCAGCACATAATCTTCGCCGATTCGGCCCAGGCTGCCCGAGTACGAGAAGAGATAGTCAAAGGCTTAGATTTTCGGGAAGCGGCCTTGAAATATTATCCGGGCGAGAAAGAAATCAGAGCCATTGCCTATGATCTGGGTTTTATCTCTGCCCTGGAAATGCCCACCAGTTTTTATCAGAAGGCATTGGAGTTACAGATTGGCCAGGTCAGTTTGCCTGTCCGAACAGAATTTGGCTGGCACCTGATAAAATTGGTTGACCGGAAGGATTACAAAGACCTAGATGAAGTGCAGGAGGAGATAAGAAATTTGCTTCTGGCTGAGAAGAATAAGAATATATTGAAAGATTGGCGGGGCAAGCTTAGGGAAGGAACCAAAATCTGGGTCAATCAGAAATTGTTGGAAAGATATTCAGGAGCAGTGGGAGGTAAAAGTTAAATGAAAAACCAATTCTGCAGAATCATCACACTGGCTGCTGTGTTCTCAGTCCAGTTAGCCTCGGCTGAACCACCCCAGATAGCAGCCATCGTCAATAGGGATACTATCACGATCCAGGATTTAGAGAAGGAACTGAAGGGCCAATCCGGTTCTCTCTCCTCAGATCGACAAATGGTTTTATCGCAGACCCTCAACAGTTTAATTGTCGATAAACTAGTAGTCGCCCGGGCTGCCTCGCTGGACCTCAGTAAGGACCCGGCCTTCCTCCGGGAAAAACAGGATACCCTCAACCAGTTTGTTTTCGGACAGATGTACCAGAAGTACGTAGCCAGCTTGGTGAACGTCGCTCCCGAAGATGCTGAAAAGTATTATTATGACAACAAAGAGATGGTTTACAAAATTCCAGAACAGGTGCGGGTGAGCCACATTCTGATTGAGCCTGAAGAAGATAAAACCATTTCTGATCCCCAGAGACGTAAACAGGAAGCTGACCGGGTCGCCCTGCCGAAGGCTAAAGAAGTCAAGAAAAGGGCTCAAAAGGAAGATTTTGCGGCTTTAGCTCAGAAGTTTTCCAAGGATTATACCACTTCCATGCGGGGCGGAGACATGGGTTACCAGAAACGAGGGGATTTATTACCTGAAATTGAAAAAGCGGCTTTTGCGGCTAAGCCGGGAGATATTCTAGGTCCTTTCAAAAGCGAGTACGGTTATCATGTTATAAAGGTAGGGGATAGAATTAAGGAAGGCTACCGGGAACTGGACGACAAACTCAAACAGGAAATAGAAAATAAGCTCAGGACCGAAAAGACCACCCAGCGAAACCGGGCCTTCCTGGACAGCTTGAGAAATGAAATGAGTTATGATTTTAATGACGAACTCCTAGCGCTTCCCGAGACTACCAAGGTGCAGAATTCAACTTGGTGCGTGGTGGTTAACAAATCCGATACTCTGAGAGCCGGAGAAATCTGGGAAGAGATTCTGAATTACAGTCTATACACCAAATCTGGCCGAATGAGCCTGGGTGATAAAAAGGATTTTCTGAAGAATAAAGCGCTGGGAGTGCAGCTATTAGTCTTAGAGCTGCTTGCCAGACAATTGGGGTATTATGATGCACCTGAGACCAAGCAAATGCTCCGGAAGTTTGTCCAACAGCGGGGTGAAAAAATAATTCGTCAGCAGGCGGTACCGCAATACAATCCTTCGCCAGAGGAAATCCGCCAGTATTTTGACAGCCATCCCGACCAGTTTAAAGCTGAATACCCTTTACACGTGTATCATATAATCTTTGATGATTCCTTGACCGCTTCCGCGGTTAGAGATTCTATCCTGCAAGGAGCCGATTTTGTGGAGATGGCCAAGAAATATTATCCGGGTCAGGGTGACGTTAAGGATGTGGCTTATGATCTTGGCTACCTTGCCAGGCACGAAATGCCAGAAGGTTTTTATGAAGCCGCTGACCAGCTGGAGATCGGGGGAGTCAGCCCTCCGGTCAAGACTTTTCTGGGCTATCACTTGATAAAACTGATTGACCGTAAAAAAGACCAGACCCTGCAGGAGGTTACTCCTCAAATAACTAAGGTCTTGAAAGAGGAGCATCAAAAGAAGGCTGAAGCGGAATGGGAAGCAAACCTAAAAAAGGGTGCCAAGATCAAGATTTTCCAAAAGAACCTGGACAAGATTGATCTGACTCGACTAAATTCTGGGGAAAATCCGGCCGGCTCAGATAAGCCTTAAAGCTGTTTTTCGCATTACCTTGCATATCTTAATTGAGAACGAATATAAGCGCAAGGGGATTCACCTGCTGGCGCTGGCTGTTCCCATCGGGTACTACTTCCTTCCCCAAAAGACTGCCCTCTTAGTCCTCCTCCCATTCGCGCTGGCCTCGCTGGTATTTGATTTCATTCGTATCTTAGAGTGGCCGGGTTACCGCCCGCTGAATTTTCTTTTCGGCCCCATGTTGCGGACCCACGAGGAAGCAGATTTGACGGGCGGCTCTTATATTTTATTTGCGGCGGCCCTCTCGATTTTCCTTTTTGAAAAACAGGTAGCCATTGCCGCTATAACTTTCATTATCTTAGGAGATATCTCCTCGGCCTTGATCGGCAGGAGGTATGGAATGATTTCTTTCGGAGACAAAACCTTGGAGGGGAGTCTGGGATTTTTTCTGTCCTGCTTGTTAGTGGTGGTTATCGTTCCTGATTTATCTCTTTTAATCGGCTTGGCCGGGGCAGCTGTGGCCACTTTGGTTGAAGCTATCGATTTCCGCGTAGATGATAATTTAACGGTGCCTCTGGTTTCCGGGGTGGTGATGCAGCTTTTGACAAAAATTTCTTGACAAGCTCTTGTGAAAAAAGTATTTTAGTGGAAAATTTTTTGAAGGAGGCTCATAGATGACCAAGGGAAAGGTTAAATGGTTCAACGAGAGCAAAGGTTACGGCTTTATCACTTCGGCAGAAGGCGGGCCGGACATCTTTGTTCACTTCTCTACCATCCAGATGGATGGGTTCAAAACCTTAAAAGAGGGTGAGGAGGTTCAATTTGAACTGGTCACCACCGGCAAAGGGCTGCAGGCCGCCAATGTTATGAGAGTCTGAACTCTAAAAATAATTTTCAGACGGAGAAGCCTTGTCGCCTGACAGGGCTTTCTTTTTTGGGAAAGTTGATTATTTTCCCAGTGATTTCAAGAGCAGAGGAGTATGAATGAAACTAATCGATCTACGCAGTGACACAGTAACTAAACCCTCCCCGGACATGAGAAGAGCTATGGCCAAGGCCGTGGTGGGGGATGATGTTTTTGAGGATGACCCGACCGTCCATAAATTGGAGGCCATGGTGGCCAGGATTTTGGGAAAAGAAAAAGGGCTCTACGTCCCTTCCGGGACCATGGGGAACGAAGTCTGCCTGAAAGTTCTGACCAAACCCGGCGATGAGGTCTTGACCGAGGCCGGCTCTCATATTTACAAGAATGAAGTAGGCGGTCCCTCTGCCTTATCCGGGATTCAGTTACACCTTGCACAAGGCAAAAAAGGAGTCTTTACCGCCGAGCAGATAGAGTCAGAAATTCCAGCTCCGGACGTGCATCATCCCACGCTGACAGTTATTACAGTTGAGAATACTCATACCACTGCCGGAGGAACGGTCTTCCCTGTTCAGGAAGTTAAAAAGCTTAGAAAATTAGCTGACGGCCATAAGATTAAAATGCACTTAGATGGAGCCAGATTGTGGAATGCCTGCATCGCCACTGGATTGAAGCCAGTAGATTATGCTAAGTATTTCGATACAGTCACGGTCTGTCTGTCCAAAGGCTTAGGCGCGCCGATTGGGTCAGTAATCGCCTCCACCGAAGAATTAATCTTCGAGGCCAGACGAGTCAGGAAGAGATTAGGGGGTGGGATGAGGCAGGTCGGTATTTTAGCTGAAGCTGGGATTTATGCGTTAAAGAACAATTACAAAAGATTGGCCGAGGACCATGAAAATGCCCGCTGGCTGGCAGAGGAGCTATTGGAAATTGAAGGGATTGAGATTGATATGGAGACTGTGCAGAGTAACTTAGTGGTGTTTGATATAGCGGGTACAGGCTGGAAGGTGATGAATGTAGTTGAGGTTTTGAAAAAGCAGGGGGTGTTGGTGGTGCCTTTCGGTGGGACGACTTTAAGGGCGGTGACGCATCTGGATGTGGAGAGGAAAGATTTGGAGAGAGCGGTGAGGATATTTAAGAAGGTATTCAGATGATATGCAGTTATAGCGGTCTTTGCGAGGAGTCCTGAGCTTGTCGAGGGACGACGTGGCACTCCCAGGAATTGGCTACATCTTTAATCTATGGGACTGCCGCGCCCCGATTTATCGGGGCTCGCAGTGACTGCTGTTGTAAACAAAAAGCCCCCGCATTCTGCGAGGGCCTTTTTCTGCTCTTAGAGAAGGGATTGTGGTCTTACATTCCCCGCACAGTTCCGAAATTCAAAGTAAAGGAAAAGCGGTGGGCATCCCCTAAATCGGCATTAGGCGAATAAGCATAATCAATCTTGTATTGCTTCAGCATGAATCCGGCCCCTAAAGCTAAACCGGAAGCGCCGCTGAATTCATTGCCACTGGTGCTATAGCCATAGCCCATTCTCAGGAAAATTGACTCCTGATAATTATATTCAATCCCCTGCTTCAAGCGCACCGAATTATCGCGGGGTATTTCCACGTCCGCCGCCAGAGTCAAATTAGCCAGGCCTCGATAGGCCAGGCCCAGGTCGGCGGTCAGAGGCAGAGAGTATTTTTCCTGGATGAATTGCATCTGAGTACCTAAGTTTCTCAAGGAAAATCCGAAATTGAACTGATTAATCTCATATAAGGCCCCGAAATCCACAGCCAAGGCTCCGGCTTTTTCGCTCTCTATCTTTTGCTGAATGTATTTAAACGCGCCTCCCAGGGAGAACTGAGGACTCAGCTTGTGACCATAGGCCAACTGAGCCGCCAAGTCATAAGCTGAAAAATCAGCAGTTGGATTGCCGGAGAGGTCATATCCCTGGAACTTCCCTAGGGATAGATAGGAGAAACTAAGGGCAAAAGTACCTTTGTCCTGATAAGGGGCAGCATAGGATAAGTATTCATAACGAAGGTCGGAAAGCCATTCGTTATGCATGAAGGTGACCTGAGATTGATTAAGATTGGCCAGGCCGGCTGAGTTCCAGTAAGCGCCGGTGGCGTCATCGGCAATGGCCACAAAAGCCTCACCCAAACCAGTAGCCTTAGCCCCCACCCCTATTTTCAAGAAGTTGGCTGCGCTGGTGCCGGAGTTCTGGCTCTGACTCAGCGCGACCGAAGCAAAAATTAAAACAAGAAACTCTGAAAAGGACCTTAGCTTCATCCCGCCCTCACTTTGCTTCAAGGTTATTTATCCATAAGATCCATTATTACAGATAATTAAATAAGGCAACCAATGTGCCAAAGAGCAGTAAATCAATTGAATAACCTATGTTGTAACCTCAAAACTGTCAAGCAGTTTCTTAACATGATTAGCATCGGGCGTCTCCAGTTTATAAATAACCTATGAGACTGTTCAGAATTCGACCATATATATGACCATATTATGCCCTATCTCCTTAAATAATAAAGAGTTATGCGGTTATTTGGCGCTCGGGCGTAAATTTGAACAAGTTTTTTGAAGATTTTACTTGACAAACGTCAGGGGACTCGTCATAATTTGCGATTAAAGATTCCAATAGCCCTCGGGCTGAGTCTGCCCCCCTGCTCAGCCCTTATACCTCACACAAAAAGCGGGGTCTCCAAAAGACCTCGCTTTTAATTTGGGATGAAGAATTACTTGGTCCTATTCAGCGTAAGTTTTTGGACGAAAGACTGAAAATCCTAGCGTCAGAGAGCCGGAACCAGCTGTTCAGTTCCAGTCTTCGTGAAATGGGGCCGATAAGTTTCAAATAATTGACCCCAAGGAGTCTTCTTGAATTGCCTGATGCAGTGTTTCCCCACAGTCGGATACCAGAGCCAGTCATGGTAAAAATTGGAAGCAAAAGGAGCCCAGACCATTAGGGGGGAATGCAGGGCCATCTTCTCTAAAAAGCGTAAGAACCCTAGGCGCAGCATCTGGTCTCCCCAGATCACAAAACTTTTCTTAACCTGGAAGTGGAAATTTACTGCTGAAATATCTTCGCCGACTATTTCAATATCCTTGGGATCGGCCGTTCCTAAGCCCATCTCCTGACACATCCTCAGGTACGGAATCTGTAGAGGGTCGAAGCCCATTATTTTTGCTGCAATGGCATCAATGGCCACCTGATCAGCAGAAGCCAGTATGTAATTTCCGACAAAGGGCCGCATAGTCCTGGGCCCGGCTCCATCACCGCAGACAGCTCCGTCCATGACTGCAAAAATTCCCGGATGCAGTTCTTTCTGCATCAACATCAGGTCCACCAGCACCTCATGCATATATTTGTGGGCATAATGCCGGACTTCTTTCAGCAAACCACCAAAGGAGTTCTTGATTGCGCCAGTGGTAATAGCATGCCCGTGAGTCTTGACAGTGGGGAGATGCATTATCTGTTTCCCGATGTACATTTTAGGAATCTCGATTCCTTCCGGGAAAATTTGGTTCAGTTTCAAAAGCTTGCTTTTAAACTGATACTTTACCCATTCCACTTGCGGCAAAGGGGTAAAGGAAAGACCATAGTGCCTGAGAATCGGGCTCCATAAGTTATTTTGGGCGCCTTTTATAGGATCAGTGACCACAGTCTTATTTTCCAGAGGAAAAAGCTTTTCCCTCTGGAATCCGTCATCTAGCAGAGTCTTGACCACTCCCTCTAACTGCCAGGGCTGGGAAGAACAGGCTGGATAGTATAGAGTCCAGGACAGATTTAATTTTAAGATGGTATCTTTTTCTTTGGAGATGAACTTCTGATACTCGGCCAGATGTATCAATCTGGCGTAATCAGATATCACGGTTCGGGGTGTGGTTTTCAGGACTACGACTTTACTTGGCATCTTAGATTTTACGTATAACTAATTCAAATAGTGGTTTTTCTTCTTCCTATACGAAAAATAAATCTAATGCATAACCACCCAGAAAGTGGCTAAAAATCAGGGTTTTCACACTATATACAATATAAACAAGACCGCTATAATCCACAAGATTACATTTACCAGTATCGGCTTGTCATTCAAAAGCATCTGGGTAGGATTTCCCCCTTTTTCCTTTTGATGAATCAAATACAAATAGCGGAAAATGCCATACAACACGAAAGGAATCGTCAGGCTCAGATAGCGGGTGTTCAACTTCTGCTCGATTTCCGGTGATAAGGTGTAAAAACAATAGGCCACCACTGTGGAAGCAGTTACCACTGCCATCATTTGGTCTAAGAAATAGGGAGAATATTCGGTCAAAATTTTGCGATGAGAGGTCGCCTCATCTTCTAATAAGACTAACTCGTGTCTCCTCTTCCCCAGGCTCAAGAAGAGAGCCAAAAGAACAGTGCACACTAAAAGCCAGGAAGATATTTCCACCCCAATGGCCACTGCTCCGGCTACTGCCCGCAGTACAAAACCGACCGAGACCGCCATCACATCCAAGATGACCATCTGTTTGAGGACCAGCGAGTAAAGTGTGGTCAAAAATAAATAAGCTAAGGCTACGATACTAAATTTTGGGTTGAGCCCAAATGAAGCTAATAACCCTGCCAGCATCAATAAAATTGAGAGGCTTATAGCCGTCTTTTTAGCAATTCTACCAGAAGCGATGGGTCTCCGCGATTTGATCGGATGCTGTTGGTCGGAGCTGATGTCCAGCACATCATTGAAAAGATAGACCGCAGAGGATAAAAGGCAGAAGATCAAGAAGGCCAATAAAGAGGTTTCCAGGGCCGGCCAGTGATCGAGTTCTTTGGCAAAAATTAGGGCCGCGAAAACTACCAAATTCTTGGCCCACTGCTGGGGACGAAGAGATATGATCAGGTCTTTGAGCATGCTATCTGATGGTAGGCCTCCCCCATGCCGATAAATTCAAATTCGCTTAATAACTTTTCCATTTTGTGGTACATGGTGCGAATATTGGTGTACTGGCGGAAGCGGGATAAACCGTTGAGCTCTAATCTGGGCTGTTCCTGGTCTAATTCCCAGGGATGAATATAGACAATACCCATCTGGTTCTGAGCTTCCAGACTCTTCAATCCGCGCCGCGTAAACCAGTAGGGAAAGAGTCGTAAATACCCCCCTCCGGCCAGAGGAACATTGCGGCCAAAGAGCCTTACAGTTGAAAGAGGGAATTCCCAGATAGCTTGATTATCCTGAAGCCGAATCGGAAAGGGGAAACGGGGAGCAGTCGGAATCCCGTACAGATCATGCCAGATGGGGAAAATTGACGAATCGTATCTTATACCTAATTCATGCAGCTTGTCAAATACCCAGCCCGACCCCTGGCGGATTGAAAAACTGGGAGCCCGGTAGCCGGTTACCTTTTGGCCGGTAATTTTCTCTAAAACCTCCAAGCTTTTCCCGACATCTTCCTGAAACTCTTCCGGTGATTGCTGATAAATCAGGCGATGAGCATATCCATGACAGGCGACTTCATGTCCGGAGTTTATAATCTGCTCGATTAGCTCCGGATATTTCTCTGCCACCCAGCCCAATACAAAGAAAGTGGCCCGGGTGTGATATCTGGCAAATAACTCCAGCAGGCGGGATAAGTTTCTATGAATCCGAACCGGATAGGATTCCCATTCGGAAAGCGACACAGCTTGACTGGAAGCCTGAGTGTGGAACCAGTCCTCCACATCTACGGTCAGGAGGTGAGGCATAGACTTCGAGACTCAATTCTCCCAATAGTCGCGGTTGGTCAAAAACCAGTCGATGGTTTTTCGCAGGCCGGTTCTAAAATCTATCTCAACTGTATAATGCAAGAGTTTCTTCGACTTGGCAATATCTGCTAAAGAATGTTTTACATCACCAGGTCTGGGTTTGGTGTAAATCGGTTTCTGGTGATTGCCTAAAGTGCGGCTGAGCTCCTTAAAAAGCTGATTGAGCGAGAATCTCTGGCCGCAAGCAATATTGATAATCTCTCCGCCGGCGGATTTGCTTTGGCAGGCCAAGAGATTAGCGTTGACCACGTTATCCACATAAGTAAAATCCCGGGATTGTTTGCCGTCACCGAATATAATTGGCGACTCACCCTTGACCAGGGCGAGGATAAATCTGGGAATGACTGCGGCGTAGTGAGAATGAGGGTCCTGCCTTGGGCCGAAGACATTAAAATAGCGCAAACCGACCGTGTTTAGCCCATACAACTGGTAGAACAACTGGCAGTATCTTTCTGCGGCCAGCTTGGATAAAGCATAAGGTGAGAGTGGCTCGGAAGGCATCTTCTCTTTCTTGGGAAGCCGGGGGGTATTGCCGTAGACTGAGGAGCTGGAGGCAAAGACAAAAACCTTTATCTTATTAAACTTGGAGGCCTCCAGCAAATTTAAGGTTCCGCCTAAATTGACTTCATTGGTGGTGAGAGGATCTTTAACTGACCGCTCGACTGAAGGGAGGGCCGCCTGGTGTAAGACAAAATCAACCCCTTTAGTAACTTCTCTGACCAGCTGGGAGTCCCTGACATCACCATTGATTATCTCCACCTTATCCTCGGCTTCCTGCAAATTCCGTTTCTTGCCGGTTGAAAAATTATCCAATACCTTGACCACCTGCTTTTTTCTGACCAGCTCAGACACCACGTGAGAGCCGATGAAGCCGGCTCCCCCGGTCACTAAGTAAACGCTCATGGTTGCTTTCTGGGTCTAAGTTATTACTGAATCCTTTTTTCAGTCTTGCGGTCAGGTTTATCGGCTGAACTCTTTTTACCGGAGTAGCCGTAGTGATATCCATAATAATTATAGTTGTAGTAATACGGGAGGACCCCCTCCAGGTTGTTCAATACCATCCCCACTATTTTGCCGCCGGAATTCTGAACCAGTTCCGCTGCTCTTTTGACCACTTCCCGGGGGGTAGCTCCGGCTTTTACCACCATCAGGGTGGCCTCGACTTCGGGCAATAAGACCATCACGTCGCTTACTGGAATGACCGGAGCCGAGTCCACCACAATCAGATCAAAATAGAATTTCATCTCTTCGAAAACCTCGGTCAGACGAGGGGAGTCTAATAACTCGGTGGCGGAGCGATGGGGCTCGCCGCTGGTCAGGACCTGCAGATTAGACAAAGGAGTCTTCTGGAAACACTCCTTCAAAACTTTTCTTCCTTCCAGCACTTCGGCTAAGCCGGGCTGCTGCTCTAAATTGAAAAGCTGGTGTACCACCGGCCTCCGCATATCTGTATCCAGAAGTAAAGTCTTGCAATCGTGATAGTGGGAGATGGTAATGGCCAAAAAGCTGGCCACCAGACTCTTCCCTTCTTCTGAAGTAGCCGAAGTCACCAGAAGGGATTTTATCTCACCAAAGCCATTCAGATGGCGGAGGTTAGAATAGAGCCGGCGGAACTCGGTGGCAGCCGGAGATTCCTTTTCGTACAGCTCTAAAATGGTCTTCTGGAAGCGATGCGGTTCCGGGTTTCTTCCCATGCTGGCGGAATTTGATAGGGCTACCGTTTACGGGGAGCCCGGATATAAGTGCCTTCCCGGTACTCCACAAAAGGCTCGGCATCGTAGTCCAGGGGATAAAACTTAACTACCAGGTCTCGATATTCGTCAAAGTCCACAAAATTCTTGGCCAGTTTCTGAGAGATGAGCCGAAAACAATCCGACAAAAATCTCTTTTGCTCAACCTCGGATTTTTGTTCCACATATTTCCGGTCAGCCAGAATGGCCACCACTATCTGTTGCCTCTCCTCCTCCAGATTTATCCCCGCCAGGGTGTAATTGAAGACTTCCAAGCTGCTTAAATCGACGTGGGCTTCCGGGGGAGGGGTGGACCGGTTTATGGCCCGATTTATCTCCTGGGCCAGCTGGTGGAACTGAAACTCTTTTAAGCGGTCTTTTTCCTGCACTTCAACTTTCAGGCAGGCTAAATGGATTTGCAACTTCTGCGTCTCAGAATACCCTTCCGGAACTCTAAGAAACAGGCGGCCGGTCTGAGCCGACAGACTGCCGGCACAAACCAGCGGGAGCAATAACAGCAACCGCACAAAAATTCTTTTCATATCCCCTCCTCTTTTTTTCATAGCATGGCTTTCAGCATAAGGTCGATCCCTTTAAGGTCATTTTCGCACAGCTTCATGTTTCTTTCCGCCTTCTTGTAATGCGGGTTCAGCTGCAGCGCTTTCTGGTACTCGAAGATGGCCTTCTGTGTGATATATCGGCACAGGAGCATATAAATTGTGCCGAGCTGAAAGTGTAAATCGGCATAGGCCGGATTTTGTCCTGCCAGCTGCTGCAAGGACTTGATCTGCTGAGCCAGGCTCCTCTCGTCTAAGGCCCCGTTCTGGCTGATGTACTTCAGATAATACTCATGCAGGTGGTTGCGGTACCTCTCTTTGGTCTTCTCTTTCAGACCAAGCAAGTTCTGTAGAGCCGCGCCATACTCCCTTTTTCTCAACAGTTCCAGGCTCTGCTGCAGCTTCTGGTCCGAATAGGCCGGGTTCAAGCGGGCCGCCTGTTCCAATGATTGCAGCGCCCGGCCCGGCAGCTCGGAAGTGAGCTCGAATTCTTTTCTTTTGAGCAGATTCTGAATCAGCACTGAGGCGGATTCAAAATGAGCTTCAGCGTAATATGGGTTAATCTGCAGCGCCTTCTCCAGTTCAGACAAAGCGGCCGAATATTTCTCTTGGGCAGAAAGTACCTCGGCCAACAAGAGTCTTAAATCAGCATAACCGGGATAAGATTCAAGGGCTGATTGGAGGTGGCTCTCGGCCTGGTCATAATCTTTCCGATCCAGGCGAATCCGGACCAGTAACTTGATTGCAGTAGGATTCTTAGGCTGGAGCTCCAAAGTTCTTTTCAGCTCAGCTGCGGCCTCTTCTAATAATCCGGCCTGGTAGAATGCCTCTCCCAACAAAAAGCGGACCGCAGCTTCGTCATGCTGGCCATTGGGATGCTCAGAGAGTTCGAACAGGCGGGAAGTCTCCTGGCAGCGCCGCTGGTGAACGTTTTTCAGCAGGTCGGAAAGTTCCTGCTCCGGAATCCGATTGGCGCATTGCAGGGTCTGCTGGGAAATCAACTTTCCTTCCGAGAAAAGCACGGTGGCAATCCTCTGTTTGGACTCCAGCCAGGAGGTCTGCAATAGATATTCTTTTCCCTGTCGGCTGAGCCTAGTTGTCAGAACCAAGCTATTCATTTTGTTCATCTACTATAATCGAAGTCTAATTATATAGCAACTGCTGGTCGGATGCGATTAACTTAAACCCAGGCCAAAGAATCACTAAGAGGTGACGAATTTAATCAGCAGTAAGACCAAGGTCAAGGACAAAACTACTACTGCAGCAGCGGTGATTAGTTTGCTTCTGGCTGAGGAAGGAGAAGGCCCGGCACTCTCGATTCTGGGAATGGTTCCCATGACTCTTATATTTAAGTATTCTTCAACCTCTTCCACCTTGCGGAAGGAGTGGTCCAGAATTTCGGACACGATGACGCTCCCCATTCCCACTGCTAAGCCTAAGGCTATCCCGAAAAGAGTGACCCGGGGTCGATCCGGCTTGACCGGCTTCAGAGGGGCAGTGGCCGGCTCCAGGACCCGGTATTTGCTTTCGGCCTCTTTCTGTTGAACCTGCTGGGAGATCTGGGAACCCTGAGCCTGCTGTACAAAGGCATCATAGAGCTTCTGGTTGGATTCGACTTCTTTCTGCAGGGTGGAGAGAGTCAGCTCATAATCCGGCTGCTTGGCCAGGACTCCTTTGAGTTTGTCAACTACGCCGTTTAAAACTTCCTGTTTATTCTGCAAAAAACTTTCCTTGTAGGCCGAGAAGAGATATTCGGTCAGGGCGGTCTTAAGACCGGGCTCCAGATTTGGCTGAAATGAGTCTAAGTCACGGCCAATCAGTTTCTGAATGTCGTCCAAAATGAGTTTAGACTGGTTGGTCAGGTTAAGGACTCGGGCATCTTTCCAGGAATAACGGGTCAAGAGGGTGGCGTAATCCCCGACTAAGTTTAGTAATTTGGATTTCAGGGTTTCTAATTGGCTGGAGCTGAACCGGAAGTATTGTGCCAAGCCGGCCGTCTGCAAAGTTTGCTTTAACTCCTCCCGGCGCCGGCCTAAGTTGGTCAACTCCATTCTGGTGGCATCCACTTCCGAGTCGATTTCCCTGATATTCTGAGTATTGGTGCTGACTTCATTCAAATTTAATTTTATGGTCTGTTCCTTGAAATTCTTGAGCCTCTGTTCGGATTCATCCAGCTTGCGTTTATATATGGCCAACTGCTCGTCTGAGAATTCCAGGGTCTCCCGCACTCCGATCAGCTCATATTTGAGATTCTCTTCAATAAATATTTTAGCCAGGGTCTTGGCCATATCGGTAGCCCGCTGGGGGCTGTCCGAGCGGCACACAATTTCGACTAAGTTTTCCCCGCGGAATTGGACATAGATGTTTCTTCTCAGCTTATTTATGAGCAGGATATACTTGATTTCTTCCACATTGTAACTTGGAAAATCGGACTTGGCCGCCGCGGCAGTTTTGTCTAAGGAAGGATTCTTATCCAGTTTGAGATCCTGGATGAGTCTTACCAAAAATCCGGATGAGAGAATCTGACTCCGGATGGTGGAAAGTTTCTGCTCAACTTGGCTGGGGAGAGAGCCCGGTTCACCCGGAAGGATACTTTCTATGGAACGGGACAAAAGTTGAGATTTTACCAGCAGAATAGTGGTGGAGGATTCATAGACTGGGGTGACCAGAAAACTGAAACCGAGTACCGTAATTAGGACCGCCAGAAAGGGTAGAATAAGAAGCAGTTTTCGCTTCTTGACTATAGCCCAAATGTCCCTCAGGTCTAGTCGATGATGAGTCTTATCAGCTGGATTCATCAGCGGCCCAACAAGACGATGCTGGCAATTGCCCCGGCAAAAGGTATGATGTCTCTGACCCCATGCCAGATGGCAGTTAAGGCACTCCCCTTCTTCCCGCCCACGATGATGGTGTCTTCCGGATGGAGAATGAATCGGCGGGGAGTCCCCTTTTGGGTGTATTGCTGCATGTTCAAGGTATAGACTTGGGAATTCCCGGAGCTTTTTACCACCACCTTAACTTTCTTCAAATTGGCAGAAGGGGTAGGCCCTCCAGCCAGAACCAGACCTTCCAGTACGTCAATACTGGTCTCCAGGGGAAACATCCCTGGTCTGGCTACCTCGCCATAGACATAGAAAACGTTTTTGCCGGCATAGGCCGGGCCGGAAATTTTATCGGCCTGGATTCCCAGAGGGAGCCTGGGAACATTGACCACGTCCCCTGGTTTCAGCGCGGACAATTTGTCCAGTTCGCCCTTTTCCTGCAGTCTTTTCAAGTTAAGAACTTCCGCTTTTCCAGCATCGCTGCCGCTCCCGCGGATTATTTCGACCCGGGATAAATCCGCCGATTCAGTAGGTCCGCCGGCTTCCCGGATTAAGTCCCAGGGATTAGGGATGACCTCGAAAGTGTATTTCCCCGGATTTATGACCTGTCCCTGAATGAAGACTTTTTGACTGTTATATTCTAGGACGGTGATGGTGGCTTGGGAGATGTTACGGTTGAAAAACGAGATTTTTTCCAAAATGGTTCGGGAGAGTTCATCCGTGGAAAGACCGCTGGCCTGAACGTCTCCGATAACCGGCAGGGTGATTTTCCCATCCTGGGTAACTTTGACGATAGTATTCAGATCAGGCTGCTGCCAAAAAGTCACCTTGACGACATCTTCTGCCCCGATTTTGTACTCCTGCCCTAGAGTGCTGTTTGCTAAAAACCAAAGCAGGGACATAGCAGCCAGCAGGAGTTTATACAGGTTCTGTCTAAACATGGTATGAGCTTCTCTGTGATTTGATTTTATTGAATCTTAAATAACAATATACGTTTTATTAGCCGACTGTAAACAGGAAAAAAATGCAAATCTAAAACTTACTCTGTTTGCCGCTTCAATTCTTTTAAGAGCGAATTCATTAACTGTAAGTTCCGGATGGACTTGCCGAAGGAGGGATTGACCTCTAGCGCGGCTTTATAATTAAGTTCGGCCAGCTTCAAGCAAGCTAAGATTTCTTTTTGTAGGGCTGCGGTAGAGTCCGAATCCGAATCTTGTTTGCCAGAATTGCCGAATTCCCTCAATTTGAGGCGAGCGAAGATTGTACCGATTTTCAGGTTAGCCATAAGGCTATAATCCACTTAAGTAGTTCTTACCTTCAAGTTTCTAATTTGGAACAGACCTCAGCCAATGATTTGCCTATTCTTTGTAAATTGTTCAAGGTGTGTTTCGTATTTGCCTTTTGCTCCGCTGCCCCGGCTTGATTTCGCAGATGGTTCTGAGCCTGCTCCGCCAAATAAGTGGCCCAGAAGAGATAAAAAGTCCCCAAATAATTTCTCAGGTCAGCATAGTTATAGCCTCGTTTAATCTTATCTTCCAGCCGGGTAACAAATGAGCCCAGAACCTCTGGGGGCAGATTCTTTCTGTCCTTCATGAATCTGGCATAGACCAGTTCGCATTCGGCCCTGAGGTTAGTGGTATCCCTTCGGCTCTGTTTGTCTTTTAAGATCAAATACTGGCGGGAGACATCCTCCCAGCTGGAAATCTTCTGAATCTTGTGAGAAAGGGTAGGATCCTGGCTGGCTGCCCTTTTCAGGGACTCGACTCCCTCCGGAGGCGCAGGGACATTATGGTCGATTGTAGAGTGCTCCCCAACTTGCAGGAAAGAAAGGCAGAGGTTCAGATGAGCCTCCTGATAATTCGGATTCAACTCAAGGGCGCTTTTCAAGTGTCTCCTGGCATCCTGATGCCGGGCGCACTCCAGATAGACCCAGCCTAAGGCATTCTGCAGGTCGGCAAAATGGGGATTGAGTCGGACCGCCTGTTCTAAAAGTTCAACCGACTTCTCGGGGAGTCCCATCTTAAGATAGACCCGGCTGAGATTCTGGTAAGCCTCAGAATAATCTGTTCTGGCCTGAATTGCTCCCGACAGCAATTCCTCTGCTTCGGGCCAAAGATTACGGCTGTAGAAAAAAAGCCCTAATCCGTTAAGAAAGCGCCCATCCTTAGATACCAAGTGGGCCAGGCGAAAGGCGGCCTGGAGACTATCGCCTTCTCTTTGCAAAGCGGCCCGCACCTGTTCGGCCAAGGACATATTCATTTCTCCGGGGTTGAGCTCGACCGGCTGATACAGTATCAGGGATTCATTGCGGAACAGGCAAATACAGACCGACTTCTCCTCCCAGTCATAATCTGCCTCTAAGGAATAGTTCTTCTCCTTCCAATCTATTTTTGTCTTCTGGAGAAAAGACTCCTTGGGGACGTCTTCTTCTACTGACGATAGACTTTCCCCAAAAAACATCAAATCTTCATCATGCGAAGAGGTCATTGGATTCCCTCTAAATTATTAGTTCTGGTGTTATAAGTATCGGAGCTCTGACTAAAAACTTTTCAGAGTCTGGCGCGAATAGAGGCAGCGGCTTCTGAGCCGGAGAAGACTATTTCTGGCGAGGACAAAGAATATCTTCCAGAAGGAAACTTTTGGCTCGCCGAAGCGGGGGGATTTGAGCAGAGTCTTAATTTCAGAAATTCTTAATAGTGGGTCTTCCTGTACTAAGGCCAGCACTTTCTCTTCCAGAGTAATAGTGGCAGTGGGTTGGGGCAGTTCTCTGGCACTGGAGGGTACCACTACATCATCAGAAACCGGCAGCGGGTCGGGCAAAGGCAGGGTGGTCACGGCCGGCGAGCTTGGTTTCTCTGATGCTAAGGAAGTGGCTGATGGGAAGTCACCGGCAGCCTTATCCACACTTTCATACGACCTGATCAGTGTATCGAATTCGAGTAACTCGAAGATCTCGTAAACGTCCGGGTGCAGGCGAGTCAGCTTCAGGTCACCCTGATTCTCCCTTACCTCCTTGATATGGGAGATGAATATTCCCCAGCCGGCCGAGGAGACGTAATTCACTCCGGCCAGGTCGCAGACCAGGTTATATTTCTTCTGCTGCAAGAGTTGACCGATCACCCGGTCTAAGTTAGGGGCGGTCAATGTGTCTAACACCCCATCCAGCCGGAGGATCATCACTTCATTTTGGTTGCCAGCTTGCGAGACTGATATTCTCAAATCATCTAAAGGGCTCAAGCTCTATTCCTCAGCAACCGGCAGGTTTTTTTGCAATAGTCAACTTATTTTAAGTAGAGATTATTAAGACCCGGCTCAGCAAATGTCAAGAGGCTTAGAAACATCTGAACTTAATGCTCTTCTCTATTGGGATCAGCTACCGGTTCGGGAATGGAGGCCAGACTTTGTGCCTCCGGTCTAAACTCTTTTGGGGAGCGAGTTTCCTCCAGCCGGAATAAAACTAAAGTGACATCATCCTTTTGTTCAAACCCGCCGGTAAATTCCGCTAATCTTTGTTCCAGAAGTTTAGCCAGCTTTTCACAACTCAAATTGCTATGGGCCTGCATGAATTCTGCCAGCCGGCCCGGGCCGAACTGCTCGCCAGAAGGATTCCTGCATTCGGTAATGCCATCGGTGTACAAAAGCAACAAATCACTCGGCTCTAACTGTATTGACAGAGCTTCGCGCTGAAGCTGAGATTCAGATAGCTTCAGACCCAAGGGGAGGCCCTTGGGATTCAAGCGCAGTAACCTTTTTCCCTGAGCCTTAAGTAGTAAGGCCGGATTGTGTCCGGCTGAGGCGCACCTGAATTCTTTGGATTCCAGATTGATTATTCCATAAAACATGGTCACAAATATACCTTTGGGCATCTCCGGGCTGATAAATGAATCCACTTTTTCTAAGACGGATACCGGGTCGGTACTTTGCCTGGCCTGCAATCTCAGAGCAGTCCGGATAGCCGACATTATCAGAGAGGCCGATACTCCTTTGCCGGCAATGTCAGCCACGGCCAGACCGAGGTTTTTCTCATCCACCCGGATGAAATCAAAGTAATCCCCCCCTATCTCCCGGGCTACTTTGTACAAACTGGAGAGCTGCACTCCTTCTATTAACGGGAATTCTTTTGGAATCAGGGCCTGGCGAATCTCCTGGGCCAGCTCGGATTCTTTTTTCTGCCACTCCTGCTGAGAGGTCTGTTGCTGGGCGATTTTTATCCTGGTGGTGGTCTCTTCAAACGCTTTCAGAATCTGGGCGATTTCCTCATCCTCGCCAGCCAGCACTCCTTTTCCGGCCAGCGATCCGGTCTGCTCAATCCTTTTTCTCAAAGTCCTAATTGGCCTAGCTGCCAGACTGGACAAAAAGAATATACCTGCCCAGCCAATCATCAATCCCAAAAACGAGCCCTTCAGCAGATCATTTCCGGCCTCTTTCACTTCTTGATCGACTGCTTCGGCCCGTAATCCTAAGTGTACTGTCCCGATTTGCTTCTCCGCTTGCCTTACGGGAGCCAGGCAGTGATAACATCTTCCAAATCTGGGGTGATAATGGAGTGAGGGAGTCGAATTATCCTGGCTGAGCCCGTAGGGGAGTATGAATTTACTCAATACCTGGGATGGCTCAAAGGGCGAAGCCCAGATGGTATTCAGGCTATCTACTACATACAGATAAGCAATTCCTGATTTGCCTTTGGCAAAATTCGTGGTTAACCCGGATAAAGTCAGATCATCTCCCACCATTAGCGCTTCGGCTGCATTTCGAGCCAAGGTATTAGTCCACTCTGCACTGGTTGCCAGAATCCTTTCTTTCGCCGAGGATTCAATCTTAGTAGCCATGTAGAAGTAGAAGACCAATACCATGGCTGACCAGACTAGCACTGCTCCCCAGACTATTTTAGCCTGCAGAGAAAGTTTTTTGCCCTTCAGTTCTGGTTTCTTGATGGCACCGGGAAACATCTTGGTCAATCTCAGTTGGTTTTGCCCATCTTCATATTTGTACTCCACTTCATCCATCAGCTTTCGAATCAGTTTCAGACCCAGTCCCCCCTTCCTTCCAGTCTGGACTTGTTGCTGCAAACTCTCTTCTTTGATTTGAGTCGGGTCAAAAGGCTGGCCCTGGTCAAGAATTGAGAGTGTGAGTCGGTCAGATAAAAGGGAGGCTTTTAAGGTAATATCACCGGTAGAAAAAAGATAAGAATGCCTGATTATATTAGTGCAGATCTCTTCCACCACCAGCTGGAGCCCTTTGATTTCTTTGGCAGAAAGAGGAGTCTTTTGCCCGACTTCAGACACAAAGGCCAGAATTCCCTTAAGATTTTCGAGCTGGGCAGGAATGGTTGAGACGAACTGAAGAATAGCTTTCTTAAACATCCCTGTTGGAATCTCCTCTTACTTTAATCTCAGTTTGGCCTGTTCGATGTTCCGGAGTGTGTTCTTATTATTGGGATAGACTTTCAACACTTCCTGCCAGGCGTCAATCGCCCCCTGATAGTCCTCTTTTTGGTATTTTTCCAATCCGGATTGATAAAGCTGCCAGATTTGAGGGTCTTTTTTAAGGTCTTCTAAGGCGGTGGTCTTTTCCAGCTTGGCTCTGACCTTAGTTAGATAGTCGGAAGCGACCGGGTCATGTGGAGAAAAAGATAAGGCTGAGTAAAACTCCTGCTGGGCCGTCGAATAGTTCCCTGAATTAAAGAATTCTATCCCTGATTTTATATGAGTATTTAGTTTTACTTCCCGGTCAGCCTGCTTTAAGCCTTGCCGGGCCGATAGGTTGATGGAATCAAGCTCCAATATCTGGCTCCATATTAAAATGGCTTGCTGCAGATTACCGCTGCGGTGAAGCGATTTGGCCTCTTGTTCCAGCTGGGCCACTTTTTCTTGTGAGGCTAAATTAATATCATTCTGCAGTTGTAAGCCTTCGGCATTACCTGGTTCCATCTCCAATACTTCTTGGACTCTATCCTGGGCCAGCTTATAGCTCCCTTTGCGGTAGAGCTCTTGCGCCTTGAAAAGTGTGGATTTGACCAATTCAACCTTACTTGATTCGGTGCTAATCGTAGGAGCGCTCGATTCTAAACGTGCTCTCAGCTCTTCTGCTTTTTTAGTGGCCAGTTCATGGTCAGGGGATAATGCCAGCACTTTGTTATACGATTCTAAGGCTGCCAGCCATTTACTTTCTTTTTCCATTTGTTTTGCTTCAGACAGATACGAGTTTATTCTTTGCCGTCTCTCTTTTTGCCGGGAGATTTCCATCTGTGTCTGATTTCTTTCGGCACGGGCTAAGCGCCTGTGCTCTGCTGACTTTCCGAATTGCACGGTTAAGGAGAACCGGTGGGTCTCTCCTAAATCAGAATGAGTCTTCAATGCGTAATCTGCTCTGAGCCAGTTCCACTTCACTCCTGCTCCCAGAGTGGCATACCCCCGGTCGTATCCCCCTCTTATAAAAGCAGCACTTTCAATTCCTACCTCTCCTCCAAAATGGAACTCTGCCTGTCGGCCACGGGTCTGGTCAACGTCAGCCGCCATAAGGAGACTTATCGGACCTAAGGCCTGGTTCAAGCTAATTCCTGCTTTGAGATTAAAGGGGATTTTTTCTTTCTGGCCGGTTAACTGCAAAGTTGGCTCGAGTAAATCCTGCAGGTTTATTCCCCAGTTAAAATGCTGGCTGGGGGTGGCCAATATTCCCAGGTCTAAGCCGAGTCCGTTGGCTGAATTGCCGTCAATGGACTGGTTGTAGAGTTTAAAGCTTAACCCTCCTTTAGTGTAAAGTGGAAAACTGGAAGCCACAGAAACTGTATAAAGGGATACAGTATTGTCAAAGGTCCCTAGATCCAAGTTATTGATATCTCGCTTAGGCACGTCAATCGTACCAAGGCGAATCGCTCCGATTCCATAACTACCGAAATCGAGCGTGGGATATGCTAAAGCGGCAAAGTCATAAATAGTATTCTCCCACAAGCTGACATGCATCAAGGAAGTTTCTCCCTTATCTAAAAGAGCCAGACCGGCTGGATTCCAATAGACCGAAGAGGCGCCGTCTGTAACTGATACATATGCACCCCCCATGCCCAGCGCTCTGGCATCAACGCCAAGCAGGAAAATATTTTCCCGGCCAGCTTCCGGGCCGCTTAATGCATTTTCAGCCAGAAACAACCAGAGCGTCAGACTTGCGCAGATTATCTTAAGAGTGGCTCTGTTCATAGATCTCATTTAGCTTCTCAGCGCACTACACCTATTCTGAGTTTTATTTCTTCGTCGGTCTGTTTGTTTTTCAACAGGGCCAAATAGACGCCCGAGAGCACTCTTTTACCCTCTGCGTTTCTGCCATCCCACTTGAAGCTATTGGCTCCTTCTGGATTTTCTAAATTTAACACTTTCTCACCGGTCAGAGTGAATAACTGCAAACTGACTTTAGCCGCTGGAGTGGCATTGTAGATAATGGTGGCCTGCTCTTTATCTGGATTGAAGGGATTCGGGAACGAAGAAGCCGAACTCTTGAAGGAGCCGGAGAGAAGAGTATAAGTGGGAGATTGATAACTCAAAACTTCCCCTCCTGTAGAGGTAACCGGAACAGGCACACCGGCTTGTCCTTGGAAATAATCGCGCGGTTGAAAATCAGACTGGTCTAGAGTAATGGCAAAGCTACTGGTATTCAGGTCGGTCTTGAAGGTTGTGCTGAAGATGACTGTGTCCTCCTCATAGGGAGCAAGAATTAAAGCTTCGGGAAATTCGATGGCTGCTTTGTCGCCACTGACTGAGGGATAGTCAATCCTCCAATCATGATTGGTCTCCTGAGCTGAGTAGCTTTCAAACAAGTCTTGAGCTGAAGCAGCGCCGAAGTCTATGCTAAATCCGTTCAGAACGATGGAGTGAAGAGTGTTGGGGTCCTGATTCTTCAGGACTAACTTCAACAAGTCCATGGTCGCTCCTGGAGAAATAAAACCGTTCTGAGTCAGTAGAATGGGATTGACTGCCAGACGCTGTAGATTGTCAGGCGGCTTGACATAAAGGGATTCCCCTTGTGTCAATAATGAGCGATAAACAGCGTAGGTGCTGGGAGTAAAGACATATAGTAACTCGGCTGAAAACTGATAGTTACCCCAGGGATAATTACCCGGTATAGTCAAAGTATCTGAGAAAAGAGTGTGCAGGCCGGGACTCAGGGTTAGATAAGCACTATCAGATTTTAGGCGGGTATAGCGATCGAAATACCCCTTAGATTCTTTGGAAAAGGATATTGAACTGGAAGGGATTTGTACGGTGATTGCAGAATCAGTCGGATTGTTGACCGTAAAGGAAAAAGAGGCGGGTTTACCGGCTGAGATTGTATCAGGGCTCAGGCTTCCCAAGACATATTGAAGGGGAACGAGAGTTCGCAATTCCAGAGAATCGGGTAATACTATGGAGTCACTGAATGGAACAGTTCCATTCTCATATCCTCGCAATACTAAACTGAGTTGATACTTGCCCGGGCCAAAATCAGACGGTATGGTAGTATATTTCTGGCCGAACCGCAGAGGGAGACTACCCTGCCCGGGTGATAGAGCTACTACTGGTCGAAGGTATGAATTAATAGGATTACCCAGAGTGTCTTTCAAAGAGATGTAACTGGTAGTGTCCAAAACTGCATAGGATGAAGCTTGATAACTGACCCTGACCTGGAAATTTGGAGCAAAACGGTCCAAAAGGTAAATTTGCGGGTAAAGACTCCCTGGCACATACTCTAAATTTATACCACCGGTAACCTGAAAGCTGGCAGAGCCGGAGAAACTATCCTGCACCACAAAACTGTTGAATAGCCCCGCCATCCGGCCAGAAATCAGGTTAGTCCCGGATGGATAATCTGGAGGTATGATTACACGGAGTACAAAATCGAAAGCTGAGTTAGCCGAAATCGTAAAGGGCAGGCCGGCATTAGTTATTTCAAAAGCTAAATCTCCTAAACTAAAGTTTACTTTGAGGTCGGTTACTGTCCCGGAAATATCAGCAGTATTGAAAACTCGCACCGTGACCAGAATAGTGTCTCCCCGCGTAACTGTTGATGGCACGGCAGCGATACTTTCAATTCTGAGGCTTCTGAGTAAAACTGTGTTACTCAAACCACTTTTCCCGGATTGACTCTGTGCCTGAAAAGTTAAAAATCCTCCCTGGCCGGTGTAGGTCGTCTGCTTGCTGGTCAAGCCAGCCACACCCAAAACAAAATCCTGAGTGGTATTAAATACGTTATTACTCATCTGGCCGAAATCTGAGGCTAGGATTACGACTGAATCCACGGCGGCATCAAAATTCACCACCGGATTGCCATACATATCCTTGGCAGTCAGAGTAGAAGGAGCCGCAAAGGGTTGTCCGCTGGTCTGGGGAGAGCTTATCTGGATACTGAAATGATGCAGCTCGCCTGAAGTAACAAATATGGTATTAGCAGTGCGTTTGACGGTATCTGCAATGCCTTCAAGAATGGTGGGGGCAACATTGGTCAGCACCTGAAAAGCCGAACCCTCTCCATTGCTAACTACGATGGGGTTCAATATGGGGGGAAAACTGTCCGGTGAAAGTCCGTCTCCGCCCTTAATGGCAATCTGTACTGTTCCTGAAGCCGGATGGCCCAACTCATCCACCGCGTTCTTGACATAAACCGGGAAAGACTCTCCCACCTTCTGAAAAAAATAAGCCTCCAACTTAAAATCTTTGATAGCGGCAGTAGCGGTTGCAGATAAAAGCAGTGCCAAAAGAAGGGGAGCGCTCAAACCAGACCTCAATTGTTTCCGCATCTTACCACCTAAACGAGTAACCCAAACCGGTAAAACTCCATTATTTTAAGGGCTTTCTTAGCGGATGTCAAAGGAAAAATCGAGATTTTATGCGGGCTGGGGCGGGTCTATGGGTTCGTTCCAGCTCTAAGGCAAGATCAAAACTGCAGGATTACGTTCTCAGTCGTCCAGCGGGAACGAACCACCAGAGTGTCGGGATTGACTGCATAGGGTTCAGCCGAGGTGAATGGTTCCACGGTACCGTAAGAATAAGTGCTGTTTTGGTCAAAGTCTATGAAACCATTCAGGAGATACTTGCCGGGCAGCACATTGGAAAAGCTGAAAGAGTCACCCGATGATAAAACTTCCTGGTAACTGGAGTTGCTGTCCAAACCCTTCAGGTTCAGGAAGACTTTACCTAATAACTTATCCTTGCCGAAAAGGACTTTCCCCGTGACAGAACCTGTCTTTTCCGTGTCCAGAGTCCTGAAGTTGAATGTAAATAGAGTATCCTTGAGAGAATTGCCAGCCAGGTCCTGCACAGTTGAACCGACCAGTCTGGCGTTGTAATTGGTGTTAGGCAACCAGGGCTTACCCGGAACAAAACCCAGGCTCAGCTCATCCATCCAGCTCAGGGTTCCTTCCACTTTTTTTCCGGCGGAATCTTCTACTTGAAATTTTTCAGTCTCGATTTTATCCCCCATCGGCTCCGAGAAATAAAGAGATAGCTCAGCATCCAAAGCTACATTCTGAGCTTTTGTTTGAGGGGAATTGCCAACTATCTCTGGCGGAATCAGGTCTGGATTATCTATAGCCGTAAACTTACACGTATCCGATTTGACACTAAGCTGACTGCCATCGGCAGAGTAAAGGTTGGAGACCATAATTCGATAGGTCTTTAACGGTTGCGCTCCGCTTACTCTCACATAGATATATTTGGCTTGCTTATGGACTTGATAGACAGTGATAGATTTCAGAGTATCCCCTTCTTCACCTGCAACTTTAAGTTCTGCCGTGCCTGATTTTATGCCGGCTAGATCCTTATTGAAGGTGAGTTTTACAGTATTCCGGTTGAGCATCTGACAATTCAATAGGGCTAAAGAAGTTGTATCTCTGCTCACCAGAGCGAAAGTGAGCCCCTCTATCTTTCTCTCATTTCGGTCTAAGCTCAGCTCTTTGTAAGTCAGGCCTAAATGTTCGGCAGCCGGATCCCACAATTGATTCTTGTTGAGGTCTTTTACCGCCAATAGCCGATATTGCCCATCTGCCATGTAGTTTAATTTGAACTTCCCTTTCCGGTCCGAAGAAGCGGAGTAATCAGCCTTTTGTTTCCAGGGTAAAACGGAGTCAGAATTTTGGTTTAATTTGTAGGCCCAGACCGCCACATTTGGTTCCGGCCGGCCATCCTGAATCGTCAATCCAGCCACGGAGCCAGAGTCCATGGTTTCTCCGGTTGAAAAAGCTAAAGTGAAAGAATTAACCAGACGATTTCCCTCAAGATCCTGACATTCAGTACCCAAGCTGACTACATAAGTTTGATTAATCGACAGTACAGTTTTCGGCTTGAGGGTGAGGGAATTGCCGGTCCAGTCGAGGTTATAATCAACCGCAGGCATAAGATTAATAGCCCCTTCAACGCTTTTGTGATTCATTTTCTCACTGAATTGAATCTGAATTGAAGAAGTGAGCGGTATTTTAGTCGTTCTGTCAGCCGGTAAAGTATTCACTATAGTTGGACTGATTATATCCACAGGGCCACCCGGAGGAAAACCCTTCTTGGCGCAATTCACTACCAAGACTAAAAGCAGTAATAGAAATCCGAACTGGAATTTTCTCAAATAGTCCAGAGCTTTACTTTAATTTTCCCAGTTTCTCTTTAAGCTTATTATTGTCCGGGTCCAGCTCCAAGGCCTTCTGCCAGCTCTGCCTGGCCAGTTTGAGCTTGCCCTGCTTGAAATAGAGATCTCCAAGATGGTGGTAAACATCCGGATCAGTGGAGAGAAGTTCTTTGGCCCGATTCAGATAATCCTCGGCTTCGCTCAGACGCCCCAGTTGGTACAGGCTCCATCCATAGCTGTCCAAAAAGGCAGGGTTATCCGGCTCCTGCTTTAAGGCTCTGTCAATCAATTCCAAAGATTTTTCCAAATTGACCCCCTGGTCAGCCCACAGGTATCCCAGATTATTCAAGGCGGTGGCGTTATCCGGCTGTAAGTCTAAAACTTTAAGGAAGTATTCCTCGGCCTCTTGCGTCTGGCTTTGTTGCTGGTGCAGATTTCCTAAGGCCAAGATTATGCTCGGATCAGAGGGTTTTAACTGGAGCGCCTGCTGAAAATATTTTTCAGCCTGGTCATATTGTTTGGCGCGGCCATATCCCAATCCCATGGCCACGTAGACACTTACTGTGTCAGAAGTTTTTTGCAGACACTTCTGACGAATCTTCTCAACCTCGTCAAACTTCTTTTGCTCCAGGTAGGTTGCGGCCAGACTGAACCAGGCCTCCAGTAAGCTATCATTGAGATTCAATACCTGTTGAAAGTGGGTCTCGGCCAAGGAGTAATCTTTTTTAGCCAGAGCGATTCTTCCCAGATAAAGGATGACATCCTGGTCGCTGGGATTGGTCTGGGACAAGGCCGTAAAAACTGACTCAGCCCGGACATAATTTTTTTGGGCCAGGTACAGAGTTCCCAGAATTTTCTTGAGCTGCAAATCATCCGGAAACAGGGTCAAGGCGGATTCGGCCTGAACCCGGGCACTATCCAGCTTATTCAAGTTAAAATATAATCCTATTATTTTCTGGCTGAGCATAGGGTTGCTGGTAGGCAGGGATTGTAGCCGCAAATAGGTTCTCAGGGCATTTCTGGAGTCTCTTTGGCTTTCGTAGACTAAAGCCAATCCTGCCCAGGCTTGAGCGTTAGCGGAATCCAGCTCAATCGCCCGGCTGTATTGCTCAGTAGCTTCTGGCAGCCGGCCCAGTTGAAAATAATATTCAGCCACTTGCTGGTGAGACTGGCTGTTGGGGGGGATGAGCCGGGCCATTCTTTCCAAATTAGCTAAGGCAGAATCAGTTTGTTTTGCGCGCTGATATAATTGGACTAAAGCAAAAATGGAATTGACATCCAGTGAGTCCAGCTGCACGGCCCGGGCATAGTATTCCTTGGCCTTGGACAAATCCTGCTTGGCGCCATACAGCATGGCCACCAGCCTGGCCTGCTCGCTCTTATCACAGGGGAGCAGCAGGGCTTGCTGCAGGGCGCCTTCCAAATCTTTTAACCGATAAAGAAGCTGGGCCAGGTGAAAACGGGCTTCGGTTAAGCCGGGATTCAGCTGCAGGGCTTTTCTATACTCCTCGGCAGCACTCTGAGGGTTGCCGCCCAACTCCAGTAAATCGCCGTTGACAAAATGCTGATAGGCCTGGTAAGTAGCCTCCTCGCTTGTTCTTCCAGAGCTGGATTGAGTTCCCTTGGCGATACTCCAGTTAAATACCCCGAGACAAATGATGACTGCTGCTATAACTATGTTCAGCCGCATATCTTTTCTCTCTAACTTATCGTTTTCTTTATTCAGCACAAGTCATTTCTAATTTAATCTTTGATACGTCAGTGTCTTAGGACATTCTCAATTATTCCTTGACTCTGTCAAGAGTTAAAGTTAGGTTAAACCGAATTGTCACAGATTGTCCCCAAAACATAGGAGTCTCAAGTGGAACTACTGAGCAAAGCCGCCCGCAACGCCCTGAAACACTGTTTTAATCTACAATCACAGGAAACCGTGCTGGTCATTACCGATGAGCCGCTGCGCAAAATCGGCTACTGTTTCTTCGAGGAAGCCAAAAGAATCTCCAAGAACACGACCCTGATTGAGATAATTCCCCGGGAGCGCAACGGGGACGAACCGCCGGCCCAGATCGCCCGGATGATGAAAGAATTTCAGGTGCTTATCATTCCTACCAGTAAATCGATGTCTCATACCCAGGCCAGAAGAGAGGCCTCGACTGCCGGAGCCAGGTGTGCTACCTTGCCTGGAATTACTTTTGATACTATGAAGAGAACTCTGAACGCTAATTACGAAAAGATAGCCCGGAGAAGTAAAAAGGTGGCCGAAAGACTGCAGGGGGCCAGGGCCGCCAGAGTCACGAGCCCGGCCGGAACAGACATCACCATGTCTATCGAGGGGAGAAAATGCGAGCCTGACACCGGCTTGATTCATAATTCCGGCGACTTCTCCAATTTGCCGGCTGGAGAAGCTTATTTAGCCCCGCTGGAAGGGACCGCCCAGGGCACCTTGGTTATCGACGGCTCCATGGCCGCCATCGGGAAGCTAAAAAAGCCTATTATCATGAAGGTCAACAGTGGATTTGTCCAAGAGATAAGAGGCGGGGCTGAAGCCAAAAAGCTTAAGGCTCTTTTAGATTCAGCCGGAGAGCTGGCCTACAACATCGCCGAGCTGGGAATCGGGACTAATGACAAAGCCAGATTGGTCGGCTCAGTTTTGGAAGATGAAAAAGTAATGGGAACCGTGCATATGGCCCTGGGTGATAATATGTCCATGGGTGGGAAAATTTCAGTGAGAAGCCACCTGGATGGAATCATACTGAAACCTACTCTGATTATTGACGGCGTCACTTTGATGAAAGACGGCATTCTCAAGATTTAGCCGATGAGCCTAGGCAGAATCTCTCCCCGATTCGCAGATGTCCTCAAAGAGGCTGACCGGGACTTGAATGGCCGCTTGATTGAAGTTCATCAGTTAGGGGTCCTCTTCCCCAACATGGCCTCTCATCTGATGATGCAGTTCGGAGGAGAAATTCTTAAGGTGGTCGATGAAGTCTCGGCCAGCTTATGTTCCCTTTTTGCCGGAAGGCAAGCGGTTCACGTCGGGGAAGAAATCTTCTTCCGCAAAGCTATTATGGTGGGTGAGACAACCAGAATGTGTTTTCGTGTAGTACACACGACTCAGAAAATTATTGTGGTGCACACCCAGATTTTTGGGGGTGAGTTTAATTTAGACCAGTTCACTCTGCGCTATGAGGGATTTTCTTTGTGCGGGATTATTGGGGCAGATGGGAAATTGGCCGAGGTGCCTAAGTTGGCTCTGTCGCCGAATAAAAAGTATGACCAAATTGCTAAGATTGCGGAGGAAGTGGTGGAGCATCAGAGGGGGCTGTTGAAGGAGCTGGATGAGTGGAGGAGTTAGTAACCTATTTCCTCTTTCGTGTCAGCCGGTAATTACTCACATCGGTGGAGCAACTATTTTTTTATGGGATTCCAATTGTCGTGGCGAATTATGTCGAGCTTGGATAAGACCGTTCCATCGTGGGCGTCAATATAATATTCCCAAGAGTGCCAATCAGGGTATCCCTGCCTAACCCACAAGACCCAGATAAGTCGTAACTTGCCGTTATTGTCACGCCAGATAGTAAGATGGGTTGAATACTGCTCGTTTTTGAAAACCTTGGCGTTTTCTGGAAAACCAAGATCCTTGATGGCCAGATTCTCGGCGGTGGCTAAATCTATGGAAGGTGTAGTGGAAAGGTTGATGTCATAATAATACTCTCCTTCGACACTTTTGAACTCTCCAGTCCCTGTAAAGCGTGCTCTTATTTCTGCGTTTTGTATAGGAATTCCCTGGTAAATCTGCTGAAATGAGATTACGCCACTGATTTTGTCAAATGCTTTATATGTCGGTTTCAACTCCTGTCTAGGATTGGCAATGGGAAATAAAGCCTTGTTTAGATTAAAGAACTCATAGGCCATTTCGACCGGGTCCCCTTTAGCCGGTTTCTTGTATTTGGCATTATACTCAGGAATAACCGAGATCTCTCGGCTTTTGTAAGAGCCTGCCACGGATGAGGCTTTCTCGTCGTCTGATGCACCACCGCCTAACGCAGTCGCGAACAAAAGGGCAAGGACTAAAACCGTCAACCTTTCTAAAACTGATTTACTTTTCTTCATTTTCTACTCCTCTTTTATGGAAGCTTACAACAAGTTTTAGTTGGCATTGGCAGCCAGCAATTTATGGAGCCCGATCCCAAACAAGAGATAGCAGGTCTATCCTTATCGAATAGGAAGTTCACCAGCCAGATTACATCCGGCAGACCTATTAACGTTTCGTCTCCATTGATTTCCCCCCGACATAGTTCGTAGACCCAGGTTGCCCCCAACCTGGGGATGATTACCCACCTTGGTTCGACTTCGCTCACCATATACAATGAGGGCGAGGTGGGGCTACTGACTTGGACGGTTAAAAATCTAATACTTCCTCCTCCTCTCCACCACATAATTACTCCCCGGCAGAGACTTCACATAACTCTTCAAATCCGCTAACATATGCGAAATTTCCGCAATGTGTGAGAAGGTCGAGCCATAATTCTTAAACACCGCAATCGAAATCGACATAATCGGAAATCTCTGCTTCACCCCCACCCGGTTGGGGGTCTCGATATACCCCCGTCTTAAATCCCGTTCATGATAACGGGAGGGAATGGTTTTGTCAAAAACCTTGATTATGCCTGAGCAGACCGCCTTGACCTTCTCAATCGGAATGATGAAAATAAAATCGTCCCCGCCCACGTGTCCCACGAATCCGCCTTCGGTCAAGTCCTGCACTACGTCCCGGATTATCTTGGCCGTGACAATAATCAGCTGGTTGCCGTAATAATAGCCGTAGTAGTCATTATAGGCCTTGAACTCGTCTAAATCGGCGTAGCACAGAGCAAATTTCTCTCCTCTGGTGGTGCGCCTCTTAATTTCTTCATCTATCAGACTCACTCCCGGCAACTTAGTGGACGGGTTGACCCCCAGATGCTTGCGGCTGTGGGAGAGAAGGTTTTCCAACTTGAGAGCTGCGATCTTGGGAGATTCTAAAGTTATGACCTCATCCACTCCGGCCTTGAAGCATTTGAGTAAATCTGTTTTAGTTGGATTTGCGATGAGAAACACCTTTGGCGGCAGGGAAAAGATGATATCGTCAAAAAGAGCCTTCAGTAGTCTCAGTGGGCCGGAGAGGTTCTTCTTACTGGCAAAGCAAATCAGGTCGAAGTCGTGCCGCCGGGGATTTTCGATTAGCTGAGAGAAAGTGGTAAAGGGGTGAAAGGTTATTTCTTCCGGGCTGAGCAGTTTTCTAATCTCAGTCTCTAATTTTACCCCCTTTTGGAACAAGGCAACCTGCAGCATAATGTATTGGCCGATTAAGCCGGCTTCACAGCCGGCAACTTCTTCATCTCCCGGGGATGATAGGTCTTGTGCACCTCTTTTAAGTACCTGGAATCAATGTGAGTATAAATCTCCGTAGTAGAGATATCGGCATGCCCCAGAAGCTCCTGCACAGTTCTTAAATCCGCCCCTCCCTGGAGCAGATGAGTTGCAAAGCTGTGCCTGAGCGTGTGCGGATGAACCTGCTTGGTAATGCCAACCTTTTTCACATATGACTTTAGGATTTTCCAGGCTCCCATCCGGGATAATTTCCGGCCATGTTGATTGAGAAAAACAAAATTCTGGGAATGTCCTTTGGCCAATTTGGCCCTCCCTTTGACAAGGTAATTCTTCACCCAGAAAGCGGCCTCTTTCCCCATCGGCACTACTCTCTGCTTGGAGCCCTTTCCCATGACAACTATGAAGCGCTCTCTTAAAGCCAAATCAGACAATTTCAGATTGATAGCTTCGGATATTCGCAAGCCGCAGCCATACAAAAGCTCCAACAGAGCCTTGTCTCTTTTACCCAAGACCGTGGACAAGTCCGGCTGCTCCAAGAGTTTCTTAACTTCATTTTCGTAATCCAAGACCGAAGGAAGCGGACGACTGGTTTTGGGAGATTCTAAATTTATGGTCGGATCCTGCTGGGTCTTGCCGGCTTCAACCAGATGAAGATGAAAACCGCGTATAGCAGAGATTTTCCTGGCTATGCTGGTAGCTTTGAGTTCCCGTCCGGAGAGATTGACGATGTAACTATAAATCTGCTCAGGCTTGATTTCTGCCGGACTCTTCAGCCCGATTTTCGCCAGGAAACCCAGATAGCCGGTCAAGTCCGCCCGGTAACTGGATAAAGTGTGGCGCGACAAGCCGCGTTTCAGTGAAATACCGGCTAAGTAGTTTTCCGCCAGAGCAGAAAAATTTTCAGGGATATCCTCGCTTACAGGCATTTTAGAATTATCAGAGTCAAATCATCGCTCCGGTTGCCTTCTGTGAATTGATTCACTGAATCCAGGATAGACTGCATTAATTCTCGGGCACCCAGGCTCTGTCCCTTTTTCATCAATTCAATCAATCGAGGAAGACCGAACTCCTGCTTTTGAGCATTCAGCGCTTCGGTAACGCCGTCGGTGTAGAAGATTATTAAGTCTCCTGACTTCAGATGCAAAGCTTTTTCATGATAGGCCGAATCCGGCAATACCCCTAAAGCCAGCCCTCCCTGTTGCAGATATTCTACCTCACCGGTATGCTGTAATAAAAGCGGAGGATTATGGCCGGCATTAGAGAAGGTAAATACTTTTTTGCCCGAATCGAGCACTCCATATATCGCGGTCACGAAATTTTCTCTTTCCATGCTCTCATATAACAGCCGGTTCACCTTGCGCAGAATTGTGCGGATGGCATAGTTATTTCTGATTTCGGCTAACAGGCTGGCCCGAAAAGAGGCCATAATCAAAGCAGCCGGTACTCCTTTGCCGGAGACATCTCCTATGACTATGCCGGTTTGATTATCCACGATGCGTATGAAATCGTAGTAATCTCCTCCTACTTGTTCGGAAGGGATATTAGTTCCGGCCAGGTCGTAACCTGGAATACCAGGGCTCTGCTTAGGTAGAAAGCTCAGCTGAATTTGTCTGGCTATAGATAACTCCTCAGAAATCTTTCTTTGTCTGGTGGCTAACCGGTGCAGCCGGGCTCTTTCAATCGAGATGGCGGCTTGATTGGCGAAAACTTTTAATTGGGCCAAGTCCTCCTGGTCAAAGGCATTCAAGCCATTGCTCTCCAAGTTGAATACGCCGATTATCTCTCCGTTCAGGGAGATCGGCGCCACCATTTCAGATAGCGTCTCCGTGCGGGCGTTAACGTAGCGGGGGTCCTGCCTTACATCCGGGACCATGATACTCTCACCGGTCTTGGCCACATAGCCGATTAATCCCTGTCCAATTTTCAAACTCAGGTCAGTCTGTAAGGCCGGGTCATAGCCTAAGACCTCCACTTCCTCTATTTCCTGAGTCTTCTTGTTGACCAGAAATATTCCGGCGGCATTACAGTCTACCACTCGGCGGACAGAGTTAAGGATGGTCTGTAAGACCTCCTCCAGTTCCATGGTCGAGCTGAGCTGCCGGTCTATTTCCAAAAGAATCTCCTTTTTGAGACTCTCTTCCTTAACTCGGCGGTATAAGAAGGAGTTGTCTAAAGCCACTGCCACCTGCTCAGATAAAATAGATAATACCTCCTGGTCTTCCTGGTTAAACCCGGTTCCATTCTTCTTATTCACGGCTTCTAAAACTCCCAAAAACCTCCCCCGGCGCAGGATTGGCACTGCTACAATAGAGCGCGCAGAAGTGCCCAAATGTGATTCCGTTTCGCTGAAGAAGCGGGGGTCAGATTTGGGGTCGTTAGAAAGAACCGGCCGGAGATTTTCGGCCACCCACCCGACCAGCCCTTCCCCGAATCGTAAAGGGAGTTCCTTTTTACACCCCTGACAGTCTAAGATGTGAACTTGATTGGATTTTCTATCCTTCAGAAGGACAACGCTGATCTCGGAATCGACCACCCGGCAGGTCAGGTCCAGAATAATGTCAAGCAACTCCTGCAATTCCAGGGTCGTATTCAAAATCTTGGCAGAGTGCAGCAGTAAGTCAGTGCGGTCTAACTTCTCAATCTCTTTTTTCCATTCAGTCATTTCTGTAGTTGACATAATACTCCTTGATTCTAATCAACTTAAAGCTGTTTCGGTCTTAGTCAACAGTATAATACGTAAAATCTTCACGGCTTTCTGAGTAATGTACATGTATTTGTGAACCTTCATCAGGATAATGAGTTAATATTGCTCCCTCCCTTTAATCTTTTTTTGTGGCGAACCAAACTAATCAGCCCCCTAAGTAGGCTTCTTTCACCTTCTCATTTTTTAGCAAATTACTAGCCTGATCTTCCATGACTACTTTACCAGTTTCCAGGACATAACCCCGCTGGGAGATATGCAGAGCCATGTGAGCATTCTGTTCCACCAATAGGATGCTGGTTCCCTGTTGATTGATCTCCACAATGGTCTGGAATATTTGTTTTACCAGAAGTGGTGCCAGGCCTAAGGAAGGCTCATCCAAGAGCAGGACCGCCGGGTCAGACATCAAGGCCCGGCCAATCGCCAGCATCTGCTGCTCTCCACCGGAGAGTGTGCCGGCGCTCTGTCTTTCTCTCTCTTTCAGACGGGGGAATAAAGTGAAGACTTTTTCCAAATCGGTTTTGATTTTCTGGCACTTTTTTCTGGCATAGGCCCCCATTTCCAAATTTTCCAAAACAGTCAAATTGGGGAAGATTTTTCTCCCCTCCGGAGCCTGGGAGATGCCTTTTTCTACGATGCGGTGGGGAGGACATCTTTCAATCTTCTCTCCCCGGTAAAATATTTTTCCCTGGCGTGGCCGCACTATGCCGGAGATGGCATTCAGAGTAGTAGATTTACCGGCCCCATTGGCGCCAATCAGGCATACAATTTCGCCTTGTTTCATAAAGAGACTAATTCCTTTGACCGCCTGGATGGCCCCATAATAGACTTGAACTTCTTCCAGTTTCAGAATTATATCGCCATTGTCACTATTCATGCTGGAGACATTTCTCCTAAGTAAGCTTCAATGACCTTGGGGTCTTTTCTGATTCTCTCCGGGGACCCTTCTGCTATGGTAATTCCGTAGTCCAAAACCAGAATCCTCTCGCAGATTCCCATGATGACCCGCATGTCATGCTCTATTATTAGAATGGTCATATCAAATTCCTGGAGGATTTTCTTGATGAGCTGCATCAAGGTGCTGGTCTCCTGCGGATTCATCCCGGCTGCCGGTTCATCCAATAGCAAGAGCTGTGGGTCGGTGGCCAAGGCCCGGACTATCTCCAATCTCCTCTGCTGTCCATAGGGGAGATTGGCGGCGGATTCATTTTGCAGCCCGGCCAGGCCGAAAAGTTCCAGCAATTCGACCCCTCTTTTCCAGATGTCCTGCTCTTCCCGAAAGTACCTGGCGGTTCTTAGTACCGAATCGGTCAAAGTATAATGGATGTGCTGGTGACAGGCCACTAACACGTTTTCTTTGACCGTGAGATTGGGGAAAAGCCGGATATTCTGAAAGGTCCTGGAAATCCCTAACTTGGAAATCTGATGCGGCCTTAAGTCATTTAGAATATGGCCGTCAAAACGGATGAGGCCTTGATGGGGTTGATACACGCCGGTTACCATATTGAAGATAGTTGTCTTGCCAGCTCCATTGGGCCCGATCAACCCGACCAGCTCGTTTTTTAGCAGGCGGAGATTGAAATTCTGGACGGCTTTCAGTCCGCCGAAACTCAAGCAAACATTCTGGCAAGATAAGACTTCAGCTGGCATTACAGATATATTACAATCAGGGTTTTCTATCGCAGTCTAAGTCACCGGAGTTGGCTTTCTTAAGGTCAATTTTTTCAGCCAGTTCAAATTAAACTCCCGGGTTCCGAATAATCCGCTCGGCCTAGTCAGCATCATGATAATCAAGAGCGCCGAATAAATCACCAGGCGGTACTCCTTGACCGGTCGCAGAACTTCAGGCAATATGGTCAAGAGAATAGCGGCCACAATCGAGCCGGTCAGGCTTCCCATTCCTCCCAAAACCACCATGACAATTATCTCTATCGACTTCATGAAAGTGAAGCTGTTGGTGTGCAGATAGAGGAGATAGTGAGCCAAAAGCCCGCCGGCCACTCCGGCAAAAAAGGCTCCGATGACAAAAGCGGTGACTTTATAATAAGTAGTATTTATTCCCATCGCCTCCGCCGCCACTTCATCCTCCCGCACCGAGAGGAAAGCCCGGCCATGTGAAGAGGTCATCAGGTTCCGGATGACTATGATGGTAATAAACATTAATGATAAGACCCAGAAAAGCGAAGTGTATTCAGGAATGTCGGCAAACCCTCTGGCCGCTCCCACTGCATCGATGTTCAAAATCACTACCCGGATGATTTCGCCAAATCCCAAAGTGACAATAGCCAGGTAATCCCCTTTCAGTCTTAAGGAAGGAACCCCTACTAACATTCCAGCCAGAGCGGCCAACAGTCCCCCTAAAGTCAGGGCGATGACAAAGAATATCCATTTCAGAAGCAGGTGAGGCATAAAGGAAGTTGCTAAAAAAGTGGGGCCGAGGTAGAAAGTAATTGCGGCTGACGAATAGGCGCCGATGGCCATGAAGCCGGCATGGCCGATTGAGAACTGTCCGGTAAATCCGTTAATCAGGTTTAAACTCACCGCCAGCATGATATTGATGCAGGAATAAATAATTATCTGAAGAAGATAAGGGTTAATGGAATCTGAGACGAATAAGTCTAATATGAGAAATAGTCCAAGTGGCATCATAACCAGCAAGAGTTTCCTAATATTTTTCATAAGCTCAAGCCTTCTCAGCCGCCGGTGAACCCAAAAGGCCGGTGGGTTTGAAGACCAAGATGATGATCAGAATGCCGAAGGCGATAGCATCCCTAAAGGTTGATGAAACATATCCTACTACCATAACTTCCGCAATTCCCATTACATAACCCCCCAGCATGGCCCCGGGTATATTTCCTATTCCTCCTAAGACAGCCGCCACAAAGGCCTTCAAACCGGGTATAAGCCCCATGATGGGGTCGATTTTGGGATTAGTTAGGGAGACCAGCACCCCTGCTGCGCCAGCTAAAGCGGAGCCTATCACAAAAGTGATGCTGATGATTCTATCGACCGGAATTCCCATCAGACTGGCCGCTTCCCGGTTAAAAGAGACCGCCCGCATGGCCTTGCCGGTCTTGGTTTTTTGGACGATGTACTGTAAACCAATTAACATAAGAATGGTTGAGGCTATCACAATTAACTGCTGACTGGTGACTATCACCGACCCTAAATGGATCTCTTTGGGTAGAATTATTTGCGGAAAGAATTTGGGGTCTGCGCCAAAGACCAGTTGGCCTCCGTTCTCCAGGAGTAAAGAAACTCCGATGGCGGTAATTAAAGCGGCCAGTCGCGGCTTTTTTCTCAGCGGCTTGTAGGCAAATCTTTCAATAGTCAGACCCAATAGCCCGGAGATTAGCATGGCGGCCACTACCACCACAATGGCGCCTCCCAGCCCCGGGCTATGACTAATCCCCAGCCAGTGAGAGGCGTAATATCCGACAAAAGCCCCTACCATATAGACATCTCCGTGGGCGAAGTTGATAAGTCTGAGCACCCCATAGACCATGGTATATCCCAGGGCTATCAGAGCATAGATGGAGCCCCAGGTTATTCCATTGGCCAGCTGTTGAATAAATTCCTGCATACTCTAGGCTCAGCAAAAACGGACAGGTCTTGGTTAAAACCTGTCCGTTGCGCTGATTTTTGTTTCTATCTTTTCCAGGGCAAACTCAGCTTAAATATCTTTTAGTTTATTTACTCAGCCTTAACTGGCTGCTCGGGCGGCACCGACTCCACAAACTTGAGCTTTCCTTGCTCAATCTTGATTACTACCGCCGCTTTGCTGGCGTTGCGATTGGCGTCAATGGTGATCTTTCCGCTGACTCCTTGATAATCTTTGGTTGCGGCAATCTCATCTCTTATTCTCTTAGGGTCTGCTATCCCGGCCCTTTTAATAGCCTCGAATAAAACCATGGCCGCGTCGTACCCTAAGACTCCCATGGCATCTGGCACTTCCTTGTATTTGACCTGGTATTCCTGGACAAAGTTCTGAACTAAAGGATTAGGGTCGTCTGGCGAATAGTGGTTCGAAAAATAGCAGTTCTCCAGGGCTTCTCCGCCAATTTCAAGCAGTCGAGGAGAATCCCAGCCATCGCCGCCCGTGAGCGGAACTTTGATCCCTAATTCCCGGGCCTGTCTGGCAATCAGTCCGGCTTCGGTGTAGTATCCTGGAATAAAAATAGTTTCCGGTTTCTTAACCTTCAGGGCGGTCAGCTGGGCCTTGAAATCTATGTCACCTTCGGAGTAGGATTCTTCACCCACGACTTTACCCCCTAACCCCTCAAAGGTTTTCTTGAAATACTCCGCCAGCCCCACACTGTAATCATTCTTGACGTCGGTAAGAATGGTGGCGGTCTTTACTTTTAAAGTATTCCAGCAAAATTTAGCCATCACTTCCCCCTGAAAAGGGTCTAGAAAGCAGACCCGGAAGATATAATTCCCCACTTCGGTGACTTTGGGATTAGTAGAGGCAGGAGAAATCATGGGTATGCTGTCGGCCTGACAGATGGGGGCTCCGGCCAGACTGCGCGAGGAAGCTACTTCTCCTAAAATGGCGATGACCTTATCCTGATTGATTAACTTTTTTACTGCGGTAGCCGCCTCTTCCGGCTTCCCCTGGTCATCCTCCACTACTATCATTACTTGCTTGCCCAACAGGCCTCCGGCCTGGTTGATCTTGGCCACTGCCATTTCTATCCCGTTCTTGGTAGAGATACCAAATGTAGCCGTGGTGCCGGTGAGAGAGCCGTATTCTCCGATCTTAATGACATCTGCCTGCTTGGCACAGGAAAGAGCCAAAAGAAGAGAGAGGCTCACAGCGGCCAGCAGTTTAATCATTTTCTCCATTTTTCCTCCTGCTTGCATTTTATATAAACACATCATCTAAGCCTTGGGAACTGAGATTGTCAAGGAATTTTTGTTGACAAAGCCCTTCCATCTGAATAGAATCTTTGATAGAATCTTTGAAGTTAATATCGATGCACGCTAATTCCTTTTGGTTGGTTTTGATTTTTGCGCTGCTGGCCGGCTTGGCCAATCTGGTGGGGGGTGCCTGGCTCGCCCGGACCAAGAAAATCAGCCCTCTCTTCTTGAAGTACTGCCTGGCCTTTGGCTCCGGGTTTCTCTTGGCGGCGGTTTTTCTGAAGATGATTCCGATCGGCCTGGAGTATCTTAAATTGGCCCCTATTATAATTCTATTAGGTTATTTTATCATTCACTTCTTTGAGCACACCGTTGCCCCTCATTTCCATTTCGGAGAAGAGACCCATCTGTCTGAAATGGGGGTCCATCGGGCCGTCGGCCTTTCGGCCTTCTTGGGGCTGACGGTGCATGCCCTTTTTGATGGAGTGTCAATCGGAAGCGGATTTCTGGTCACACCCGCTCTGGGAATACTTATCTTTACCGCCATCTTTCTACACAAGCTTCCAGAGGGATTTACCATGGCCTCCATCATCCTGGCTTCCGGCGGTACTAAGAAGCAGGCCTTCCAGGCGGTCGTGGTACTGGGGACCGTTACAGTTCTGGGAACTCTTTTGGCCCAGGCCCTGAAACCCTGGTTCGCCTATGCCCTTTCTCTTTCCGCCGGGGTTTCCTTATACGTGGCCGCTTCTGATTTGATCCCGGAAGTGAATCAGGAAAAGGGAATCCGGATGTCAATAATGGTATTCGTCGGCGTGGGCTTATTCTTCCTCACCGAATCTCTTCTAGGAGCACTGGGACTTTAAGAGACCTATTTTTTTCGCCCAATTTTTGTTCATGTTGCACAAATCCCCTGATTAGTTAATCGTATAGTTTTTAAAGACTTAAGCCATTTGTATTTACATTCCATCAAGCATAAGCAGGATTTGGCGACCACTTCCCCGGCATAAAGACCAATCTCAGTAATCGCTTATGAAGATGGCTTAATTTGGCTCTGTTTCTGGCACGTCAGTTGTAATAACTGTTGATGGAGAGAACGAGGTTAATGTGCAGATGAAACTGAATGCCAAAAACTTAGGCAAGCTCAAAAAAGGACTTGACAGAAAATCACAATCCAGCGTAATTGGGAGTTTTTGATGACACAGGGTCACTTAAGTAAAGCAAAGCTCGCGGGGATTCTTATCCTCTCGGTTTTAGTCCTGGCAGGAATAGTGTATTCTCAGGACAAACTCAAAGCCGGCATTGAGGCTTATAAGAAGGGGGATTATGACCAGGCGATTTACCTTTTGAACCAGCATCTATCTCAGGTCCCTTATGACTATGACGGCAACTTCTATTTAGGCAATGCCTATTTCCAGAAGAAAGATTGGAAAGAGGCCCTGCGCGTCTACCAAAAAGCTTATCAGAAGAAAGCTAAGCCGGAACTGTTGTACCAGCTGGGGCTCACCTGCATAGAATTGGGAGATTTGGGGCAGGCGGCCAAATATGCCGAGCAGGGAATAAAATCTAAAGGCACCAGAAGCGAGATCGGCCAGATGAATTATCTGTTGGCCAGAATTCAATTCCAGCAGAAAAACTATAGTGAGGCGGATAAAAACCTCCGTATGGCCTTGGCGGCCGACCCCAACAATTCCTCTTTTTACAAGCTCTTAGGGGATGTCAATTATGAGCGGAACGTCCCCAGCTTGGCCATCAGTGAATACAATCAAGCCTTAAAGCTGGATCCCAGTCTGGCCGAGGAGTTGCACTACCGCCTGGGAAGAGCTTACTTTCTTAACCGGCAGTTCGACGAGGCCCTGGCACAATATAAACTGGCCATTCAACAGGATTCCAGTTTTGCCGATGCCTACCTGGGCTTGGGTAATCTTTATTACTGGGGGAACAAGTTTTCAGAGGCGCTCTGGGCTTATGAGCAGTATTTGAGACTTAAACCGGGCGACCCCAGTGTATTATTGAACTTAGGGAAGATGTACTTTCTCTCGCGACAGTATGACCAGGCCATTGAAAAATTAAGTTCGGCTCTTTCGGCCAAGTCTGATCGGGAAGGAATTTATTGGTTAGCTCAGTCCTACCAGGAGACCAAGAAGTATACAGAAGCTGAAAAACAGTATGCGCTTTATGAAAACTTAATCCTGGAATCTGAGCCTGGTTATACCTGGACCAAAACAGACACCGAATTCTGGTTTAAACGGGGAGTGACTAATTTCTATATTGGAGATTCAATCTCCCTGGATCTCTCTGCTAAGTGCTTTACTAAAGCGGCAGAACTGGATCCGGGCAATAGCGAGACTTACTCTTACCTGGGCTTGATCTTCTACAAGCAAAAAAAATTGCCTGAAGCGGTCGACTTCTTTAAAAGGAAAATCGCTCTGGACTCCTCCAGCTACAATACCTATACTAATCTGGCTTATGTCTATATCGAGAACAAAAAGACCGATTCCGCAATCTGGGCTTTGGAGAAATCAGTGGAATTAAAACCGGACAACCTGAAAGCCCTGGGCCAACTGGCCTGGATCAACATGGCCGAACTTAAGAACTTTGAGAAGTCGGGTTACTATTACGAGAAAATCATCGAGGTCGACTCCACGGATTGCGAGGCCAAAGGATATCTGGGCTTATCTTATTTGATGCAGAAAAAACATGCCGCCGCCATACCTTATTTAAGAGAGGCGGTGAAATGCAAACCGGATCAGGAGCAGTTTAACCTCTGGCTAGCCCAGGCCTTTGCCTTGACCGGTCAGAAGGAGAATGCCCGTCAGTATTATCGCCGGGTGCTGCAGATTAATCCGAACAATAAAGACGCCAAAGATGGATTGGAAATGTTGGAATTTTAGGGGCACACTAACTTTTTTCAAACAGGAGTCGGGATGGGAGAAAAGACACCGGTAGAAGAGCGCTTTCGCTACATCGGCTTTGAGGTATTTCCCAAAGAGGCCAAGCCTCTTTTTGAGTCTCCGGAAGAGGAAAAAAAGTTTTTAGAAAAGATCAGAAGCAGGACTTCTAAGTTCTTCTTTCTGGAAAGGGAACACAGCCTGATTGAGCTGCCGACTCTGACTGCGGTTGAGCGAGTGCTGGCTCTGTTCTGTTCACTTTTAACAGTTCTGGGATTTTTTATTTTTCCGGTGGGCAATCTTTATCTTAATGGAGTCGGGAATTTGACGGTCTCTGGCCTGGGGCTGCTTTTGAAAATGGGAGAGCTGTCACCCTATCTGGCTCTGGGAGGAGAAAGAGTAGTTATAATACTGGCCTTAAGTCTAATCTTTTTGATTTCAGGGGTGGTTCTGGGCGGCCTGCAACTTGCAACTCTTCTGACTAGCTGGAAGAGTAATAGAGGCCGGGCGGTGAGCAGGTTGAATCGTCTGGGAATACTTCCGGTCTTGTTCTGGGTAGCGGCGCTATCCTTGGCCCTTTTTAGTATACCCACCCCGGCCTGGGACCTTTTGGGAATAGAAGAGTTAGGAAAGAGCTTTGACGCTTTCCGTCTCTTTTCCATTGCCAGCTGGGGAGTGTGGGCCATCTTGGGAGGATTACTCATAAATAGTTCCATCGTGGGGGATTAATTCTTGACTCGAATAGATAATCTGTCTATATTAAATAATTAGCCTAAACAGGAGGAAGTGTGAAACAGTCGGTTTTTATCACCATAGTCTTAGTAGTCTCCATCGCCTTAGGATTCGTCATCTGGCTGCAATTGCCCGAGTATTTGCAGAAGGGTGGTTTTCTGGTCGCCTTTTTGATCGCCTTATCCGTCATGCTCTTCGCCTTTATCGTCGAGCGCCTGATAACCCTTAATAGAGCCCGGGGCCGGGCCTCCATTCAATCCTTCTTCAAAGATTTGGTTACTTTTATTCAGCAAGATAATTTTGACAAGGCCATTGCCGCCTGCGACAAACAGAGAGGTTCGGCGGCCAATATTCTGAGGGCCGGAATCGAAAGATACCAGCAGGTCAGGGTGACCGAGCACAATCCGGAAAAAAGGATTAACGAAGTCCAACGGGCCATTGAAGAGGCCAATGCGCTGGAAGTGCCTTTGTTGGAGAGGAACTTGATCGCCCTTTCAACCATTGCCTCGATTGCCGTTTTAGTGGGACTGCTGGGAACCACCATCGGCATGATCCGGGCCTTTGCCGCTACCTCCCACCGGGTCGGTGGGGTCATCGATGCCTCGGAGCTGGCCCGGGGTATCTCCGAAGCTCTGGTGAATACGGCCGGCGGACTGATCAACGCCATTGTCGGAATTGTCTTCTACAACTTCTTTGTCAATAAGGTGGACGCCTTTAACTACACGGTGGACGAAGCCTCCTATGAAGTATTGCAGTTAGTAAAGGCTAAAGAGGCAGAGAGCGCTGAAAAGGTCAGAGTCTAATCCGAGATGCTGAAAAGACCCAAAAGAAGAGTCGGTATAAAGATTGACATGACCCCCATGGTGGATGTGGCCTTTCTGCTTTTGATCTTCTACATGACCACTACCACATTTAAGCCCCCGGAGAAAAAACAGATTACGGTCCCCTCTTCTCACTCCCAGATCGATTTACCGGATGTGGATATTTTGAATATTTCGGTCACCAAAGAAGACTCTATTTTTCTGGAGTACATCGTCAAGTCAGAGAAAGAAGTGAAGGGAAAAAAGGAAGCAGTACTGGACCGGGTCTACGAAGAGGCCAATCCTCAAACTTTAGCTGAGACTATTAACCGGATCCGGGCTACCCAGTGGGGTTACAAGATGCGTCTGGTCATCAAGGCTGACCGGGATGTCCGCTATGGGACCATGGCGGCTATCATGGATGCCTTGCAAGAGATGAACATTGTACAGTTCCATTTGGTGACCGAATTAGATACTTCTCCTATCACTTAGGCAGATGAAATATATAAATCTGCTCGGACGTATTATCTAATGGAGAGATGACCTATGGCTGGCGTAGATGTAGCTGGGCCAAGCAGTAAAGCCAAGAAAACCGGTCTAAGAAGACCCAAAAGACGGGTGGCCATCAGGATTGACATGACCCCCATGGTGGATATTGCCTTCTTGCTTCTGATATTTTACATGGTCACCACTCTATTTTCTGCCCCTAAGGCCATGGAGATAAGTTTACCCCCGGACAAGAGTAAAGAAGTACCGGTTAAGGAATCCCACCTCCTGTTTTTGAGAGTTACCGGTGATGGTACTTTGTACGAGAATTTCGGCCTAAAAGATATTCCTCAGGCTCTTCGCCTGGATTCGCTGCGGAGTTTCCTGGTTGACCACATTAAAAAGGAACCGGACGTCGTTATCTTTGTTAAAATAGATAAAGAGGCCAAGTACTCCTTAATGGTGGACATCATCGACGAGATTCAGGTGATGGAGAGCAGGATGAAAGAGACCAACCCGGACTTCAGCGCCCGATTCAGCATTGCCCCTCTGGATGATTTTGACCGCAAAGCTTTGGCCAAGGTTTTAGGAACTCAGGAGGCCCCCAGTGGAAGCTAACGGAACTCTGGCCTACGGCGCTTTTGAATTAAAGAAAAGCTACCAGAAGAATCTGGGGAAAGGCTTGCTTATTGCGGCGCTTTTCCATCTGGCTCTAATTGGAGGCTTTTTGCTCTATGGCGTGTTGACTAGAGAAGATTTGACCACCAACGTGAGAGTAATAAAGAGTCTGGCCGAACTTGGCCCTCCCCCTTCATTGACTCAATTAGAAAAGCCGCAAGTGGTGGTAGCCCTGCCGCAGGTTGCTCCTCCTTCAGTGGGGACCCCTAAACCGGTGCCGGACGAAGAGGTGGTGGAAGTTGAATTTCCCACCCAGAGACAGTTGGAGCAGACCGCTCCCACAGCTGAAGCTGGGGACAAAGTCGCCATCAATATTCCTGAGGAAGAGCTGCTTCCTCAGCATGGTGAGTTTGTAGCCGTGGAAGTCGAACCGCAGGTAATCACCAAAAATCCGCCTGTCTATCCTGAACTGGCTCGCAAGGCCGGGGTAGAGGGCGTGGTTTACCTGGACATACTGGTGGATAAAGAAGGGCGAGTCAGGGACGTGCAGGTTTTGAAACCGTCCGGCTCCAACGTGGGCTTTGAAGAGGCGGCCTTGGAAGCGGCCAAGAAATGGACCTTTTCTCCGGCCATACAGAATGGCAAGCCGGTAGCCTGCTGGATGACCCAGCGGGTCGTATTTCAAATCAATAAGTGAAGTAAGCTTCTCTGGCTGGCTCTCCCCTCGAATTTCAAAAAATTATTCTTGCATATTCATTTTCAGCGGGTTAAATTGCGTCCTTCTTAAATTTCAATGGAGGAAATGCATGCAGGTTGATGTAAAAAAACTGGGAATAAATGTAAGTTTGTTAACCTTTTCACTTGCTCTGGTTTTGGCCTTCACCTCGGTTTCCTGGGCCGGTGAGGCAGATACTTTCCTGCCGCCTTTCACCACAGGAGTCAACTATCTGCTCTACTTCGTCTTATTTGCTGCGGTGGTCGGGCTGCTCTATGGAGTTCTTCTGGCCCTGAAAGTTCTTAAGGAAGACCAAGGTACCCCCAAGATGATTGCGGTGGCCAAAGCCATTCAAGAAGGGGCCAAGGCTTACCTGACCAGACAGATGCGGGTCTTGGCAATCTTTATCCTCTTCCTCACCGCCTTAATATTCTTCGTTTATAAAGGGGTTTATCTTCTGCCGGACGGCAGCGTCAACTGGAAGCTGCTCTGGGGTATCTCAATTGCTTTCCTGCTGGGCTCAACCTTGTCGGCCACCACCGGCATTGTGGGAATGTCGGTAGCAGTCCGGGGAAACGTCCGGGTGGCTAATGCGGCCAGATTTTCCTTCAAAAAAGCATTGGAACTGGCCTTCCAGGCTGGAACTGTGACCGGAATGTTCACAGTAGGAACCGGACTTTTGGGCGCCACCATAATCTTCATGATCTTCAAAGAGCAGGCAATGATGGTTTTAATCGGCTTTGGCTTTGGAGGCAGTTTGGTGGCCTTATTCATGCGTGTGGGGGGAGGAATCTTCACCAAGGCTGCTGACGTGGGCGCAGATTTAGTGGGAAAGATTGAAGCGGGGATTCCTGAAGATGACCCCAGAAATCCGGCTACTATTGCTGACAACGTGGGAGATAACGTAGGCGACTGTGCCGGAATGGCGGCTGACCTGTTTGAATCGTATGAGGTGACCTTAGTAGCGGCCATGATTCTGGGTGCGGCTTATGCCGCCTTTAACCCCACTCCGGAAGGAAAAGATTTAGCCCTGAAAATGATCCTCTTCCCTCTTTTGGTACGTGCTGTAGGTGTGTTCGCCTCCATTCTGGGCACCTGGTCAGTGCGTGGCAAAGACCGTGACGATTTTAATCCCATGCGGCCTATCCAGCAGGGGTTCGTAGTTGCGGCGCTGGTCTCAACTATCGGGTTTGGTATAGTGAACTATTTCTATATGCGAGATGCTTCCGGCCAGCCTGATTTCAGGTTCTTCTGGGCTACCTTTGCCGGCATTGTTTTGGCTGTAGTTATCAGCTATCTGACCGAATATTACACCGCTTTGGAGTATAAACCAGTTAAGGAAACTGCCAGAGCCACTAAAACTGGCCCGGCCACTACCATTTTGGCTGGTTTTTCTGAGGGAATGGAATCCACTGTGGCCGCCATTATTGTGATTGCCATTACGGTTTTCGCCTCCTACCTCATTTTCGGCAAAGACCTGGCCTTGGCTGCCTATGGAATAGCCTTAGCCGGGATGGGGATGTTGACCACCACCGGTATCATCGTTTCCATGGACAGTTACGGCCCCATCTCGGATAATGCCAACGGCATCTTTGAAATGTCCAAGGTCTTAGAGGAAGATAAGAATCCTCAGGCTTACAAAATCGTGCACAAGTTAGATGCAGTCGGCAACACCACCAAAGCAGTGACCAAGGGATTTGCCATTGCCTCCGCAGTGGTGGCGGCAGTCTCTCTTTTCCGCTCTTTCTCTTCAGATGTGAATATTCTGGACCCGAGTCTGGAGTTTGCCAAATTAGGAATCCAGGTCAACCTGCCGGATGTCTTTGTCGGGCTCTTAATCGGGGGGGCCATGCCCTTTCTGTTCAGCTCCATTGCCATCCGGGCCGTAGGCCGGGCAGCCTTTCAAGTAGTCGAGGAAGTCCGGAGACAGTTTAAAGAGATGCCCGGGATAATGGAAGGCAAAACTAAACCGGATTACGGCCGCTGCGTGGACATCTCTACTGCTGCAGCCCAGAGGGAATTAGTCACCCCAGGCCTGATTGCCATCCTCTCACCTATTATTGTGGGTTTTCTCTTTGGAGTAGGAGGTTTAGGAGGTTTTTTGGCTGGAATCATATTGACCGGACAGCTTCTGGCTGTGATGCTTTCTAATTCGGGCGGAACCTGGGACAATGCCAAAAAATCAATTGAGGCCGGACTCTACGGCGGCAAAGGAACTGAAGCCCACAAGGCCGGGATAATTGGCGACACGGTCGGCGACCCCTTCAAGGACACGGCCGGTCCGTCCTTAAACCCTCTTATCAAGGTTATGAATCTGGTGGCCCTATTGATGCTGCCCTTAGTTGTGGGCGCCAGCAAGCTTTCTTCAGGAGCTAAAGCCACCTCTGCCATAATAGGGATTGTAGTCTTGTTAGTATTTTTGTTTATCAGCAAGAGGAGGGTGGAGTACTGATATTTTCGGCTTTGAAAACTTTGGCCCCGGTTAATGACCTGGGCTATTCCGTTTAGCAATCTCCTCTTCCATAGCAGACTCTTGTCACTTCTCAGGACTGCTACTCTCTCTTTCCACTTGATTTCTGAAACTTTCTTGGTCTTTTTTACGTCTAAAAGGTAAAATCTATGAATGAGGAGGCCCGCTTGGAACAGGCACTAACCGGGGAGATGGAACAAGCAAAAACCATGTCCTCTTTCTCCGGGGTTTTAAAAGTACTTTTTGCCCCCAGTAAGGTATTTGCTTCCGTCAGAGAGAAACCAAACTGGGTACTTCCCATGATTATATTTCTGGTTCTGGCCGCGGCTGCTACCATGATTCTTTTCCCTACCATTCGTGCCGAGATTTTGAGTAACATTACCGGTAATCCGGATTTGAGCGAAGAGAGACGGGCCCTGATTATGGAGCAGGCCTCTTCCCGACTGACTTTGGGATGGATTTTAATTCCCGGACTTCTGTTCCAAACTATATCTTTTTTTGCAATTGGAGCGGTCTTCTTTTTCGTGGGAAACATACTCTTGGGCGGAGAGGGTAAATTTACCCAGATGCTCTCGGTCACCGGTTTGGCTCAACTGGTAGCAATACCTGAGCATTTTATTAAAGTGCCCATGATTCTGGCCAAGCATACCATGAAAGTTCATACCGACTTGTCTTTATTCCTTCCGATTTCCATGGAAGACAGCTTTCTTTTCAAGTTATTCAGCCAGCTGGACCTCTTTGCCTTCTGGAAAGTCTATTTAATAGGATTAGGTATGGCGGTTTTATACAAGTTCACTACCAAAAAATCGATGGCCACCGCCTTCGTGGTCTGGGGGATTTACATTATCTTGGCTGCCGTAATGGGAAAATTCATCAATTTAGGAATGGGATAAACAGGGAGAAAAAAGATGCGCAAGTTTTATTGCTTTTTAGCTGTAACGATGATAAGTATGCCTGCAGTCGGTTTAGCCCAGAAGGTTTTGACCCTGCAGGATTGCATTAACACCGCCTTAAAGAATAACTGGGACTACCGCAGTGCGGTCTGGTCCAATAAGTCTGCTGGCAACGACCTGTGGAGCGCCTGGGGGAATTTCCTGCCAAGAGTGGACTTGTCTTTCAGTAATAATTCTCTGGCATTTGGACCCAGCTCTCCAATCATTGACGCCCAAGGAATTCCCAGACCAGGGACAGCTGCATTCGAGGTAAAATCCTACAGCGCCGGCTTCCAAGTCTCTCAGGTAATTTTCGACGGAGGGGCTAACATCTATAATCTATCCGGCAAACTAGCCGCTAAGAATTCTTCTGATTACAGCCTGCTTTTCAACAAACAGAACCTGGTCTTCCAGGTTAAAGAAGCCTACTACAACCTTCTCAAGGCTAAGATGCTTCTGGAGGTTCAAAGAGAAGTAGTTAAACGCGGAGAACAACAACTCCGGATTGCCCAGAGCCGCTATGAATTGGGCTCCGCCTCCAAATCTGATTTTCTGAAAGCCAAAGTACAATTTGGGCAAGACCAATTGGCATTAGTTAAAGCGGAAAACCAAGTTAAAGTCGCCCAGGCCTCCTTAAACGCAGTCATAGGACTAAAGGTTGATGAGGAATTTGAAGTCCAAGAAGTTTTGGAACAGCCGCAGATGAATTTTAGTTATCAGGAATGCGTCAATCTGGCCTACAAGAATCATCCTTCCATCAAGCAGACTGACATCGATGTGGACGTGGCTGAGGCCGGTATGAGAGTAGCCCGGGCCGGCTATCTACCCACTGTCTCAGTGGGCGGGGGATATACCTGGAGAGGTTCTGCTATTGATAATATTGATGGGTTTTGGGACAACGACTATCAGTGGGGAGTAGGACTGAATGTCTCCTTTAATCTCTTTGAGGGATTCGCCACCCAGACCAGATATTTGAACGCCCGCAACCAGATCAAAATCGCAAAAGAGACTCTGGAAAAAACCAAAAGTGATGTGGCCTTTGAGGTTAAACAAGCCTTTCTGGGCATTGAGGAAAATCAGAAGTCAATATCGGTAACTGAAGAAAATGTCTCCTCGGCAGAAGAGGATTTGAATTTAGTGCAGGAAAAATATCGACTGGGAGCAGCCTCAATTTTAGAGCTTTTGGACGCCCAGGTCAGCTTTCAAACTGCCAAAAGCGACAATGTGCAGGCTCTGTTTGATTACAATTTAGCGGTAGCCCGTTTAGAAAGAGCCATAGGCAAATAAATTGTCTTAAGGAGGTATAAAGGTGACTAAAAAGAAAAAAAGAATTCTGATATTCGGCGGCCTCGGTCTGATAATCGTCATCATAGTGGCGGTCAACCTGCTGAAAAGCGGGGAAAAGACCGTTGCGGTAGAGACCGACAAGACCAAAAAATCGGACCTCACCGCCACCGTCTCGGCCGAAGGGAAAATGGAAGCTAAGACCCAGGTCAAAATCTCCGCCTACGTACCGGCCAAAATCGTTCGCTTGCCGGTCAAAGAGGGAGAGCGGGTTCACAAAGGGAAGATTCTGGTTCAGCTTGACCAAGTAGCGTATCAGGCCGCGGTTGACCAGGTCAAAGCCACTTTGGAGAGCGCCAGAGCCAGGCTGAAATTATCCGAGGCCACCTTAGAGCAGAGCAAGCTCATCTATGACCGGCAGAAGAAGCTCTTTGAGCAGAGCCTGACCTCTCAAGAGCAGTTTGACGCAGCCCGGACCGATTACAATGCCCGTCTGGCGGAAGTGGAATCTAGCCGTTATCTGGTCTCTCAGTCCCAGGCCTCTTTAGTGCAGGCTCAGGATAACCTGGATAAAACCACTATTACTTCTCCTATCAATGGCATCGTGACCGACCTCAATGCCGAAGAAGGAGAAATCGTCATGGTGGGAACCATGAATAATCCCGGCACCGTGATACTGACAGTATCTGATCTCTCCGAAATTCAGGCGGACGTGGATGTGGATGAGACTGACGTGGCCAACCTCAAGCTGGGCCAGGAAGCTAAAATCAGAATTGACGCCATCCCGGATACCAGTTTTAACGGGCTAGTCAATGAAATTGCCGGAACCGGCAAGGTGGAGGGCTTGGGGACTCAAAATCAGGTGACTAATTTTGAAGTGAAAGTTCTTATGAAAGATGAAGTGCCCAACGTGCGCCCGGGTATGTCCTGCACCGTAGATATTACCACGGCTCATCATCCCCGGGTGCTCAATCTTCCCATCCAGGCCGTGGTGATAAGGGAGTTGCCGGAAGACAGTCTCAAAGCCCTGCAGGGAAAAGGAAAAGAGAGTGAAGCTCTGGCCGCTACCGACAAAGACAAGAAACCGGCCAAAGACACCTTGAGCCAGAAGAACCAGAAGAAAAAAGAGGTCGAGGGGGTGTTTGTGCTCAAAGAAGGGAAAGCGGTTTTCACTCCGGTCCAGACCGGCATAGCTGATAAGCAGAATATTGAGATAACCTCCGGATTGAAAGAAGGAGACGAAGTAATTACCGGCTCCTACCGGATTTTGCGTAACCTGAAAAATGGTGACAGCGTCAAGGTGTCTAAAGCCACCAAGCCGGAGGCCAAAAAGAGCTGAAGATGAATCTGAACGGTATAGTCATCAAGACTGAAAATATCTGGAAAGTGTATGAACTGGGAGCGGAAAAAATTCCGGCGGTCCAGGGAATTGATTTAAAGGTCCAAAAAGGGGAATACGTGGCGATAATGGGGCCTTCCGGATCGGGCAAATCCACTCTGATGAATCTGATTGGTTGCCTGGATACCCCTACTAATGGTACCTATTATCTCAACGGCAAATTGGTCAGCCAGATGAATGACGATGAATTGGCGGCTATCAGAAACAAGGAGATCGGATTCGTCTTTCAGACTTTCAACTTACTCCCCCGGGCCTCAGCCCTGCACAACGTAGAACTGCCGTTGATTTATAGCGGCGCCAAAGCTGAAGAGAGAATTGAAAAAGCTAAACAAGCCTTGCGGATGGTCGATTTGGAAGACCGGATGATGCACAAGCCCAATGAACTCTCCGGAGGGCAGAGGCAGAGAGTGGCCGTTGCCCGGGCTCTGGTAAACAGCCCCGCCATTCTCCTGGCAGATGAGCCGACCGGAAACTTGGATACTGCCACGGGCATAGATATAATGAAGCTGTTTGACCGCCTGCACAAACAGGGCAATACCGTGGTTTTGATTACGCATGAATTGGACATCGCCAAATATGCTGACCGGATTATCCATATCCGGGACGGCAAGATTGAGAAAGAAGAAGTAGTTCACCAGTAAAATGCAGTTTTTAGAATCGATTCTACAGGCTTTAGCTTCCCTGAAAGCCAATAAGCTCCGTTCAATCCTAACCTTAATCGGGGTCATTATCGGAGTAATGACCGTGATTGCCGTGGCTTCGATTATTGCCGGGATGAACCGTTACGTGGCTGACCAGTTAGCTCAATTGGGGCCCACTACCTTTTTCATTGACAAATGGGGCATTGTCACCAATGAAGATCAATGGTTCAAGGTTATGAAGAGAAAAGACCTCAACTTAGCCGATATGGAGGCAGTCCGGGACTACTGCCAGAACTGTGAAAAGGTGGGAGCAATGGCTCAGACTATGGGGAGAGTAAAATATGGGGGCCAGTATGTGACTGACGTGGAGATTCACGGCGCCACCGGCAATATTGAGGAGATTACCTCGGTGGTGGCTGAGCAGGGCTATTACCCCACCGATTATGACAACGAGCATCGCCAGCAGGTGACATTGATTGGCTGGGCCGTGGCAGACAAACTCTTTCCTGCGTTGGATCCGATAGGTAAAAGTATCAACTTTCTGGGGCACGACTTTACCGTAGTGGGGGTGGCCAAGAAAATGGGCTCATTTTTAGGGCAGAGTCAGGACAATTTCGTGGCCATACCTATTACTACTTACCAGAAGTTATATCAGAAAAAGAGATTTGACTGGTTTGGGATTTTTGTCAAGGCAGCTGATTATCAGGGGATGGAGAAAGCCAAAGACGAAGCCCGGCTCATCTTGCGAGCCAGACGGCACGTCCCCTACCAGGAGGAGGATGACTTTGGCATCCAGAGTTCAGAGAGCCTGATGGAGTTGTTCAGAAGTTTCACCGGCACTGCCTTTCTGGTTATGATTGGAGTCTCCTCTATTGCCCTATTAGTGGGGGGTGTGGTGATAATGAATATCATGTTCGTTTCGGTCAAAGAGCGCACCAAGGAAATAGGCATCCGCAAGGCCATGGGGGCCAGGAAGAGAAATATTCTGTGGCAGTTCTTGGTGGAAGCTACCACCATTTCGTTAGTGGGCGGAATTATGGGCGTAATACTGGGAGCTGCTATCGGCAAGATAGTGGATTTGACCACTCCGCTGCCGGCTGCCATCGAGCCCTGGTCGGTTATCGCCGGAATTTTGATTGCAGCTTTTGTGGGAATCTTTTTTGGCATCTATCCGGCGGTCAAGGCCGCCCGTCTTGACCCGGTGGAAGCTTTGCGCTACGAGTAAATGAATACTTTTGAACTGAAAGAAGGCATGGTCATGGCCTGGCAGGCCATCCGGGCCAATAAACTGAGGGCTTTTTTGACCATTTTGGGAGTATTAATAGGAGTTGGTTCGGTCATCGCCATGGCTTCCATTATTCAAGGGTTGAACAACAGTATGGCCGCCCAGATTCAATCCTTAGGCTCCAATGTAATCTACGTCTCCAAATTCGAGCCCGGAATTCATTTTGGCAACATCAGCGAGGAGGAGCGAAACCGCAAAGGTATAGATTATGAGGATGCCTTAGCGATTAAAGAATTATGCCCTTCGGTCGGAGCGGTCTCTCCACAGAATTATTACTTTCAGCCCGGCGGTAATACCGCCAAGTATCGGGAAAACGAAGCCAGACGCCCCAGCTTTGGTGGAGTACTGCCCGACTACGAGATTGTCAACAATTCCTTTGTGACCGATGGCCGTTTTATCACCGAAACCGACGTGCATTTTAAGACCTATGTCTGCGTGCTGGGGACAGATATCAGAGAGGCACTCTTCCCGAATCTGGACCCGCTGGGCAAAGAAATCAGGGTCAATGGCGACCGTTTTGAAGTCATCGGAGTGATGGAAAAGAAAAGCTCCATCTTAGGTGAAAGTCAAAATAACTACATTCTGATTCCTTACGGTACTTTCCAGAAAATTCACCCGGAGGAAGAGGAACTCTGGCTGGCGGTCCGTCCTAAAACTCCGCAGTTAATCAGTAAGTCCATAGATGAGATTGAAAATGTCATGCGCCGGCGCAGGGGAATCCCGTCTGATAAACCCAATGACTTTGCCGTGACCACCCAAGAAGACTTAATGAATACCTACCGCAAGATCACTTCGGCCATCTATGGAGTGATGGTCTTGATCTCCTCCATCGGTCTTATCGTCGGTGGAGTAGGAGTGATGAATATCATGCTGGTAACCGTCACGGAAAGAACCCGGGAAATCGGCATCCGCAAGGCCATCGGCGCCAAGAGACGCAACATCCTCTGGCAGTTTCTGATTGAAGCCAGCACCTTGAGTGGTATAGGTGGAATCGTGGGGATTATTATCGGAATATTGATCGGACAGCTGGTCAACGCTGTAACTCCATTACCGGCCAGTATATCCCTTTTCTGGGTCATTTTAGCCTTCACGGTGGCCATTTCAGTTGGCCTTGTTTTTGGCATCTACCCGGCCTACCGGGCCGCCAAGCTCGACCCGATTGTCTCTCTCCGCTACGAGTGACTTCATATTCCTCTGATTTTCTCCGTGTTTTTCGTATTTAGATTGGAATTGCATGTGAGGCAATTATAACATATCTTTTCAGAGCCATGGGGATAACCATAACCAAGAAACATATAATAGCCATACTGACCTTGCTTTTGGCAGGGACCGTTTTCTTTTCAGCTGAGGCTCAGGTCGTGGTCGACCTGGAGAAAGTATCTAAGAGGCCCGGCTTTTACGTGGACTTTGCCAGTTTTTATGACCCTCCCTCCAGGAAAGCTCAGCTGGAGGTATACTACAAAATCCAGAACGACCAGTTGACCTATGTCAAGGCCGAAAAGGATTATCAGGCTGCTTATGAATTGAGGGTAGTGGTGCTGAAAAAAGGCCGGCAGGTGGCCGGGACCTCGCGAGAGGAAAACTATGCGGTCTCCAGCTACAAAGAGACTATCTCTCCGAATGATTTCATCATAAATCAGCTCACTTTAGAGGTCGAACCCGGCAAGTATGAAACCCAGGTTACCCTGATTGATACCAAGGCTCACAAGGGGTTCACCTTAAAACTTCCCTGCTCTGTTCCGGATTACGCTGCCAAGGAGGTGGCCATCTCAGACATCGAGTTTGCCCAGGAGATCTCCGATTCCCTGGCCGGTTCGCAATTTGACAAAGCCAATCTAAGGGTCGTACCCAAAGTTAACTTAAGCCTGCAGCCCGATCTTGACAGTCTCAGATTTTATCTGGAGGTGTATAGTAAAAGCGCCCGACCGGTAGAGATCGAGCTGGTGACCCTGAATCGGTGGGAAAAGAGAATGAGCAAAAGCACCGAAATGCTGAGCCTGCAGAAAGGGCTTCTGGGTTTAGTCCGCTCTATTCCGGCCCGGGATCTGCCACCCGGACGTTACACTCTGAGAGCCACGCTTCTGAGTTCTTCCCGAACGGTCTTGGCCGAGACCAAGCAGGACTTTTTGCTGGAGTGGTCCATTGATTATTATGTCCATCATGATTTCAACGAAGCCATTGATTTCCTGCGGTATATAGCCAACGGTGAGGAGCTTAAGGCCTTGAAGCACACCCCTCGGGATAAACAGGTTCAGGCCTGGAATGCCTTCTGGAAATCCAAAGATCCAACTCCGAAGACTCCGGAGAACGAGGTTCAAGAAGAATATTATCGCCGCATGAGGTTCGCCAACGACAATTATTCCAACTGGTCGAAGCCCGGCTGGAAATCAGACTTCGGCCTGGTGTATGTCAAATACGGAGAGCCCAGCGAGATAGAACGTCATCCCTATGACCTGGGTAGTAAAGCCTATGAAGTGTGGTACTACTACCGTCTGCGGAAAATTTTCACCTTCGTAGACGACGGATATGGAGAATATCGCCTTCAATATCCCTATGACGGAGATGTCTACCATTCGCTTGAGTAAAAAAGTTCCGGTTAAGACAGTTCTTTTACTGGGCCTGGTTATGGCGACTTGTTGTGCGGCGAGCAGGGCTCAGCCCAGCCCGGATTCTCTTGATCTCTGGCTGGATTACGCCTGTTTTCGAATGACTTCCGCCGCCCCGGAGAGTCTGACCAGAGTGGAGATATATTACGGCCTGAACCACAAGGAGCTATCTTCAAAAAGCAGTGACTCCCTCCAGGAACTGACCATGCAGTTGGAGCTTTACTCTTCTGCCGACAGTTTGGTGGGTAAGGACAATTGGAAGGTGGCCTATCGAGCCGGCGCAGTGGATACGCAGTCAATCGGGGATTTTTTTTCTGACATCTACCTGACCCGGCTTGCTCCGGGCGAATACCGGGCCAAACTTTCCTGTCAGGACCAGGCTTCGGCCCGGTCCGGTTCACATACTCTTTTTTTGAAGGTGCCGCGGCTTACTTCTTCTGAGCTAGAATTATCCGGCTTAGAGTTGGCTCTGGAAGTTCGGGAGTCTTCCGAACAGAACCGATTTGTCAAGAATTCCCGGTTGGTCTGGCCTAACCCGACCACCGTCTACGGCTCTCTCAATCCTCTGCTCTTTTTCTACGCCGAGGCTTATAATCTGAACTCGAAAGCTGCTGATTCTTTCTATCTGGTAAGCTACGCAGTTCTGGATTCAAGCGGAAAGGTTTTCAAAGAGTACGGTCAATACCAGAAGATAAAGCCGGGTAATTCAGCCGTAATCGCCACCGGTTTAAACATCGCCTCTCTGCCCATGGGAGAATACCAACTTCAGCTGACTGTAAGCGATCCCGGCAGAAACCAGACCGCTCGAAGCCAGAAAGCTTTCTTCGTCTATCGGGAGGATGAACTGGCCAAGACGTCTGGACAGACCGCGGAGCCAGCCAACGAAGAAGAGGCCCTGACTATCCGGGGCTTGCTGAGTTACATCGCCACTCCGAGCGATCTGAGAACATACGATAAGTTGACCCTGGAGGGAAAACGAAATTTCCTCAAGGAGTTTTGGCAGTCCCGGGATACCGATCCCGGCACTCCGGTGAATGAATACAAGCGGGAGATATCTCGGCGTTACGCTTACGCCTCCCTCCATTTTGCATCAGGCAGGCTGAGCGGTTCACAAAAAGGCTGGAAGAGTGACCGGGGCCGGATATATATTACTTACGGGCCTCCCGACGAGCTTAAATCCTACCCCTATTCCACCAATCAGAAACCCTGGGAGAAGTGGGTTTACTACAATCTACAGGGTGGGGGCCTCTTTATCTTCGAAGACCAGGATGGCTACGGCAACTACGAGCTGGTTCATTCTACTGCCAAAGGAGAGAAGCGTAGCCCGGCCTGGGAGAGCTTTCTGCAGCGCGAACCTTCCATCAGCCGGGAGTAGAAAGAGACTTGAACTTGACCACGGACTGCTGCTACCTCTGGCAAATGCTTGGTTTGTAGCTATAATCGCATGGTCTATCTATCCTTCAACTTGACAGATAAAGAGGAGCGCTATAATATGCTCCGGTCGTGATCGAAGCCCACCTTTTGACCAAGCACTTCCAGGACAAGAAACGTGGTCTGGTCAAAGCAGTAGACCAGGCCAGTTTTATATGTCAGCCCGGCGAAATTTTTGGCCTCTTGGGGTTGAACGGGGCTGGCAAGACTACTGCCTTGAGGCTTCTTTCTACTACATTGAAACCGACTTCTGGTACGGCCAGTGTGGCTGGATTCGATATTGTCAAGCACCCTCAGGAGGTAAAATCCAAGATTGGCTTTCTTACCGGCCAGACTGCCTTATATCCCCGTTTGACCGCAGATGAGGTGATTACCTATTTCTGCAAGCTGTACGCATTGAATGGGAACGTTTTGGAAAGGCGCAAAAAGGAGATTTTCGAGACCTTAGGTATCACTGAATTCAAAGATACCAAGGTTGACAAACTTTCTACCGGCATGAAACAGAAAGTCTCCATTGCCCGGGCGATTATCCATGACCCTCCGGTATTAATCTTGGACGAACCTACGGTCGGGTTGGATGTGATTACTTCTAGAGGAATAGTAGATTTAATCCGTGAAGCCAGAAAACAGGGAAAGACCGTGATTCTATCCACTCACCGAATGGAGGAGGCGGCCAAGTTGTGCGACCGGATTGCCATCATACATAAAGGTAAAATAATCGTCTCCGGAACCGTAAACGAGCTTCAGACTCAGAGCGGACTCTCGGACTTGGAAGACATATTTGTGAAATTGGTAGGAGAATAGGTGCAACTGCGCCAGGTTAAAAATATTTACTTTAAAGAGATGCTGGATACCCTCAAGGACCGGCGCACCCTGATTTCCATGATTGTCATCCCCATCGTTGTTTTTCCGGTCCTGATGTTCGGCCTGAGCTCGCTTATGCAAAGTCAGGTCAAAAGAGAAGAGCAAAAAACCAAAGTTATTGCTATCTATGGTCAGGAACACGCCCCCTATTTAACCGACCTCATCTTATCCGAGGGGAAATTCAGCCAGGTAGCTTTGAACAAAGATAGCCTCCCCCAGGCGCTACAGGATAAAACCCTGCAGGCCGCTTTAGAATTTGGCTCCGGCTTCGAAGCCAGTTTGGAAAGAGGCGATACTGCCGGCCTGGTTATCTATTACGACCTAGCGGAAGTGAGGTCGCAATTGGCTGAAAACCAACTCAGGCAGATTATCCGCCAATTCGAAGAGAAAATCGTCGAGATCAAGCTGAAGGCAGTTAATCTGGATAAACAATCTATCTCCCCGATTAAAATAGCTTCCCGCAATCTGGCTCCCCCGGAAAAGATGAGCGGTTTTTTCCTCTCCATGTTTCTTCCCTACATGTTAATGATTCTGTGCATGACCGGGGCCATGTATCCGGCCATGGATTTGACTGCCGGCGAAAAAGAGCGCGGCACCTTGGAGACTTTGTTGGTGTCTCCAGCATCCAGATTAGACATTGCCGGGGGAAAATTTCTGGCGGTTTTGACCGCTTCCTTTGTCACCGGCATTCTGGGAACCGCCAGCATGACCGTCTCTTCCTTGATGGGGATGATGAAATTCGATGAGCCTACTTTGGCCTCTTCGGCCAGCTTGAGTATCAATCCTCTTTCAATCCTGGTGCTGATTCTCTTAATCTTGCCCTTAGCCTGCCTATTTTCTTCTCTGCTATTGTCGCTTTCTCTGATGGCCCGCAGTTATAAGGAAGCCCAGAGTTATGTCTCCCCCTTAATGATTGTAGTCATCTTCCCGGCTTTTGCCTCTTTTTTGCCCGGATTTGAATTTCGAACTATTCACACTTTCATTCCGGTGCTGAATACCAGCCTACTGCTCAAGGATGTCCTCCAGGGAACTTTCCCCTGGGGAAAAATCGCCCTAGTCGTTTTGGTCAATGCTGTTTACGCTGGCCTGGGGATTTTTATGGCCAAGCGGATGTTTGAAAAGGAGTCGGTGCTTTTTAGAATTTAGACCGGCTTAAGCGTGATAGTCGGTAACTGACCGGAGAAATGGTGTCAGATCACATCGCGATCGACGCAAGTCACATCCTTTCTCGTAGCGTCCGAGATCAAACCCTTGCGGCCGTTCACAACTGGTAGCGGCACGGGGCGATAACGGTTGACTGGCGTGGGGAGAGGCTGTTACATAGTAATGACCACTTTTCCTCGGGCGTGTCCTTCTTCAAGGTAGCGGATGGCATCAGGAACCTCGCTTAACGGGTAACGCCTGTCGATGACCGGTGTTACCTTTCCCGCCTGCATGAGATCGCGCATGACAGTCAGGTCCTCTTTGCTCAGTTTCGCAATAAACATGATGAACTTCTGGCTCACTAACCGTGACAACACAAGCGCGGAGATCCAACCGGCCAGAAGACCGAACATCGACCCGCTGGGTCCTCCGACCACGATGTATTTCCCCTTGGGGTTTAAGACGCGCCTGCATGCGAACAATGAGTGGTTCGCAAAGCAGTCGAGAATCAGGTCATAACGCTGCCCGCTTTTGGTGAAATCTTCTTGAGTGTAGTCAATGACAAAGTCTGCACCAATCGAACGAACCAGGACCAAATTTCTCGTGCTGGACACGGCAGTTACTTCGGCCCCGAACGATTTGGCAATCTGCACCGCAAACGTACCCACGCCGCCACCCGCACCGTTAATCAAAACTTTTTGCCCTGGCAGAATTCGTCCTTTGTCGCGAAGACCCTGCAATGCGGTGAGTGCCGCCACAGGGACAGCAGCTGCTTGCTCAAAGGTCACCTTGTCCGGCTTCTTGACCAATCTCGACTCGGAAGTGCACGCATACTCGGCAAAGGCCCCGCTGCACGCGCCGAACACCTCATCGCCGGTTTTGAACTGCGTTACGTTCCTGCCAACCGTTTCCACCCGTCCAGCTATGTCCCATCCCAGTATCTTGCGTTTTGGTTTTAGAAGCCCATAGCCCATCAGTCGGACCAGGAACGGTTTACCTCTCAGGAGATGCCAGTCACCTGCATTGACGGATGCCGTATAAACTTTTAGCAGTACTTCATTGTCCTTGGGAGTAGGTTTTCTACCTCTTTGAGGTGAAGAACGTCCGGAGATCCGTATATTGTGCATACAATCGCTTTCATTTTCCTCTCCTTTGTGTGGCGCGGGCGTCTAGGTATTGCGCGAGTTATGTGGCACGGACTGATCGACCATGTTCAGGGCAAAACGACTTATGCGCAGGCTAGCACTCCCTTTTTTTCACCACGAAATCCTCATACATCCCATCCAGAAACTTCCACAAGCTTCGGCTGAGCTTTCCAGCAACCTGCCTAGCCTTCTTTTTGTCTGATTCTTTAGTAAAGCTATCTAGTATGTCCCGGCTGATGCGGGAGTGCTCGATGTCAGCCTCTTTATGCACGGCGAAGAATTCTAACGAATCCCAAGAAGTGATATTATAAAACTTCTTCAGCGTTTCGATCTTTTCAGCTGAAACCTCAGGTATCTGCGACTCATAAGTGTATAGAGCCGCTATCCCTTCAGCATAGGATTTCTTCTGACAGAGCTTCTTGAAAGCAGAAGTTAAGTTTTCAGTCTCTGGCAAGGGCTGAGCTGCTTTAACTACTGAGCGGGATAATCCTAAACCGTCGCAGAACCTCAGCCACAGCTCAGGGTGATTCTTCTCCCCCTTTTCTTCATCCATTAAATTCGATAGGAGCTTTTGCCGGTCTTCCAACTTAGTGGCGTTGCTGTGAATGGCAGATATGAAGGTTGGAAACTGATAGACAAAATAATAGTACTGCTTGGCATACTCGCGGATGGCATCCAAGCTCAACTTCCCCTCGGTCCAGACCTGATAAAAAGGGTGCTTGAGCATCTTCTTCTTCTCAACAATCTGGTCAATCTGCTGGCTGAGCTGGATAGTCTTCAAGTTGCTGGTCAATTCATCCTCCTCCAATTATTATTTATGGTTTTGAAAAACTTTTGACAGACTCGATACAGGACGACAACTCAGCCAAATTTATGAGGTTTTCCTTAACATTGTCAAGACCAGCCCGCCCGGTTAAAACAAAAGCCTCTTCAGTCTGGCTGCCATCCAAATTATGTCAGCCGGACTAAAGAGGCTTATTTTGTGACGCTACGGTATTTTACTCTTCTGCCTTTTCTTCCAGATCCTTGATTCTGGCCTTCAGGTCGGCTATCTCGTCTTTGAGTTCTTGAACTTTATCTTTGGTCGGCCCTTTAATTTTAGAGACTGCTTTCCTGACCTGTTCCTCTACTTCCTTGGTAAATTCTTTGGCTCTGACTTCTCCTTTTTCCATCAGTTCCTTTACCGCTTTGGCCTTCTGCCCTTCAGCCAATTCCCCCTGTTTGATGAGCTCTTCCACTATTTCAGTCGCCCGCTTTCGGGACAGGTTTAAGGCACCTATTCCGGCTAAGACTGTCTTTTTGAGTACTCCCATGGATTTTTCTCCTCCTTTCAGGGCAATCTGCCTGATGATTTCGTCATACTCCTTGACTTTTCTGCCGGCCTTGATTTCCTCGTAAAGAATCTGAGCATAAGTCTGCAGGGTTATATCTTTTTCAGAATCGTTGTCAATGATTTTGTAATCATTTCCGGTTTGTACACCCTTAGCCAATTCCGCAAAGGTAATTGGAGTTTTACTTTCGGAGTCATATAGCTGGCGGTTCTTATATTTCTTAATCAGCCGGGCCATTCTATTGACAATATCGTGCATTGCACAATAATTGTCAAGTAAATTTTGTGGTCTTTTCTGACTGCAAAACAGACCAAAGGCTTAATTTAATTAAAGTTAACCTGTTTTGAATCTTTGAATTACAATCTGACGAAAATATTTCTTGACAAGCCCTCCCCTCTTCTTATTTATTTTGTTTAAGTTCTTTGTAATTCTAAACGGGAAGTCCGGTGAGAATCCGGCACAGCCCCGCTACTGTAAGGGGATATGAAAGCCAGATTCTTGAGGCAGTTGGCCGTAAAGGCCAAGGGATGAAGGTGCTTGCACCGTAAACCTTCTGCCTCAAGAGAATAATGACTCCAAGAGTGGGAGGTCTGGCGGGTCGACAAGACCCCGAGTCAGGAACCGAAAATCCTTCGCGGGTAAGGTGTGTAATTAGCTAAAAAGTTTACGGCCCAGCCCGCTGGCTGGGTTTTTAATTTGAAACTAGGAGGAATAAATGTCATTTCTATTACCAGTCGCATTTGTGATAATCGGATTACTTTTCAGGGTTATTCCCCATCCAGCGAACTTCAGCCCGATTTTTGCCATTGCTCTTTTCGGGGGAACTTATTTCTCAGACAAGAGGCTGGCGCTAATTATTCCCTTGGTAGCACTCTTTGTCAGTGACTTATTCATCGGATTCTACACACCGGTAGTGATGGCCTCGGTTTATGCCGGCCTGATTTTAACCGGGCTATTAGGACTCTGGCTCAGGAATCATAAGTCTGTTGTAAATATTTTTGGGACAGCTACAGCCAGCGCTCTGTTATTCTTCTTAATTTCTAATTTCGGAGTTTGGCTGAATCCTGTTTCCGGTTACTCTAAAGACTTGGCTGGTTTAATTCAATGCTATGTTCTGGCTCTACCCTTCTTGAAAAACACCTTAGCCAGCAATTTAGTTTATTCCGCAGTTTTATTCGGCGGATACGAATTGACTCGGTTGGCCTTGAAGAGGAGGCCAGTTCAGGCCTAAGTTTTTTTAAACAAAAGAAGCGAGTTCTTTAACAATTATCTCGAAACGGGAAGTCCGGTGAGAATCCGGCACAGCCCCGCTACTGTAAGGGGATACGAAAGCCAGCTTCTCAGGTAACAATATTAGAATGCTGACCGCCTGAGATGAGGCCACTCGAATAAGAGGAAGGCCTGGCTGGCAGGTAAGCCTCAAGTCAGGAACCGAAAATCCTTCGCGGGTAAGGTGAGTAACATTAAATTCTTTAGCCCAGCCGCGAATGCTGGGCTTATTATATGCTAAGATTAATAACTGTCATGTTGGGGATGAGTTTAGTCTTAAGCCAGGCCTTGGCCCAGACTAACACCAAAATTATCGGTCAGGTGCAGGATAAAAACACTTCTTCCCCTATTGCGGGGGCTATTGTAGTTATAATCGGAACGAGTTTTACAACCAGCACCAATGACCGCGGCTACTTCTACTTTGAAAATCTTCCACGCCGGGAGTACCAATTAGATATCCGTTCTCTGGGATATGAACCGGTCAGGTCTGAGGTCATCCAGGTCACTGAGGATAAGACTGTATTTCTAACTATTCGAATTCTCCGGAAGCCGGTTGTTCTCCCCGAAATCGTGGTCACCAGCAAGCTGGATGAATCCGAACTCTCTTTTTCACAAACCGTAATTCTCAATGAAGAACAAATCCGGCGCCTGCCGGCTGGCACTCTTTCAGAAGTGCTGAATTCAGTTCCCGGGGTCTATGTCCAGCAGGCCGGGTCTAACGGGCCGGCGCGTATTTCGATACGAGGTTCAGCCACTGACCAGGTTTTAGTTCTCTTGAACGGAGTCCGGCTCAACTCTGCCCAGACCGGTGAGGCTGACCTGAACGCAGTTCCACTCTCTCAGGTCAGTAGAATTGAAGTTATCAAAGGGGCTCAGACTGGTCAATATGGTGCTGATGCTCTGGCTGGAGTCATTAAAATTATTACTTCAACAACCTCAGTAGTGAAATCAACTGAAGTCAAAAGCAAGATATCTAATGGCTCCTTCGGCTATCAATCTTGGGAACTAGGCTCTCAGAAAGCGATGGCAGAGAAATTCAAATTGTCCGCCTCTTTAAGTAATGCCTCCTCAGGAGGAGATTTCACTTATCCCGACTCCGGCAAGATCATGACCAGGGCTAACTCCGGGCAGGTCTCAAAGAATGCCTTTATGAGCCTGACCTGGCAGCCAGGCGACCAAGCCCAGGCCCAGCTCTCTATCTTCAAATATTTTGCCCGCCACCAGCTTCCCGGCCCCTTGTTACAACTCAATGACAGCGCCTACAGCAAAGACAGCCGCTTTAACTTGACCTTCAACTCCAGCCTCAAACTTAGCCCGGTTTTTTTTCTGGAATCTAAAGCCGGCTATCAGGACTGGCGCCAGACATTTCATATTCAGGAGCCATTCTACATACCGACCAATGTCGATTACAACAATCAAAACTGGGAAGCCGAAAGCAGGCTCGACTATTTCAAGGGAAGTAACAAAGTTTCCTATGGCCTTGCTTACCTTTACTCAGTCTTAGAGGGAAATGACCATCAAAGACCTTCTCTGAGTTTAGGCACCGTTTCCCGCAGCACCTTCTCTACTTTTATCTCCGGACAGAAGAGCATAAAACATATGCTTTCTGATTTTGCTCTTTTAACCCCCTCTTTCAGACTCGATAAAACCTCAGGCTTTCAACCCAACTGGTCTCCCTTGTTCGGAGTTCTGGTCAGCCAAGGTGAAAAAGTGAATTTCGATTTTAAAGCCAATTGGGGTAAATCGTATCATAATCCTACCTTGAATGCCCTCTTCTGGAAAGAGGATGCTTATTCGGCCGGCAATCCTAATCTGAAGCCGGAAAGAGCGACCAACTTCGATGCCGGTGCAGAAATCCGTCTTCCTCTTTTGGGAGAGCTACTTTTAGGACAAACTTACTTCCACAATAACGTCAGAGATTTAATTGTCTGGCAGAGGGGCTTTGACGGCAAATATTCCCCCTTCAATGTGAGTAAAGTCCGAATCGAGGGTTATGAACAAACCCTGTTGTGGCGTTCTTCCGCTGATTTACTTGAGCTGGAAATCAGCCATACCCGCTCGGATGCGGTCAATCTGACTGAGAGCCACACCCAGTACTACAACCTGATTCCTTTTCGTCCCCGCCACCTGTGTAACTTCAAGTGTTACTTTAAGTCGGAAAAACTGGACCTCAATCTGCAGTCCCGCTACGCCTCCCGCCGTTATACCCGGGAGCAGAATACCTCTGGCAAGCAGCTCCCCTCTTACACCATCTGGGATTTAGCTTTGAAGTTCAAACATTCTCTCAAAGGAGTTGAATTCAATTTAACCGTTGGCATTTACAATTTCACCGACCAGAATTATGAGCTGATTGAGCGGTATCCCATGCCTGGTCGGGAATTCCGTTTAACCACTCAACTGACTTTGTGAGCAACCAACCACAGTTCTCAACCGAGGAAATAAAATGAAAAACAAATTGGCTCTTCTACTAACCCTGTGCCTTTCTGTGACCGCTCTGGCTCAGATGCCTCGCACCCTTTACGTGGTCAATGGCCTGGCCGAGACCCTGACCAAGATAGACTTAGAGACCGGTCAGGTCACTAACCACATCGTCACCTTGGGAATCGTGCCCAATCAGGTCGTAGTGAAAGGCAAACTGGCTTACGTGGTCAACTCCATATCTTCAAATATTCAAAAGATTGACCTGACTTCGGACACAACTCTGGGGTACATCTTTCTGGGAGCCGGCAAAAATCCCTGGAACATTACTTTAGCCGACACTCAGATTGCTTACGTCTCTAATTTTTCTGCCAACTCGATTTCCAAAGTTGATCTGTTAAAGGACACCGTCTTAGATGAGTTCCCCATCGGCCAATCACCGGAAGGATTGGTCTTCTACAAAGGGAAACTTTACGTCTGTAACACCGGCTTCAATCCTAAGGATTTCTCCTATGGCCAGGGAACCGTAGCAGTCTATGCTCCGGGGCTGGACTCGGTCGTGGCCGTGATAAACGTAGGCCAGAATCCCCAGTATATTAAGCCTGATTTTAAGGGGAGATTACAGGTAATCTGTACCGGTGACTATGTATCTAATTTCGGTAAAGCCTATATAATCAATCCTATCTCCAATTCAGTAATTGATTCTCTGGAATTAGGCGGCACTCCGGGACAATTTGCCATCGGTTGGCCTGGTCTGGCTCTGACCGCAGCCGGCGGCTATTCGACTAACGGTTTGGTTTATTCCTATTCAACTTCTACTGACTCAGTTCTGCATAATCAAGACAATCCCATACTGGTCAATTTAGGGGCCAGTGACATAGGAGCTGATAAACTGGGCTCTGTTTACGTGGCTTGTTTTAACGCTTCGACCGTGGACCAGATTGGAACTGATGGCACTCCCCTAGGATCCTACCAGGTCGGCGATGGGCCCGGCTCTTTAGCCATCTATGACCCCCGACCTAATGGCGACGCCAGCGGAGATATGCTTATATCTTTGGATGACATAATTGCTCAGATCATTTATCTGTTCAAAGGGATACCCATCTCCGGTAGTCCTGCTTATGCAGACTGCAACTGTAGTGGCTCACTGACCTTAAGCGACGTCATCTACCTGGTAAACTATATATTTAAGTCAGGCCCTTTACCCTGTGTGTTCTAATAAGTTAAGTTGTCTAAAAGATGAGGCTTTGCAGATTATGTGAAAGAGCTTGCACATTTGAATTCTACATCCCTACTTGTCATTTAGCAAAATAGACCGGCTGGACAGGGATCGCTGTGTGGCTCTAATCCTTACCTTTCCAGCCAACCTTTTTGCCCTATTTACCTTCTGGCTTAACTGGGCTGCCGGAAAGCCAGGTTTGCGGTCTAGCTAAAAATAGTCCTTGCGCTCAGGCACAAGTATTGCTATTTTATATATAGAAAGCTTCCCAGTTTGGGAGTGGTGTCGTCCTGAAAAGGACCACCCCGTTAAGCGCGGGGCATCCCCCCTCCACCACTCCCATTTTATTTGTGCTAATTTTATAGGAGTCAAGTATAGACTCTGACTCGGCATCCAAAAAAAGAAGCCGAATCTTTCTGCTGAAGACTCGGCTCACCTGGTAAATATTTTTCCTCTCTGGAAATACGGTAGATGTCTTGACTGTCCGTATGCCAGGGCTAATTCTTGAGCAAGTAGTTGATTGGTTCTATTCCCGGCTTAAGGTGCCGGGTAACAGCAGGCATCCGTAGCCACCGGTTTCCAGCAGTTACCGGGATCAGCACCGTTGCAGGCCGGACTGACCCGGCTCTTGTCGAACACATAATTCACCAGGTAAATCACGTCCTGCAGGTTGGGAGATCCCCCGGAGCCGTTGACATCGCCCCGGCAGACTGGGGTAAAAGGCCAGCAGGTGCCCGGCTCGGTGCCGCTACAAGCAGGATTCACCCGGCTTTTGTCAAATACAAAATTTGTCAGATAAATAACATCTGCCAAAGACCAGCTCCCGTTCGCGTCGACGTCTCCGGGAAGTTGTGCGCTGCCGCAGATTATCTGCACGGAGACCGGAATCAGAGTCGTGTCCCGGTAAACCGGTGTAGAGTCATTGTAACTCAAAAGCCGGATTTCACTATAATAATTTCCTCCGCTCCCCACATTCTGGGATGTCAGCTTCACCTTCAAGATTAGTGAATCAAATCCTAACAGAGTGGTATCAACATTCTCTGGCTCCAGAGCCAGCCATTCAGGCGATTCGGTACTTAAAGCTTTGAGATAGATACTTCCCAGGTTGCCGTGATTATACAGAGTCAAAGGTAAAATCAAACTGTCGCCGACATAGACCAGCGTGTCGATGAAAGGCGGCTCGAGAGCCAAGGACCAGAAAGACCTTTTGGATAGTGGTCCGGCCTGCTCAGCCAACAGCAGGTTGGCCTCCAAATTCTCCTCGGCCATGGTCGGAATCAGGTAGGCCGGGGGCCAGAAGCCACCCTCGTAATAACCTCCCACTTCCGGAGTGAAACTCAGCGATTTTTTCTTGGCAAACATCTCTCCGTACATCCAGTCGTCAGCATCTCCGTTGGTTTCATAAAGAGTAAGATAACCAGGCCCCCAGATATAGTGGTTAACCGAAGTGGCGGTCTCAGCCAGCACTTGGTAGACCACTCGGTCCGGAGGTTGAAAGGGGGCGTAGCCCCAGGTATACAGGAAATAATCCCCGTAGGTGTGATAATTCACGGTTATCACAAAATTATGGGCCAGTACAAAATCCCGGATGGACTGAGTCTCAGGCTCGGAAAAGGGGCCAGTGCCCCGGTAGGTTTGACCCGAAGTAACAGGTGAGGAACCTGAATTATTGTAGCCCCATTTGTGGCCGTAATTGCGATTCAAATCCACACCATAAGTGCCGTCGCCGTTATTCCTGCGATTCTTGCGCCATAATCCGCCCCCTTCTGAGGCGATTAATTCGTTGTAAAGATAGCCGTCCGGGTTTACCAGAGGCACAAACCACAGCTCGCGATTATTGACAAGGCTGTCGACTCTGGCATCCGAGCCGTAATTATTGGTCAGGTAGCGCATGAAATATAGCACAACTTCCATCCCCATCGGCTCCCGGGCATGGGTCAGGGAATTAAAGAATACTTCCGGCTCATCCTCATCCGTGTTGGGATTGTCCGAAATTTTCATGGCGCAGATGGGCCTCCCCTGAATGGTGAAGCCTATGGTATCCCGGGGAGTAGTGATAGTGGGATGCTCATTGTGAATCGAATCCAGGGCCGCATAAATTTCGTCGGCAGTGTGATAGCCTCCCATATCCAGGCCGGTCCCTAAGGTGGCCTGCAGGTGAGCGGTCATATCCGGATAAAGGACTTTGTAAGTGTATCCGGCCTCAGAGATTTGAGTCACCTCTTCGTCTGATACTAAAATTCGTGCATATTCTCCTCGCTTCACTTCGATAATATCCAGGCCCAGTGTCAAAAGTCCCTTTATAGCCTCCGGGCTGCTCAATTCCACTTGAATCAGGGCCGGACGAATCCGGGAAGCCGGCTTCGCTGGCAGGTTAAGCAGCAATATTGAAGCTACGGATACCAATCTTATAAGTCCTTTCACCTCAGTTCCTCGCTTTCCAGATTATCTTTTCCACAGGGTAATAAATGCTCCATTCGATTTTTTTCCTTCTACTCAGACGGAAAACAGCAGACACCGGTGGCTATCGGAGTCCAGCAATTGCCCGGGTCGGTGCCATTACAGGGAGGAGAAAGCCGGCTCTTGTCAAACACATAATTCACCAGATAAATAACATCCTGTAAGTTAGGAGTCCCTCCCGAACCATTGACATCGCCGCGACAGAGCGGAGTAAAAGGCCAGCAGGTGTTCGGGTCTGTGCCATTGCAGGGAGGAGAGAGCCGGCTTTTGTCCAGCACAAAATTGACCAGGTAAATCACGTCCGGTAAGGCCACACTTCCGTTAGCATCCACATCTCCGGGCAGTTCTGTTCCACTGCAAGCATAGATTGTCAGGCTGAAGGGTCGGGAGTATAAGCTGGAGTCTCCCCCGCTGGTAAATCCTTTTACCCTCCAATAATGGGTGCCGTGACTTAGCAGGTGGAGAGTGTCAACCTGATAAGAAGTCGTGCTCAGACCGGCTATGGTAGTTTCAACCACACTGAAATTGGAGTCCTGTGCTATCTGCAACTTGAAAGTCGTGGCGGTGTCATAGTAGCCGACTTGTTGCCACTGAAACAGGGGGGTCTGGTCCTCGGTGACTGCACCATTGGGGGGAGCAAGCAGAAAAGGAGGATAAAATCCTGAGAATCTGGAGCCGAAGGCATCTTGATTTCCCCTTCTAGTGTCGGTCCAGACCAGGTTGACGTATCGGCCGGCTGAATTCACCCCGATATATTCTCCCAGAAGTTCTCCTAAAGGTGAAGCAGCAATGGGCTGCTTTTGCGGGTCAAAATCTGCCCTCAAACTGGCACTCAGCTGAGTTTCCGGGAAGGAAGAGGCATTGGTAATTCTTAAATTGGGAGTCCAGCTATTGCCCCCGTCAAAGGACTGGGTGAGATATAAGTCGTAGTAAAGATTGCCCGGATCATTGCGGCGGTCGAAGAAGCCCACACTGATGATTCCGTCTTGGTTGACCGAGATCCAGGGATGAAACTGGTCTTTGCCGTTGGAAGATGAGTCGTCATTTATTCGCAAAGGCGTACTCCAGCTGGCTCCCCGGTCAGTGGATTTGATGAAATAAATGTCAGCATCCCCCAAGGGCCGGTCCATATAAGCGATATAGACAGTCCCCTGATAAGGTGAGCTGTCAGAAACATCGGCTTCCAGGGCGGCAAAAGAAAATGTCCCCACCCCTCCATTCAGGGTGGTAAACCAGCTCTGAGTGGAGACCACGGTTTGTTCCGGAGTAAACGACACTCCATTTAAGGAAGTTCTCATCCGGATAGAAGGCGGGCTAAACCTTCCCCAGGCTACATAAATCTTGCCGGTGTCGTCAGCCGTGACAGTTGGCCACTGGACTGAGCTGAGCCCATCGCTGAGTTGCACCGAGGTCCAGGTCTGGGCCGTATCTTCCGACTTGGCAAACATAATCCGGGGGGCCCCAAATTGGGGAAATCTGGTCCAGGCAAAATAAATATTATCGGCATTGGCTGAATTACTTCGGTCAATGGCCATCCACTCCTTGTCTTCGAAGTCTCCGGTCATCTCATTGACCACTCTGGTCGGGGTCGACCAAGTCTGACCTCCATTAGTGGAGCGGTACACGAAGATGTCGCTGAAGGTGGCAGATTGGTCTAAGCCCAGGGTGAAGGCAATGAAATTTCCATGCTTGTCCACACCCAGGCCGGGGTCGGATTCCCAGGTAAAGTCAGGAAAGGTCTCGTAAGCGGCAAAGAGCTGGTCAGTCCAGGTTGCTCCGCCATCGGTACTGTAGCCATGTCCCACCTGTCTGTATCCCAGCCTGAAATCCCGCCAGACCGCTGCTACCTGGTCGGTATTATAGGGGTTAATGACTACCATCTCTTCGTTTTGAATCAGAGTCGTATTGTCGCTATTGATGCGGACGTTCTGCATGGTATCGGCTGCCAGAGCAGTCCCCTTTCGGGCGGCTTGGCTCTGGCCGCATAGTAACAGAATTACGGCGGCAAAGAATATCACTGAATTCCTAACATCCTGTTTAAGCATACGCACCTCTCTATTTTATCTAGGCCACTGACACCATATCTTACTTAAACGCTGCGACTCCCGGCTTGGTTTCAGATAGATTAAAAAGAATGACTGCCTGACCCGCTCCTAGTAATAATCGGGTCAAGGCAGGACTGGATACATTTCGAGGATGCCTCACACAATTTTTACCGCTGGGCTGCATCACTTCTTATTACCGGCTTAAATCTAAGCCAAAGCCAGTTTTCGTCAAGCTAAATCTGGCCTGGGCTTAAGGCTAAACCTGGGAGATGGTGGGGCAGGCCGGACCGGATTAACCGACCGGCTGGGTAATTGACGGAGCGGCCAGAACTTCCTTCCGGAGTCCTTCCTGGAGAGAGGCCTGCACCGGGAGCTCCACACTGAAGGTGGTTCCGACCCCAAATTGGGTTTCAAAGGAGATTTTCCCTTGGTGGGCCGAGATTATTCCAAAAGCGGTGGAGAGCCCCAACCCTTTTCCCTCCCCGATCTGCCGGGTGGTAAAAAATGGGTCGAAGATCTTACTTCTGATTTCAGCCGGTATGCCCGGGCCAGTATCGGCTATTTCGAAACGGCACCAATTTTCCCGCCAGGTGGAAGTGATGGTGATTTTGCCACCGCTCCCCTGCATGACCTGATAGGCGTTGGTAATTATATTAGAAAAAACCTGCTGAATCTTAAGCTCATCCACCAACAGGTAGGGCAGGCTTTGGTCCAGTTTAAGTTCGACTTTTACGTTGGCGGTCCTTAAACGGTACTCCATCAGGTCAACTGTCTTCTGCATGATCTGATTCAGATCGGCAAAGTCTTTGCGGTGGGGAATCTTCTGGGCAAAGTCAGTCAGGGAATCGACTAATCTTTTGCACTCGGTCGCGCAGGTCTCGATCTTCTGGGCCTTCTGCTGGACTGATTCCGGCAGCTGGGACTGAGCCAGCATCTGCGAACAGATTAAAATCGGGGTCAGATTATTGTTCAACTCATGGGCAATGCCGCTGGAGAGATAACCTAAAGAAGAGAACTTGTCCATGAAGGCCAGTTCCTCCTCCCATTTGCGCCGCTGAGTTACGTCGCGCAGATAGACGATCAGGCCGCCTGCGCCCTGGACATCGGCCCGGGGATAGCCAGAGAGATTCAAGTGGGCCCCTTTCTGGTCCTGGATTTCGGTCTCTATTTTTTCTTTTCCCTCCCCGGCCAGCTGGAAGAGCTGACAGATGGGACAGGGCCGAACTCCTTTAAAGATGGATTCATGGCAGAGCCGGTTAACTTGGTTGCCAAAGCGATGCAATGCCGACTGATTCATGTAGTGAATAGTTCCGTCAGAATTTATCAATAGAATGTAATCTTTGATCTGGTCCAAAAGCTGGTCAGTCAGGGGTTTTTCTTCCGGATTGGCCTGGTCGGCTTTCTGCTCCACCACGATGAACTGTTTGCCGGTCTGATTCAAACTGGTGTTGTCAAAACGTTTTTTCCACTGTTCTTCCAAAAATTGCTCGGCCGGCACATAAGTGGGGCTGACTCCAGTGTAAGATTCAGTGGCCAGATAAGGGTGAGTCAGCATGGCCCGATAGAGATGCTTGGCCGGGAATAAAGTCGGGTCGTAAAGGCAGATGACATGTAGGTTTTTATCTTTTAGAAGCTCAGTCAGCTTGACCTCGTAGGTAAACAGGCTTTCCCAGGCGTCCCAGGCTTTCAGAACCCAGTTCATCTCTCCGATTCCCCGCAGCCCTTTAAATCCGTCTGCCAGGGCCTGCTGGTAAGCCTGGTCAATCTGGGAAAGCACCCTCTCGAGCGAAAAGGTGCCGCCGGACAGATAGAATTTCTGCTCGTCCATGAATTCCAGCTGTTTGTTTGCAATTGCCTGCCTGAAGTCTCCGATTTCTTTTTCCAGCCGGCCGTTGACTTCGGTGATCAGGGCATGCGAGCCAATCAAAAGACCTTTTTCCCCCTGCTTTATGCCGGCGGCCAAAGAGTCAGCCACCAGCTTGGTTTGCCAGGGCTGCTCCCGGAAAATACTGCAGATATGCTTAGACCCGTTCTGACCGGGCGTAGTTTGGCTCTGTGTCATTTTTAATTTAGTGCCTGGGCTGACAGAATGTGTCATAATCAGCCCATTTACTATAGTAATCGGAAGAAGCCTCTCAATCTTTATAAGAATCCAAGTTTTAGCCAGTTAAACCAAATAAGACAGCCCTGCCGCAACTGACAGGGCTGTTTAGAGCTCTTCTGCTTGTACTGAAAAAGGACTATCTGACTAAGGCCATTTTCTTGGCGAAGCTAGAGGCCGGGGTATTCAACCGGTAGAAATAGACCCCGGAGGCTAAATTCTGTCCGTCCTGGTTCTTTCCATCCCAGATGACAGTCTTATAGCCTGGAGTCTGGTATTCAGAGACCAGGGTCCTGACCTTCTGTCCCAAGAGATTATAAATCTCTAAAGTGACAAAACCGCTGGAAGCCAGGGCAAAGTCGATTCTGGTAGTCGCATTAAAGGGATTGGGGAAGTTCTGGCTCAAGGCAAAACTCTTGGGAAGAGTTCCGGGCTGATTCTGGTTTTTCACTCCGGTAGAGATGACCTCTAAAGATTCTTCAAACGGAATCCAGCTGGTATTCTGGTTAGCGCTGTCGGAAACATTGCAGCTGATTTCGTAGCTTCCCTGGGCACCGGTCAATTGGGCATCCAAGATAGCCAAGGGGGAAGAGCTCCCCGGCCCCAGGCTGTTAAACATCACCTTGCTTCCCGGATTTGAGAAAGCCAAAGACCAGATATTACTCCAGTTGTCATAAGGGTAGAAAGTGCCATTTCCGTGGTTCTCCACCACGGCAGAAACGGTCACGTAACTGCCCGGTGCCGCCTGATTGGTCGAATCCACATCGCCGGGGAAGAAAGAAAGATCGGTAATCCTCAGAATCTTCTGGGCCAGACCGGCCTCGTAAGAGGCTTTATTATTCCCCCCGTCGTTGGAGACGATGACTTCAAAATTAGTATAATTATCGTAGGGGACATTGTCCATGCTGGCCACCTGAATGGTGAAGACAGCCGAGTCCTGGGGATTGACCACCAGTACGCCGGTCCCTTGAGTAAAAAGGATGTTGTTCTGAACTCCGCTCTGGTCCACGGTCACTGCATCCCAGTCCAAACTGGATCCGACCGTATGCAGAGCAGGTGAAGAGGCAGCATAAAATTTGGCCGAGCTGAAAGCATCCCCGGGCAAACGGAACATCACCCAGTTGAGGGGCAAAGCCCCTTCCCCGGGCGTGGCGGAGTTCACCTGAAAAGTGACATTATAATTGGTGGCGTCTGAAAGAACCCAGTTTATTCTCTCCGGATGCAGGTTGTAGTTGTAAATGTATCCGCTGTTCTGAACCGCGCTAACCCCGGCCCGAAAAGCCTTGCTCAAGACAAAGCTTTCCAAGGCTGGATTGTTAATACCGGTGGAGGTCTGCTGCCAGTAACCCGGAGCCTTGGCCATCAAAGTGTAAGGCCCTGCGCCGCTGGGCAAATAGCCAAAGTCATAATGGCCGAAGCTGTCGGTAAAGGCCACTCCCGCCAGATTATTGCTCTGGTCAAAGGCCCAGATTTCCGCTTCCTGGGTGACCAGAGCGGCAGTTCCTGATTCATACAGGTCTCCGTAAATATGATTCGGGTTGTGCTGAACATTCAAAGCAATTCCACTGGAATTGAAAGGGATATCGAGCTGGATATCAGTGACAAAACTGGGTGATCTCTCTGGAGAGCCATCCCAGCCGACTATACCGATGTCGTAGGTTCCGGAGGTGGCGCAGGGTAGGTCAAAACTGTAATTGGGATAGGTGCCGGTGACCAGTGAGGCGCACTCTATTCCTATCAAATAAGGGTCAATTTGAGCCTGGTGCGGCATGGCAAATACCATCAGGGTAGAGCTGCCCGCTCCAATCCGATTATCGGTCACCGTACCGGAAAGCCCCCAGGCTTGACTGGCGAAAGCAAACATTAATGCGGAAACCATCAACAGACCGCCGAAACTTCTGCAATTTTGCATCTGCCCTCCTTAGGTTAATTGCTGCAGTTTGTAGTTGACTAAACTAAGGTATCGGCAGGTTAAAAAGTTCGATTAGCTTGCCTATCAGAATATCGCTTGAGCTGCCTAAATATTTGTTGACAGTATCTGACATCCAGTAATGAAACCCGCATCCTGCTTGATACTTCTATTCGAACATCGGAATCTGCGTCATAATAAGTCGAGCTGAGTACCAGTGTTCAAATTATCAACATAATTTGCCAATCTCTGGTTGACCGGCCTGGTTTTCAGAGTATATTTTGCTAGAAGCCCTGGAACTATCCGCAGCGGATTGACAGTTAAACATAAACTGGAGGCAGTGCCATGCAAAATCGTTTCCGTTTATCAATTAGTGTAAGTACATTGATACTGGCTCTAATTTCCAATGTCTGGGGGGCGAATCAAAAGCCGGATAAGCTGGATGAAGAGAAACTTCCCACCTATTACTACTATCACGGCCAGAAGTTGCACCTCCCCCTTATGGCCGACCGACTCTTTGTCCGCCTGCGAGCGGACTCTAAAATAGAAGCTCTGAGGCCCTGGGCGGCTACCCGGGGAGTGACCATCACTTCTGCTACATCAACTGGTGTCAGGCGTCGCCACCTGCTCGAATTGGCCACCCCTCTGGCCGACGCCGGTGACGCCCAGCAAAAAATTACCCAGCTTCTGACCAATCCTGACGTAGAATTTGCCGCCCCAGTCTTTCAGGGTAATTATGGATGCTGGATCACACTGACCCAAGAGATTCTTTTGCAGTTCAAAGCTGAGTATCTGGCTTGGGAGGATACCATTTTGGCTGCCCTGGCTCCGGATCTGCAAGTAATCAGAAAGGATTTTGCCCACCTTCCCGGGGCTTACGTGCTGAGGAGTCCCTCCTCCAACGGATTTGAGGTCCTGTCAGCCGCCAACCGTTTGGCAGAGGATTCTCGCATTGCCTGGGCTGAGCCCAACGCCCATTTTAGCGGGCACTCGGCCTTGACCCCCAACGATCCGGGCTTTCCTAATCTGTGGGGAATATTGAATACCGGCCAATTGGGAGGCACTCCGGACATGGACATGGACGGGGATAGTGCCTGGGATACTCACACCGGTGATGCGAGCATCAAGATCTTGATCATAGACGTCGGTGTACAACAAGATCACTCGGATATAAACCAGCTGCCCGGGGCTGATTTTACTGGAGAAGGTGGCGGTGGCGGTCCGGTTAACGGTTGTGACCAGCACGGTACATGGGTGGCCGGCTGCGTTTCCGCCATAATAAATAATTCTCAAGGCACCGTCGGTATAGCTCCCGGCTGCAAGTCCCTCTCAGCCCGAACCTTCATTTCTCTTATACCCTGCACCGGTAGCTGGACAGCCGATTATTTATGGACGGTGGACGCCTTAGACTGGGCCGAACAGCAGGGAGCAAGAATCAGTAACAACAGCAATTATTATGGTGGTACCTCCAGTGCCATGGAAGCTAAGTACCTCTCAACCTACAATAACGGCATGATTCACTTTGCTGCAGCTGGCAACTTCTCCAGTTCAACCATCACTTATCCTGCTTCCATACCAGTGGTCAATGCTATCGCTGCTTTAGCCCGCACCGGCTCCAAGGCCGGTTTCAGCAATTATGGGAACGGCTTGGATTTTTCCGCACCCGGACAGGATATCTATACCACCGCCCGGGGCAGTGACTATTCCACTGTCAGCGGCACCTCTTTCGCCTCCCCTTACAGTGCCGGCGTGGCCGCCTTGGTCCTGTCCCAGAATCCTGCTCTCAGCCCGGCTGAAGTGGAAGATATTATGAAGTGCACCAGCAAAGACCTCGGAACTATAGGTTATGATCTTTTTTACGGCTGGGGGATGGTGAATGCCGAAAATGCCCTCTTGAATACTCCGGAGGGCGACGCAGACGCGGATGGTTTTGCCGACCAGTGCGATGTCTGTCCCGACTACTACAATCCTTCCCAGGAGGATGTCGTCCCGGGAGACGTCAACGCCACCCTGCCGGTCTCTTTGCCAGATGTGATTCACTTGGTCAACTTTGTGTTTGACAAAGACCGCACGGCTACCGGATGTCTGGGCACCGACCCGGTCAACTGCTGGTCATTTGTCCCGCTCTGTCGAGGTGATGCCAATGGTTCTGGAGCAACTCCCAACCTGCAGGATGTTATCTATCTGGTCAACTTTGTCTTTGACAAGGACCGGTCAGCCACCGGTTGTCTAGGCTCAAATCCGGGCAATTGCTGGACCCCCGTTCCGACTGATGTCTGCTGCGTACCGGTGCCCTGAGCACAATTTAGTCTCGAAGGAGGGGTCAGTCACCGCCCCCTCTCCTAAGAGGAGAGGGTTGGGGTGAGGTTCTGCCTTCACTTTGTAACAAACCCCAATCGACCTTCTATTTTTTCACCCCCTGCCTCACTAGCGCCGCCTTCGCCGCCCTCAAAGCCACTTCCCGGTCAACTCCGGTTATCTCCATAATTTCCTCCACCGCCTGTTCAATCCAGGCAGCCCAGCCGGAATTAGTATATTTCAGAGCTAGAGAACTGGTCACTTCATCGGCGATGAGCAGAATATGCTCGGCCATCTTTTTTCTCTTTTCCGTGGCCAGATAGGGCACTAAATACTTTTGAGCCAGCCAGCCCAAGAGTAAAATCCCTAAAGACCCTAAGCTGGGAAACAGACTGCTGGAAATGAAATCAGACATAATTCCTCCATCTTGTTCTTAGTTTAGCGCTTAAATTGTTAAGGGCTCCACTGACAGGTGAATGTGAAATTTATCCCCCAATCCGTGGAGCAGGACTGCCGGAAGCTTATCTTTGCGGGGAAAATATTTTTGAACAAAGGACTGGATATTCTCCAATTCATACCCGCTGAAGTATTGTTGATGAGCGCGGATATCCACGGCCCGGCACTGGGGCAAGCAGAAGTGCGCCGAAGGTTTGGCTTCTCCGTCTTGTGAAGAGTTCATCGAACCACGTTGTGGTGAACTGGTCGAACCATAAACTTGCTTTTGTTCCTCTGGGGTTCTCCACACGCATGTGATGATTAAATCCTTTTCAAACAATTTCTCCACCCACAGAGCCAATTCTCTGGCCACGGCCCTGATTCTGGGATCAGTCTGGCCCAAATGGTAGAATTGTTGTTTCAATTGTGCAGATTTGAACTTAAGCATGGATATTTATCTTTTCTAGCTATACTTACCTCTCCCTCGCCGAAGGCGAAGCTCGCTAAGGGCGGCCTGCCCTCCCCTAAGAGGGGAGGGTGTTAAGTCCCCTCTCCTGTAAGGGGAGGGATAGGGAGGGGTTAGTAATTCCTTTCTAGAAGTTACTGCTTTCAAAACGATAACTCCCAGCTGCTTTGATTCGGAATCGTAGTCTCCAGACGCAGAACCGAACCGGAAGGAACTTGAATATTGAACCGATATTTGGAATCAGACGGGGTCAGAATCGAATTGGGAAAGAGGTCCAGATACCAGTAGCCGTTATTGTCCGTGGCAGTAGTCTTATAATAAGGAGAGATAACCACGGACTGATATTTCAGCGGAACAGTTTTATTCAGCGCTTCTATTTTCGCACCGACCGCCGGCAGATTATTTATATCCTTGACATAGCCATAGACCCTACACAGAGCCGGTGAAGGTGGAGTCCCTGGATTGAAAGCCGAGCCATAGAAAGTAGCACTGGTATTCCCGTTAACGATGACCGACTCCGGCACCGTGAAGACATACCCCGGTTTGAAGAGTCTTACTTTGTAAGTGGCATTATTCAGGGCAAAGAGCGCTTGCCCTAAGCTGTTAGTGGACAAAAGACCTTCTGTGGCAGTCTGGGTTTGATTTAAGACCTGAACCTGCACTCCGTTGAGGACTGTGCTGTCAGCCGAATTTTTGACTGTCAGGGTAACTTGATTACTGCCAGTTCCTGCCCCGGAAGTTAATGTTCGGGTGGACCAGGTCCAGACATGCGCGGCCACGGTATCCGGATTAGAAGCTCCGGCATTGACCGCGAAAACCTTGGGTATAGTATCGGTCAGAGTTATGGGATTAGTGTAAGACCAGACATACTTGGCAATCGTATCCGGCTTGGTGTAATTTCCCCAGTTGAAGATGTTATAAGTCTTGGTAGAAGCCTCTGCCGTAATTTTTCCTCCGATATTGGTCGTATCTGTCAAGACCCGTACGGCATTATCCCACTGATTGTCATCCACAGCGGAAATATCTTTATCCAATCTCTTGCCGAAACTTCCAGAGGTCGTGTGGCCGGACTGTAATTCATCCCAAATATCATCCACGCCAGTTGCAGAGAGCCGATACCCGGTCTTGTCTAAATTGGTTGTCAGATTCCCAGTGGTATCAGTAGAAACTATTCTGACCTCATTGTAAGAGCCGCCACAAGACCAGGAGTAAGTCTTGAATAGTCCATAGACCCTCTTGGAGTTTATGTAGTCCCAGCCTTTTATATCCACGTAGTATATCCCCCGCGTATTGGAACCGTCCGAAGCCTTAGCCCTGAAAACATAGTGTCCGGTTCCTCTTTGCAATGAAGCTAAGGTCGGGGTAGTCCCGGAATGATAAATAGTAGAATCAACTAAAACCGGACTGGCTCCTGAAGGCTGTCTGAATCTCAAGACCATGACGGTATCCGCCCCAACCGGAGCTAACTGAATGGTGGAATCGACACAGCTCCAGGAAAAAGAGACCGAGTCCCCACTGGCGTAATTGCCAAGCCACTGAGCATTCAGGTTTGCAGTTAAAATCAAGGTCGAAACGGTCGCCAGCAAGAATCTTCTCATTTATCTTCCAAGTCTTATCAATCTTTGTCTTCTGGAGTTTTTGGCTGCGGAAGGCGGAGTATACGTAACATAGAGTCGAGTATCATAAGTAGCGTGTTCGGAAGTATAGACTACTTTGCAGCTATTATTGCTGGCTTCATCTTCATGCTTCCACAGACAGCCGTAATTTGTCCAGGTTCCATCCAGCCAATTCTGGACTGCAGTTTGAAATCCACTTACACTAATCCAGCCATTGGGATAACCAATGCTCGGGCTGGCAATTAAATCCGAATAATCACCTCCAGCTGTTGTCCAAGCCACATCTGGGTTTCTTTCCGCATAAGTCCAGCCGACTTCCCCCTCCTCCCAGAATCTGGTAATTCTCAAAGCTTCATAAAAATGGGTGGCGTTAGTGCAGGAAAGCCCCAAGTCGTAGTAATGGGAATCCACTGCGGCAGTAATAGTTGACCCGCCAGGTATGTCGGAAAAATCCCATTTGATGACCATTCTGGCTTTCCATGTTCCGTATTTGCCGAAATAAGCTGTGGTAGAACTGCCGTAATTGGTTAGAGGGTTAGGCTGGTCCAGCCAGGCGTCGATGATTTTGGTAGTTCCCCTGATTTGCACAGCGTCATCGAAAATTATTTCGCCAGCTGGTAAATTGACAAAATCGGAGTAGCGGTAGCCTAAGACCATCAGAAAATCAGTTCCAGCTTTCAGAAAAGTTTTCCGCAGAAGCGGTCGGGGAGCCAATGTATCTGTAGTATAAATTATTTCCTGGGGGAAAAATCCCCAGACGCTATCGGGAAAATTTCTTATGATAATGGGCTGGTCGGTATCGAATCGGTCTGCCCATCTAACCGAATCTATCCCCTTATACAAATCCTTCAAATCCGACAAATCCATTTTATAGACCAGACACAGCCAGGCATCGGCCAAAGCAATCCCAAAAGTCGAAGGGGAAGGAAGATTGGCTCTGGCAGTGGCCGAAATCTTTAAGTAGCCGATTAAGGCTCGACTGTGATAACGCAGGGCATAGCGAACTCCAGGAAAGATATTAGGAAAAATCAAGCTGTCCTTGTTCAAAGCAGGCTTCTTCCAATTGGCAGTCCTGACCACTTGCCTGTTTTTATTCGAATCATCAAAGTAAATCAGCCCCTGTAATCTCCAGCCGATTTGCCTTCCTTTATAGCTGACTTTTACATTTCCTAAAGTATCCGCAGAAGCCGAGTAGACTCCCGTGTTGACCAGGGCTAAAGTATCCCCGGACATCTTCCAGTTGGGGTCAATCTTTTTCCACTGGCCAAAATCCCTATAAAAAACCGGACTCCCCCGATACACCATCCTTTCCTGCCCGTTGACCAGCCTGATTTTGAAAGTGGACTCATTGATGATGACGGTATCTTCCTGAGCCAATAGTTCTTCAGTCAGAGACAGAACCATTGAAAACAGGAGAATGAAAATACTAAATCTCATCTTATGTTTCCTTTATCTTCCCGCTTGTGGCGAGCGAAGCCGAACCATTCTTCCGATTCCTCCAGGCCAGACTGCCGCTGAAAGCCAGTCCTCCGGCCAGGGCAATATCAATCATCCGGTCTAGGAGACTTCTTCTCAATTCCTTCAGCTCCGCCAGATCCTGATTCAGATGGGTCAGCTCATTCTTAATTTCCGCCAGGGAAATGGAGATATTCTTGAATTCCTGCTGATTTCCCTGATTGACCTTATCGAATTCCGCTCTATTTACTAATTCAGAAGTCCATCCGATTGCGATAATTCCTGCCAGAAGTATGAGAGTATTGACTGTTTTACTTTTCATTCTTGCCATCCTTTTGCTCAGGATTGTCACCTTTCTCCAGTTCTTCATTCACCAGCTCATCTACTAAATCCCAGAACACCTTCTCCTTCTCCGACTCATCCTTGATTTTGTATTTCAACTCTATCACTTTCAAAAGATCCGCTAACTTCGGCTCCAGGTCCTGGACTTTTAATTTGCTCCCTAAGCGGGCCTGAATCTCCTGCAGAAATTCGAAGTCGGACAGATCCATTTTCATCCTCTTGCGAAATTGCAAAAACGTCTTTCTCCTTTTTCATCTTGTCATTGTTATTCAGTTCTGCGAATAGTTGAGTCTAAGATTCTTCGTCGCCCCGACAAATCGGGGCTCCTCAGAATGACAAAGTGTATTCTGTGATTCTGAGCGATAGCGAAGAATCTCGCATTCATCCATTCTCCACAATAATCAAATCCACACTCCCGCTCTGGTCACTCTCCGATAGCTTGGCAATCTTGAATCCAGTCGAACTCTCCTCTCCGATCACCAGGCATTCCACTTCATTTTTCTGTAGAATGATCACCTTGGGATTGGAGATAGTCTGCGGCAGTTGATTCCCCCTGAAATCGTAGAGCTGGGAGAAACTCACACTCTGCTCTAATCCACCTAAGGTCTCTCTCGCACAAATCAGGCGATGAGAAGTGGTCCCGGCTTCACTCCAGAGCAAAATCGGTGTAACCGCCGAAAATTCTCCCCAGACCGAAAAGTTATTCGCCACCCAGACCCTTCTGCCGCGCAAATAATCCAGTGTTATGTTCATATAGGCTTATTTTGCTAAATTTTAGCCTTCATTCCTTACTTTAAGTGGCACCTCTAACTGTCCTGACTGCTTGATGTAAGAGCCTAACAGTAATTCCGCCTGTCGTAGATACTTCTGCCCTCTTTCCGCCCAGGAGTCAGCCAGCGCCTTAGCCTGATTTCCCGGCAGGTTCTGATTTAAAGCCTCCAAAGATTTCATGTTGCACAGGATGGAAACCGCCCAGTAGGTCTCTGCGGTCACCAAGTTCTGTTCGGTGGATTCAAAATACAGCGGGTCAAGTTTGCTCAGAATCTGTCCGTCCGCCTCCACGATGGCGTTGGCAATCAGGTCATCTGAGAAAAATCCGAATTCGACCTGGTAGTCCACAAAGACCCACTGCCCCTCTTCAATTGCTCCGCTGGCCATTCGAGTTATTTCCCCGGCTTGATAGTCGATACTGTAATCTGTGCCGCTCTGGTAAATCCGGAAGCATAGATACCAGATGACCGCTGAAGAACCGGAGGAAATTGCACCGGAAGAAAGGCGAGTAATTCTGCCGCCGTCGTAATCGATACTGTAATCCACGTTCTCTACGTAGATTCTTCCTAAAGACGAATCCGAAGCGACCACCACACTATCCGGAATCAGTTCGCTGTTGGGCAACTGCACCGCGTCCCCGGAAGCAAAGCTCACGCTCTGCTGAACCGGGACAATCTGCTCCTTTCCTTTAACTTTTTCCGAATTGACAGTCAAATTGCGGTCCGGCAGCTGAGCCGGAGTGGTACTGCTCAATTTGAGCGAGATATTTTCCCTCTCCGTGGTTCCGACTTGATGCTGTAAAAGGTGCTTCTTGACTAAATCAACATTGGTAAATGGCATAATCCCTTTCTACAATTGCAAAGAGAGATCCTTCGCTCCGCTCAGGATGACCAAAGAGTAATATGTCATTCTGAGTCCCGAGCGCAGTCGAGGGACGAAGAATCTGCTTTTATTTTTTCACTCATTTTAGCTTTATTCATAATGTGTAACCTATCCGCTCAGGTACTCATTCTTGGCCACCGCCGTAATCTGTGTCCCCACCGGAGCAGTAGTGTACGCGGTAGTAACCAAAAGCCGAATCCAGAATTCGGTGATACTGTTGACTGAGTTCTGCTGCCAGTCTGAAGGCACTGAATCCAAATCCTGCCAGAGCACAACTGTCTTGGGAGACGTAGTCAGGTGAAACATCCCTGAGTAAGGTGTAAAACTATCCCAGCTCGACCCATTCCAGTACTGCCAGATAACTTCACCGGTAATGCCGGCAGTGGACAGAACCAAGCTGACCAGATTGAATTTAGAATCCATCCCCAAATAGAGTGCGTCATTAAGGTCTTTTAACAACCCGGATGATGTAGGATGAAAAACGTCTCCACTGGTGGAATCAGACGCTTCGATAGTCTTGTCCGAAAACTGATTGGTAGCCGACTGGTCAAAGCAAAGGACTTTGTCGAAAGTCTTGCTTCCCGAATTCAGAATTGCCGGAGTAGAGAAAATGCTTCCTGACTTTTGGCTATAGTAGAGTTGATTCTGGCTGGTCCCGATTGATTTTGAGAAAAAGAGGTAGGCCACATTCTTGTGAAACTGCAGAGTCAGGCTGGTTGGAGCAGTGTTATCCACCGTCAACAAACCGGACCAGAGGCTCCCGTCAAATTCCTTGTAGAAAAGCCCGTCTGAAGCTTTGAAAGCCAGGCCAATCCTTTTGTCAGTTGACAGAGCCGGGCAGAAATTGTAGTCCAGGCTGCTGCCGGAGTAAAGCGTGACCGCCGAATCCCAGACTGCAGAACTAATATCCATACGCCGGTATTCTAAGGAGGTGCCGGCCTGAGTGTAGAAGCAATAGACGTAATTGGGGAGAAACATCAGGCTGGAATAAGCAGAACTGGCTGCTCCGGAATTGAGCGCGGTGCCTAAATCAGCCGGGCCGGCCCCCCAGGTAGCGCCATCGTTGACCGAAGGCTTGACCCTGATGTAATACCGGGCTTCTGAAGTATTGTAATGAGTAAAAGAACACCAAAGCCGGCCAGTGGAATCTTTCAAGAGTGAAGGATAAAAGTTCTGCTCCACATTAATGATGGTAGAGGGAGTGCCGACCGTCCAGGCTCCATTGGCAAAAGTGAGCTTGACGAAATTCAGCGCAAAGGTGGTCTGGACCGTGTAAGCTATATAAACATGAAAATTCTCATCCATGAAGGCGCTGCCGGGATAATCAGCGGAGTTGGAAACCATCGTCTGCGCGGAAGACCAGCTCTGATATGGAAAATCGGCCCAGCGAAAGACCAAAGTGCTCGCATTCTGTGGATAGATGAGGATTACTCTTCCGGCATATGGCCCAGAAGAAATCTGAACGATTTTCCTCTGAGTTGGCAACCCACTTCCAAACTGTGCGCTAACTGTATCAATCAGCTTCTGCATTTCTTTTCTTCTCTATCATGGTTTGTCGTAGGGCGGGATCCTTCCCGCCCTGTTCTTTTTCCCCCTCTGCTAAAGGAGAGGGCTGGGGTGAGGTTTTGGTTTTTTTCGAAATTGTGAACACCAAAACCCCTCCTTTTATCCTCCCCTTTAGGGGAGGAAATCGTTCTCCCTCCGCTCTGAGGAGAGGGGTGGGGAGAGGTCAGTTTATTTACCACGACACATCCAGTATCAGGCTGGCTCCGCCGATCATCTTGGCGTAAGCCACCGATTCCGAGACCACCGCCTCTTCAAATTTCTGGTCGATGATTTTGTCGTATTCAATCATCAAAGGCTGGGCCACCACCTCTTCCATGGCAAAGCGCTGGTCTAAGCCGATGACCAAGTCATTGGGGACTTCATCGCAGCGAAGCAGAGTCGAGCCTAAAGGCGACACTAATTCTCCGGTGGCCTGAAACTTGAATCCCGCCAAAGGGTCCTTGAACTCCGCCATGGTCAGAATGGACTTAATCTTATCCTTGTGCGCCAGAATCGTGTTCATCTGGAAAGGATAGAACTCATTCCAGAAGGTGATTAAGTCCGAGTAAGCCAGAGTGCCGGTGACCGCAGTGTTAATCACCGTGGCCGGATTGCTGTTTCCGTCTCCATTGATAATAGTGTTGACAATCAAGCCCAACTTATCGGTCTGCAGTCTGAAGCCCAGGAACCACAGGAGCACTTTAAATTGTGCGGTAGTTCTGTAACGCAGAGCCTTGTAAGAAGTCCGGAGAGTAACTCCGTAATCAGGAACATTGATGGAGTGCAGCTGCTCGGTGACAGTTACCGACGGTACTTCAGCTCCATCTCCAATCGGACGCAAGGAGAGCTTGCTGTCGATGGCGCTCACGTTTACGAAGAAAGGAGTGTACCGGTTAGAATTCACCAGGGAGGAAGAGGCAATTACCCGGTCTAATTCAGAGCGCATCTTCATCCCGTTTTTAATTTCCCGGAGCATGAATTCAGGCAAAAGCGCCGGTGCTCCCTGGTAAAAAAGCTCGACCGTCGTAGGACTCTTCCCTCCTACCCGAATCCCGTGCACTGCCAACTGCCTTTCAAAAGCATCCAAGGGCGAACCAATCGGCGAGGGATCAAAATCAGAAGTCTCCAAAAGCTCAGTCAGAGTCATCCCTTTAGATTGAGCTTCCAGGTATGTCTCCTGACTCACCTTAACCTGCTTGGCTCTGGTTAAATCCACATAGCCGGTCACCGGCCTTTCCTGATGAGCCTTTTCTAACCATCTCTGCCCTACCGGTAGTTCTAAGATTTTTTCCAATTCCATTTTTTCTCCTTCAAATTGTTTAGACGATTTTCTTGTTCATCAACCAACCTCTCCCTGGCCCTCCCCTCTTAGGGGAGGGTTTCCTCTTGCTCCCTCTCCTTGAGGAGAGGGGTGGGGAGAGGTCAGTTTCTATTCTTCACATTATCACCGTGCAGTCCGTAGTCCCGTTCACCCCGATAACCGTTCCCCGGGCAATGTTACCTCCGGCCGGATCATTGGCTGCCAATGCCGGAGCCTGCTTCACTTTTCCCGCGGCCGCGCCAACCACTCGATTTCCAACTACAGGAACCGTGGCAGCCACAGCCACTGTCATAATTCCCTTGATTTGGACCGTGGCGACCCTTTTGCCATTTTCCGCATCAGTAAGAGTCAAATCCACCAGTTTGCCGATGAAGACCGAATTGTCGGTGCAGGGTCCCACTTCATTGCTGTTGGTGATGGTCACTCCCTTGCCGACGTCCGCATCTTTCAAATCATCCACTCCGGCGGTCTGCTTGATGGAAAAGGTCGCATACACCGGGCTTACTGCTTCTAAATTCTGTGGTCTGATAGCCATTCTTCCTCCTTAAATTTTGTTTCATTCATTTTTTATCTTTTGTAGCGTCCGAGCTCGCCTCGGACGGCCTTTCCGCCCTACATCTCAGAATGACAAACTGGTAATGGCGTCATTCTGAGTCCCGAGCGCAGTCGAGGGACGAAGAATCTGCTTTTCATCCCAGCTTAAATTCCTTGATTTTCTTCACGTCCACATCCGACTGCTGCAAAATCCTGCTTTTCGGCTCTCTTTGAAACACCTGATTAAATTCCTCCTGCACCTGCCTTTTTAAGCTTTTCAATTTCTCAAAATTTAGATTTCCAGAGGAGACCAATCTCTCCACCAGGGCGGACAGACTCTGATTCCCTTTGCAGGCCGAGATGGCTTTGGACATCTTGACGATGTCTGACTCATACTCCTCCTGCAAGTTCACTAAATCGATCAACTTCTGGCCATAACTGACTAACAGCTCCTTGGCTTTGGATAGAGTCTGCCGGAGATGGGCTAGATCAATCCCCTCTGGAACCAGGTAAGGAGAGGAGTTCGGAAGAGACAAAAGCGCTTCACTCAATTCGGCGATTAAGACTTCCGCCGGCTGGAATTCAACTTTGTCGGGCATGACAGTGACATTTTTCTGTTGGCTTTGTTTGTGGAAGACATCTAAATCTAAGCTGAAGGCCGTATCCGGCGTAGCCCCCCGATAGACTATCGAAGTTTCCAGAACTTTGACAATTTTGCGGTAGTTAAAATGCGCCTGCTTCTGATTCCCGGATGAATCTAAGTAGACTTTAAACGGAAGGTGCTGACATTTGCGGATATCTTCCAGACAAATCGAGCACTCCGGAAATTCGAAGGTAAATCCGAGCGAGCACTCCTTGTAAATCCCGTGGTCGATATTTTCCTTGAGTGACTCAGACCCCTGTGAATTCTTCAGCCAGTAGAACCAGACCTTCACCCAAGATTTTTCATCTCGGTCAACTAATTCAGCCTTGAAATTCCTTCCAATCGGCAACTTCTCCTTGTTGTGCCCCATCAAGACCGGAGCATCAATCACCAGTTCAGTAATTCGTTTCTGCTCGTCCAAAGGAAATTTGCCGCCGTAAGAATTCACCTGGTCAGAAACCAGATACATGGCCCGGATAAAGACGTCGTCTGA
>Ga0073934_10000608_pt1 | contig 100139 bp, 110 predicted proteins | sample LarsenN4metaG_FD_76834 | JGI IMG/M metagenome (GOLD analysis project Ga0073934, IMG submission 76834) | Hot spring sediment bacterial and archeal communities from British Columbia, Canada, to study Microbial Dark Matter (Phase II) - Larsen... ...
ACAACGTGACGATCTCGGCGGAGCTGATCTCGCCGATTGCGATGGATCAGGGGCTGCGGTTTGCGATTCGCGAGGGGGGCAAGACCGTGGGCTCCGGGGTGGTCACGGAAATTGTGGCGTGAGGACAGAGGGTCACTCGTCAATCGTCAACGGTCAACGGGGAGGAGCAACGCCGCCTGGGCGCCATTGACCGATGACCATTGACCGATGACGCGTTGCGATTATGGCTGTGAAGATCGATCAGAGAATCCGGATCCGACTGAAGGGCTTCGACTACCGCATTCTGGACCAGTCTGTGGCGGAGATCGTGGAGACGGTGCGCCGCAGTGGAGCGAAGATCGCGGGGCCGATTCCGCTGCCTACGCGGATCGAGCGGTTTACCGTGCAGCGGTCGACGCACGTGGACAAGAAGTCCCGGGAACAGTTCGAAGTGCGCACGCACAAGCGGCTGCTGGATATTATGGAGCCGACCCCTGAGACGATGGATGCTCTGATGAAGCTGAATTTGGCGGCGGGCGTGGATGTGGAAATTAAACTGTGAATGGACACGGCTGATGCCGCTGAGAGCTGATGGCTGAGAGCTGAGTGCGGTCGTGCGATGATCAACGGATTGGTCGGCAAAAAGCTGGGCATGACACAGGTGTTCGACGGTGAGGGCCGTCTGGTGCCGGTGACAGTGATTGAAGCCGGTCCCTGTACCGCGGTCGAGGTGCGGACAAAGGAGCGGCACGGCTATGAGGCTGTCCAAGTCGCCTTTGAGGACGTGCCCGAGCGCAAGCTCACCAAGGCGCAGCTCGGCCATCTCAAGCAGGCTCGGGTCAAGCCGAGCCGTGCGTTGCGCGAGTTCCGGAAGACCGGCGACGTGCAGGCGGGGCAGGTTTTCCGCGCGGACGTCTTTCAGAAGGGCGACTGGGTGGATGTAACGGGGATCTCGAAGGGCAAGGGGTTCCAGGGCGTGATCAAGCGCCATCATTATAGAGGCGGCCCTGAGACCCACGGCCACATGTTCCATCGCGCGCCGGGCTCGATCGGGAGCAGCGCGTACCCGTCCCACGTGTGGAAGAACAAGTCGCTCCCAGGCCACATGGGTGCGGAGCGCGTGACGGTGAAAGGGCTTCGGATCCTGGAAGCGCGCCCCGAGGAGAATCTGCTCTTCGTGACCGGCGCGGTCCCGGGGGCGGTGGGCGGCGTCGTCGTCGTGAGGAAGGCGGAGTAGAGAACACCATGCCGACCGTGGATGTCGTGGATGTGACCCGCCGGAAGGTCGGGTCGGCCGAGTTATCCGAGAAGGTGTTCGGGGTGCAGCCTGACGCCCAATTGGTGCATGAGGCCGTCGTGATGCAGCGGGCGTGCGAGCGTCAAGGGACCGCGTCCACCAAACGGCGGGGCGAGGTCAGCGGATCCGGCCGGAAGCCGTGGAAGCAGAAGCACACGGGCCGCGCCCGCGCGGGCTCAATCCGGTCGCCGGTGTGGCGGCATGGCGGTAGCGTCTTCGGTCCCAAACCGCGCAGCTATGCGTTCGCGTTCCCGAAGAAAAAATATCGCGCGGCGCTGCAAAGCGCGCTGTCCGCGAAGCTGGCGGAGGGCGGGATCACCATCGTGTCTGACCTCACGCTGGAGGCGCCGAAGACGAAGTTGCTGGCCAGGACCCTGGGCCAGCTCGGGCTGCCGGCGCGGACCCTGATCGTGCTGGGCGAGGGCCGGCCGGAGGTCGAGCAGGCCGCTCGGAACCTGCCCGAGGTCAAACTGGTGAGACCCGAAGAGCTGAACGTGTACGACGTGCTGCGGTTTCACGCGATCCTCATCCCGGAGCGTGAGCTGGTGCGGGTCAAGGAGGCGTGGTCATGATGCGCGCGCCATTCGACATCCTGATCCGGCCTCTCCTGACCGAGAAAATGACGGCCTTGCGGGAGAGCGCGAACAAGTTCGCGTTTCTGGTTCGGCCGGATGCCAGCCGTGTCGAGATCAAGCGGGCCGTCGAGACCGCCTTGAAGGTCAAGGTCGATCGCGTCAATGTGATGAACGTCATGGGCAAGACCAAGCGGCTCGGCCGGTTCGCGGGCAAGCGGCCGGACTGGAAGAAGGCGATCGTCACCTTGAAAAAAGGCGAGAAACTGGAGATGTACGAAAGTGTTTGAGGCCCGGCGAGAAGGGGAGGAGAAGCCCGGCCCCTAGCCACGTGCCTCGTGCCTGTGAGTGAGAGCGAACATGGGACTGAAACAATACGATCCGACTTCGCCGGGGCGCCGGGCCATGACCGTCTTGAGCGGCGAGGGCCTGAGCAAGAAGCGACCCGAGAAGGGGCTGACCAGGGCCCACACCCGATCCGGGGGGCGCAATAACGACGGTCGGATGACGGTCCGTTTTCGAGGGGGCGGGCACAAGCGCCTGTATCGACAGATTGATTTCCGCCGGGACAAGATCGGGGTCCCCGCACGCGTGGCGGCGATCGAGTACGATCCAAACCGGTCGGCGCGGATTGCGCTCCTGCATTACGCAGACGGAGAAAAGCGGTACATCCTGGCCCCGCAAGGCCTGGCGGTCAATGATCGCCTGGAGTCCGGTCCGAATGCGGAGGTCCGGCCCGGGAATGCCCTGCCGCTGATCAACATGCCCTTAGGCTCGACGATTCACAATATCGAGCTGAAGCCCGGCAAAGGCGGGCAGCTCATCCGGAGCGCCGGCGGATTTGCACAGGTAATGGGGCGCGAGGGGGACTATGTGCAGGTCCGCCTCAAGTCCGGGGAGATGCGACGCGTCCTCGGCAGTTGCATGGCCACGGTCGGACAGGTCGGGAACCTCGATCACGAGAACGTCTCCATCGGAAAAGCCGGCCGTTCCCGCTGGCTCGGCCGACGCCCGCATGTGCGCGGCGTGGCCATGAATCCCGTGGATCACCCCCATGGCGGAGGCGAGGGAAAGTCCGGGCAGGGGAACCCGCACCCGGTGTCCCCGTGGGGGATGCCGACCAAGGGCTACAAGACGAGAAAGAACAAGGCAACGGCCAAGTTCATCATCACGCGGCGCAAGAAGGGCGTACGCTAGGGTTAGCCAGCGGAGAGTCCGATGCCCAGATCAATCAGCAAGGGCGCTTTTGTGGATAGCCACCTGCTCAAGAAGGTGGAGCGCATGAACGCGGCGAACGACCGCAGGATCATCAAGACCTGGTCCCGCCGGTCCACGATCATTCCGGACATGATCGGCCACACGTTCGCGGTCCACAACGGCAAGAAGTTCATCCCGGTCTTCGTGACCGAGAACATGGTGGGGCACAAACTGGGCGAATTCGCGCCGACGCGGTTCTTCAAGGGTCATGGCGCGGTGAAAACGGAGAAGGCGGTTCCTCTTAAGTAACAGGCGCGAAGGGTCGCTCGTGGAGCGTATCTCGTCAGGCGAATCGCGAGATACGAACGACCGGTTTACTGAGAGGCGTCACGAGGCACGAGGCGCGAGGATGGCAGAGGCAAAGGCAGTGCTGAGATTCGTGCGAGTGGCACCGCGGAAGGCGCGGGTAGTCGTGGACTTGATCCGTGGCCAACAGGTGCCGCATGCGCTGAGCGTGCTGAAGTACACCCCACGGGCGGCGGCCAAGGTCGTCGAGAAGGTGCTCCGCTCAGCCGTGGCCAATGCCGAGCAAAAGGAGTTGGGCGCGAGCGACGAGATGTGGGTGTCGCGCGCGTTCGTTGACTGCGGTCCGACGTACAAGCGGTTCCGGGCGACCTCGATGGGGCGGGCTCACTCCGTGCACAAGCGCACCAGCCACATCACGGTCGTGGTGGCGCCGCGGCGTGCGGCTGACAAACGCGCCAGGAAGTCGGACTGAAGGCCCGCGAGCAAGACCGAAAGGACGCATATGGGGCAGAAAACGCATCCGACGGGGTATCGCCTGGGGTTCAATCGGACCTGGAGCTCGCGCTGGTATGCCGACAAGGACTTCGCGAGACTCCTCCATCAGGACATCAAGATCCGGAAGATGGTCAAGGACAAGCTCTACCACGCCGGTGTGTCCAGGGTGGAGATCGAACGCTCCGGCGATCAGACCAGGGTGATCATCCATACCGCCAGGCCCGGCATCATCATCGGCCGCAAGGGAGCGGAGGTCGACAAGCTCAAGGCGACCCTGGAGAAGCAATACGGCAACCAGGTCTATATCACGGTCAAGGAGATCAAAAAGCCGGAGCTGGATGCGCAGCTCGTGAGCGAGAACATTGCGACGCAGCTCGAGAAGCGGGTCGCGTTTCGCCGCGCCATGAAGCGGAGCGTGGCCGCTGCGCTGCGGCTGGGCGCGCAGGGCATTCGCATCAACTGCGCGGGCCGGCTGGGCGGCGCCGAGATCGCGCGCACGGAGTGGTACCGCGAGGGACGTGTGCCGCTGCACACACTGCGGGCGGACATTGATTACGGGTTTGCCGAGGCGCGGACGACCATGGGGCAGATCGGGGTCAAGACCTGGATCTACAAAGGCGAAGCGCTGCCGCCGCCGCCCGAGAAGTCCGAGAGCGCGTTCGACCGGCGATAAGGGTGTGGACGGAGGACCGACACCGTGCTCGCGCCGAAAAAAGTCAAGTTCCGCAAGATGCAAAAGGGCCGGATGCGCGGCAAGGCATACCGCGGCGGCCAGCTCACGCTCGGCGACTACGGGCTCAAAGCGCTGGAGCCCGGCTGGATCACGAGCCGCCAGATCGAGGCGGCCCGCATCGCGATCACGCGGTACGTCAAGCGGGGCGGGCAGGTATGGACTCGGATCTTTCCGGACAAACCGATCACCCGCAAGCCGGCCGAAACCCGTATGGGTAAAGGCAAAGGGAACCCCGAGTTCTGGGTTGCGGTCGTGAAGCCCGGACGGATCCTCTATGAAATGGATGGGGTCACGCGCGAGGTGGCCGAGGAGGCGTTCCGCCTTGCGGCGCACAAGCTCCCGGTCTCGACCAGGTTCGTGGCCCGCGGCGTGTTCTGACGGAGGGCGGGTCATGGAAGCGAAGGATCTGGTCGATCTGGACGTCACGGAGCTGCGGGAAAAGGAGCGGCAGGTGAGCCAGGAGCTGTTCAACCTGCGCTTTCAACTGGCGACCGGACGCATCGAGAATCCGATGAAGATCCGGCAAGCGCGGCGAGATCTGGCCCGGGTGAAGACGGTCCTGCGACAGAAGGCGGGCGTGGCGGCGGCGAGGAAGGCCGCAGGATGAGGACTGAGCGGAGGGTTCGGTGAACCGGAAGGAATGGTTCGGCACGGTGGTGAGCAATAAGATGAACAAGACGGTCGTGGTGACCGTCGAGCGGTTCGTCCCCCATCCGGTCTACAAGAAGGTCACGCGGCGTGTGACCCGGCTCAAGGCTCACGACGAGCAGAATCAGTGCGAGATCGGCGACCGGGTCAGGATGATCGAGACCAGGCCCCTGAGCAAGGAGAAGCACTGGCGCGTGGTGGAGGTCGTCGAGCGGGGCGTGCCGGAATAGGAGAACACGTTGAGCCTGTCAGGCCCCTTTAGCCCGTTGGGCCCGTCTTTGCTCAACCGGCACGACAGGCATAACAGGCTCACCGGCATCGAAGCACGAGCATGGTTCAGAACTACACCTACATGGATGTGGCCGATAATTCCGGCGCCAAGCAGGTGATGTGCTTTCACGTGTTGGGCGGGTCGAAGCGTCGGTACGGCTCCCTCGGGGACGTGGTGGTGGTCACCGTCAAGGAGGCGATCCCCCAGGCGTCCGTGAAGAAGGGCGATGTCAGCCGGGCGGTGATCGTCCGCACCACGAAGGGCGTGCGCCGCGACGATGGGTCCTATATCAAGTTCGACCGGAACGCGTGTGTGCTGATCAACAAAGAGGGGGAACCGATCGGAACACGCATTTTCGGCCCTGTCGCCCGGGAGCTCCGGCGGAAGAAGTTCATGAAGATCATTTCCCTGGCTCCGGAAGTGCTGTAAGGGTCGGCGCCCGGGAGCGGACATCGGCAGGACGGCATGAAAACGAAGATCAAGAAGGGTGACGTGGTCATGGTGATTGCCGGCAAGGAGCGGGGCAAGACCGGCAAAGTGTTGGCCGTAAACCGTGAACATGGGACCGTGACCGTCGAGAAGCTCAACATCATCAAGCGGCATACGAAGCCCAACCCGAAAGTGCGGCAGGGTGGGATCATTGAACGCGAAGCCCCGCTCGCGATCTCGAATGTCATGTACTTCAGCGCCGCACTGAACAAGCCGGTTCGTCTCGGCATGAAGTTCCTTGAGGGCGGGCGGAAGGCCCGGTTCGTACGGCAGACGAACGAGGTCATCGAGTAAGGCAGGGTAGACGCGTCATGGCCAAAGCGGACAAGCCGGGCAGCGACAAGGCCCGAGAGAAGAAAGCGACGCCGAAGAAGGAGGCGGCAGGGGTTGCCAAGGAAGCCGAGCACGCGGTGGAAGGCCCGCATGCGGTGCCGCGGCTCAAGGAAGCCTATCGCAACCAGATCGTGCCGGCGCTGATGAAGGAGTTCGGGTACAGGAATCCCATGCGGGTCCCGAGACTCGAGCGGATCGTGTTGAACGTGGGGATGGGGGAAGCGATCCAGAACGTGAAGCTGCTGGAGAGCGCGGCCGAGGAGTTGGGTGTGATCACGGGCCAACGGGCCGTCATCACGCGGGCCAAGAAGGCCATCTCCGGCTTTAAGCTCCGGCAGGGTGTCCCGATCGGGGCCAAGGCCACCCTGCGTGGCGACCGGATGTACGAGTTTCTCGACCGCCTGGTGAGCATCGCGCTGCCGCGCATCCGAGACTTCCGCGGCGTGTCGCCCAAGGCGTTTGACGGGCGCGGCAACTACACGCTCGGGCTGAAGGAGCAACTGATCTTTCCGGAAATCAAATACGACCATGTGGCGTCGATTCACGGGATGGATATTACGTTCGTGACGACGGCCCGGACGAACGACGAAGGCAAAGCCCTGTTACGCGAGCTGGGGATGCCCTTCCGGGCTACGGCGTAACCGGCGGGCAAGACGGAGTCGAAGCGAGGGAGGCAGCGTGTCACGTCTGGCGTTGAGGCTGAAAGCGGCCAAGGAACCGAAGTTCAAGGTGCGGCGATATAACCGGTGCCCGGTCTGCGGGCGCGTCCGCGGATTTCTCCGGCGATTCCGGATGTGCCGTATCTGTTTCCGGTTCCTGAGCCTGCGGGGCGAAGTCCCCGGCGTCACGAAATCGAGCTGGTAGTTCGAGGTGCGGGCAGCTCGGGGAGTCTGAGGCATGATGACGGATCCGGTTTCTGACTTGTTAACTCGTATGCGGAATGCGGCCCGGAGGGGGCACGACACGCTGGTGGTGCCGGCCTCCAAGTTAAAGGCCGAAATTCTGCGGGTGATGAAAACGGAAGGGTACATCACGGAGTACGAGCGTGTGACCGATGAGGCCGGTCATCCGGCATTGCGCATCCAGTTACGGTATGTCGGGGAGGGTCAGCCGATGATCACCGGGCTCCGCCGGATCAGCAAGCCGGGGCGGCGGGTCTATGTCGGGCGTCGGGACATCAAGCCGGTCATGGGGGGGCTCGGACTCGCCATCCTCTCCACCTCGAAGGGTGTCATGACGGACCACGAATCCCGGAAGGCGGGGCTGGGCGGCGAGGTCTTGTGCCAGGTGTGGTAAGGCGTAACAGGCCCCGTCTCCTCTGTTGAGTCCGTGATGTCCGTTGTCCGAGAAAACGGGCCGAACGGACCTAATACACAGGTCATTCTCAAGTCGAGGCAACATGTCACGGATAGGAAAGAAAGCGATCGCGATTCCGTCGGGCGTGGAGGTGAAGGTCTCCGGCGAGTGCGTCTCCGTCAAAGGGCCCCTGGGCCGGCTGGAATGGCCGCTCTCGCCAGGCCTTGCTGTGGCCGTAGCCGACGGCCAGGTGCGGGTCAGCCGATCGTCTAATGATCGGGCCCTGCGGGCGATGCACGGGCTGGTGCGCGCGGAGCTCACCAATATGATGCTCGGAGTCACCAAGGCCTACGAGAAGACCCTGGAGATCACGGGTGTGGGTTACAAGGCCCAGGTGCAGGGCCAGGCGCTCAATCTCAGCGTGGGCTATACGCATCCGGTGATGTTCCCGCTTCCGGCCGGCATCGAGGCCAAGGTGGACAAGCAGACCGTCATCACGATTCGCGGAATCGACAAGCGAAAAGTCGGGCAGGTTGCGGCCAATTTGCGGGCCATCAAGCCGCCGGACGTGTACAAGCAGAAGGGGATCCGGTATGCCGGCGAAGTCCTGCGGAAGAAGGAAGGCAAGACCGGAAAATAGCGACACGCCATGATCATCAACAGGACACGAGACGGTCTGTTGCGCAGAAAGCAGCGGGTGCGGCAGCGGGTGTTCGGAACGCCCGAGCGTCCCCGGCTCAACGTGTTCCGGAGCAAAGGCCACATCTACGCCCAGATCATCGACGATACCGTCGGGTGCACCTTGGCCGCGGCCTCGACGCTCGACGCGGACCTTCGGAAGAGCCTCAAAGGTGGCGGGACGATCGACGCGGCGAAGGCGGTTGGCAAGCTGCTGGCCGACCGGGCCAGGTCCAAGCATATCGAGGCCGTCGTGTTCGACCGGGGTGGCCGGCTGTATCACGGTCGGGTCAAGGCGCTCGCGGAGGCATCGCGCGAGGGCGGGTTAAAATTTTAGCAGGAGGAGCAAGCGTTCGTGCGCGTCAATCCTGAAGAGCTGGAGCTGAAGGACAAGGTCGTCTTCATCAATCGCGTGGCCAAGGTCGTCAAGGGCGGCAAGCGATTCAACTTCTGTGCCCTGGTCGTCGTGGGCGACGGCCATGGATGGGTCGGCATGGGCAAGGGAAAAGCGGCGGAAGTGCCGGCCGCGATCTCCAAGGCCGTGGATCAGGCCAAAAAGCACCTCGTCCGGATCCCACTCAAGGACGGGACGATTCCGCATGAAGTCCACGGTCTGTTCGGCGGCGAGCATGTGCTGCTCAAGCCCGCGGCGGCGGGAACCGGGATCATCGCCGGCGGCGCGGTGCGCGCGGTCGTCGAGTTGGCCGGCGCGCAGAACATTATTGCGAAGACTCTGGGGCGGGGGAATCCGTTCAATACCGTGCGGGCCACGCTCGAGGGCCTGCGCGGGCTGCGGGATCCGCAGGAAGTGATGCGGCTGAGGCGCGGCGACCAACAGGCTGGATAACCGTCGATGAAACAGAAACAGGGATCGACGACGCTGACGATCACGTTGAAGCGCAGTCCGATCGGGACGCCCCGTCCGCATCGGCTGGTCCTGCACGGACTCGGCCTGCGGAAGATGCACCAAACGGTCACGCGCCCGGATACGTCCCAGGTGCGGGGCCTGATCCAGAAAGTGGGCTACCTCCTGGATGTGAGACCGCGATGAAGCTGCATGAACTGGCTCCCACGCCGGGGGCGACACGACGGCGGAAGCGGATCGGCCGCGGCCCAGGCTCGGGGCACGGGAAGACCGCGACCAAAGGACACAAGGGCCTGCTGGCCAGATCCGGGGGCGGTAAGGGACCGGGTTTCGAGGGCGGTCAGATGCCGCTGGTCCGGCGATTGCCGAAATACGGGTTTCGCAATCCCTTTCGGACCGAATACGCCATCGTCAATCTCAAGTCTCTGGCCGCGCTCGGCGCCGTGGACCAGGTCACGCCGCAGTCGCTGTCCGAGGCGGGGCTCATCAAGCGTCGAGCGCAGGCCGTCAAGATCCTGGGGCAGGGCGAGCTCACGAGGCCGTTGGTGATCCAGGCGCACAAGTTCAGCAAGTCCGCGCTCGATAAGATCCAGGCGGCCGGCGGGAGGGCCGAGGTTATCGGCGGTGTTTGAGCGACTCTTCACAAGCTTCCAGAACATCTTCAAGATCCCCGAGCTGCGGACGCGGGTCTTGTTCACGTTGACGATGCTCGCCGTGTACCGGGTCGGGGCATATATCCCCACGCCCGGTATCAACAACGAAGAGCTGTCGAAGTTCCTGCTGGAGAAGGGGGGGTCGCTGCTCGGGTTCCTCGACATCTTTTCGGGGGGGGCGCTGTCACGGCTGACGATCTTCGCGCTGGGCATCATGCCCTACATCAGCGCGTCGATTATCCTGCAGTTGTTGACGGTGGTGATCCCGCACCTGTCCAAGCTGGCGAAGGAGGGAGAGCGGGGTCGGAAAAAGATCATCCAATACACGCGCTACGGCACGATCGCCATTGCGATGATCCAGGCGTTCGGCATCGCGGTCGGGCTGGAGGGGATGAACCAGGGCGCGTTCGTGCTGAGCAAGGGCTGGGCGTTCCGGCTCATGACCGTGATCACGCTGACGGCGGGCACGGCCTTCCTCATGTGGCTTGGCGAGCAGATCACCGAGCGCGGCATCGGGAACGGCATCTCACTGATCATCTTCGCCGGGATCGTGGCCCGCCTCCCGAGCGCCGTGACGCAGACGTTCGATCTGTACCAAGTCGGGCAGCTGAGCTTCATGATGCTCCTGCTGGTGGCCGGCTTCATGGTCGCGGTGGTCGGGGCGATCGTGTTCCTGGAGAGCGGCCGGCGCAAGATTCCGGTGCAATACGCCAAGCGGGTGATCGGCCGCCGCGTGTACGGCGGGCAGAGCACGCATATTCCGCTGAAGATCAACACGGCGGGCGTGATCCCGCCGATCTTCGCATCTTCGATCATCGCGTTCCCGGCCACGATTGCCGGGTTCATCCAGGTGACCTGGGTGCAGGATTTCGGCAAGATGCTCGCGCCCGGTTCGCTGGTCTACATGTTGCTCTACGTCACGCTCATCGTGTTCTTCTGTTTTTTCTATACGGCGGTGGTGTTGAACCCGGTGGACATGGCGGACAACATGAAGAAGTACGGCGGGTTTATTCCGGGAATCCGCCCTGGGCAGCGGACGTCCGACTACATTTATAACGTCTTGAACCGGATCACGTTTGCCGGTGCGCTCTATCTCGCGACCGTATGCGTCATTCCGGAGTTCTTGATCTACAACCTGAATTTGCCGTTCTACTTCGGCGGCACCTCGCTGCTGATCGTGATCGGGGTGGGCCTGGATACGGCGCAGCAGATTGAGTCTCACATGCTGATGCGCAACTACGAGGGCTTTCTCGCCAAAGGCCGGCTCCAGGGTCGGAACCCGTGAGGGAGGGGCCTTTTGGCGCGAAAGGGGGAGCAGCCCCGACCGACGCGATCTCGCCCCGGAGCCGGAGTGTTGCGGTGCATCCGCGTCTGACGGGGTCGCTGGCGGCGAATGGCTTGGCATGATCATCCTCAAGACGCCGGAGGAGATCGAGATCATGGCGAAGTCCTCCAGGCTCGTCGCGGAGACGCTGGAGGTTCTGAAGCGCGAGGTGCGGCCGGGAATCTCGACAGATGATCTGGATCGAATGGCGGAGAGCTTCATCCGGTTGCGTGGGGGCATCCCGGCGTTCAAAGGCTACCGGAACTATCCCCGGACGCTCTGCGCATCGGTCAATGACCAGGTCGTGCACGGCATCCCGTCCAGGCGTCCGTTGAGGGAAGGGGACATCGTCGGTCTCGATCTCGGGGTCATCGTCGACGGGTTTTACGGCGACGCGGCCGTGACGGTGCCTGTCGGGACGATTCACCCCACAGCAGAGGAGCTGATCCGGATCACACAGGAAGCGCTCTTGAAGGGCATCGAGCAGGCTGTGGTGGGGAACCGGCTATACGACATTTCGCACGCCATCCAGCAGCATGCCGAGAAGGCCGGGTTCTCTGTGGTGACGGATTTCGTGGGGCATGGGATCGGCCGGCAGTTGCACGAGGAGCCGCAGGTTCCGAACTACGGCAAGCCCGGCCAGGGACCTCGGCTGCAGCCGGGCATGGTGCTGGCGATCGAGCCGATGATCAACGTGGGCGGAAGCGAGGTGCGCATTCTTGATGATCAGTGGACGGCCGTGACGCGCGACGGCAGTCTCTCGGCCCACTTCGAGCATACGATTGCGATTCAGCCGGACGGTGCGCCACGGATTCTGACGCGGCTGAACTAGAGAGACACGAGCGGCGAGGGAGGGGCGGCGTCAAGGACGCGCAGCATGGCCAAGGAAGATGTCATTGAGGTCCAGGGCACGGTGAGCGAAACGCTTCCGAATGCCATGTTCCGGGTCCAGCTCGACAATGGCCATAAGATTCTCGCGCACATCTCGGGGAAAATGCGGATGCATTTCATCCGCATTCTCCCCGGCGACCGGGTGACCGTGGAACTGTCACCGTATGACTTGACGAGGGGGCGGATCACGTACCGGTTCAAGTGAGCGTTGAGGGTTCTCATTGGCGCGTGACGAGTCGCTGCACTCATCCCCTAGCGCGCAAGACCGAGGCGGTGCCATGAAAGTCAAGTCGTCCGTCAAGCCAATTTGTTCGAAATGTCGTGTCCTGCGGCGTCGCGGGGTCGTCCGCGTGTTGTGCGAGAACCCGCGACATAAGCAGCGGCAAGGGTGAGGCGAAGGGTGGCGGGAGCGCCCTTCGTGCTCGCGCACCGCGCACTCAGGCTGTATTGGGTCCGGGCCTAGGCGGATGGAGTGCTCGGTGGACGCGCGCAGAAGGGGGCACTCCCGTCACCCTCTAGAAGCATGGAAGAAGAGGTAAGGAGGAGAGAATGGCACGTATCGCCGGGGTAGACCTGCCGAGAGACAAGCGCGTGGACGTGGGGCTGACCTACATTTACGGCATCGGCCGGTCGGCTTCCCGGGAGATTCTCCGCAAGGCGGGCGTGGATGGTGCGACGCGGGTGAAGGACCTGACAGAGGATGCGATCGTCAAGCTCCGTGAGATCATCGAGCGGGACCACAAGGTCGAGGGAGACCTGCGCAAGGAGGTCTCCATGAGCATCAAACGCTTGGTGGATACGGGCACCTATCGCGGGCTACGCCACCGCAAAGGGCTGCCCGTGCGGGGACAGCGAACGAGAACGAACGCGCGGACCCGCAAGGGGCGGCGGTCGGCGCTGGGCAAGGCCCGGAAACCCGCCGGCGTACCGAGCGGAACCTGAGCTGCAGTAGTATTGGCATCGGCTGAGAGGGGCACGGCATGAGCGTCAAGAAGGGCAAGAAGAAAGAGCGCAAGGTCGTTCAGAGCGGCATCGCGCACATCCAGGCGTCGTTCAACAACACGATCGTGACGATCACGGACATGGGCGGCAATGCGGTCGTGTGGGCCAGTTCCGGCAATCAAGGCTTCAAGGGGTCCCGGAAAAGCACTCCGTTTGCGGCGCAGCGGGCCGGCGAAACCGCGGCCCGAAAAGCGATGGAACACGGGATGCGGCAGGTGGACGTATATGTCAGCGGCCCCGGATCTGGACGGGAATCCGCGATCCGGTCTCTGCAGGCCGCCGGCCTGCGGATTAATCTCATCCGTGACGTGACGCCCATCCCGCACAACGGATGCCGCCCGCCGAAGCGGAGACGGGTCTAGCGGCAAATTCTGACGGAGGAAGGAAACGTGGCCAAGTATCACGGTCCGGTGTGTCGGTTGTGTCGGCGTGAGGGAGTCAAGCTGTTCCTGAAGGGTTCTCGCTGCATGACCGAGAAGTGCGCGATCGAGCGCCGGAGCTACCCCCCCGGCCAGCACGGGCAGGGGCGCCAGCGCCTGTCGGAGTACAGCACCCAGTTGCGCGAAAAGCAGAAATTGCGGCGCATCTACGGTCTGCAGGAGCGTCAGTTCCGTGGCGTGTTTGCCAGCGCGGAGCGGAAGTCAGGGATCACGGGCGAGGAATTGCTCAAGCTGCTCGAGTGCCGGCTGGATAACGTCGTGTATCGGCTCGGGTTCGCCGTCTCGCGACGGGAGGCGCGGCAACTGGTGAACCACGGCCATCTGCTCGTCAACGGACGGAAGACCAACGTGCCGGCCTATCTGGTGAGGCCCGGTGATGTCATCGAGGTGCGGCCGCGCAGCCGCAGCCTGGTGCCCATCCAGGCTGCGCTCGAAGCGGTGGACGGGCGCGGTGTTCCCGCGTGGCTCGACCTGGACAAAGCCGCCTTCAAGGGAACCGTGCGGGGCGTACCGACGAAGGGGGAGATCGCCCTTCCGGTGAACGAGCAAGTCGTGGTGGAACTGTATTCGCGTTGACGCGCGCGCTCAAAGACTTTCACTACTTCCCTTAAAAGGGTGGAACCATGATCAAAGCAATGAAGGATTTTCAGGTTCCGATGCGGGTAGAGGCGGACAAGGACTCGCTGACCGCCACGTACGGCAAGTTCATCGCCGAGCCCTTCGAGCGCGGGTTCGGCACGACCCTCGGCAATTCCTTGCGCCGAGTCCTGCTCTCTTCTCTGCCTGGCGCGGCGGTGACCACAGTGCGAATCGAGGGCGTTCTGCACGAGTTCTCGACGATCCCGGGCGTCACCGAGGATGTCACGGGCATTATCCTGAACGTGAAGAGCTTGCGGTTGAAGCTGCACACCGACAAGCCCAAGAGCATCCATCTTCGGAAGAAGGGACCGGGGGAGGCCAAGGCGGCTGACATCATCCATGATGCCGATGTCACGATCCTCAACCCTGACCTGCACATCGCCACCCTGGACAAGGAGGCGACGCTGGACATGGAAATGGTCGTCAAGCCGGGGCGCGGCTACGTGCCGGCCGAGCGGAACAAGGAGGAGGGGCTGCCGATCGGTGTGATCGCAGTGGACTCGATCTATTCACCGGTCAAGCGCGTGAACTTCCACGTCGAGAACGCGCGCGTGGGGCGGATGACCGATTACGACAAGCTGACGCTCGACATCTGGACGGACGGGAGTGTCAGCCCGCAGGAAGCTCTCTCGACGGCGTCGGGGATCCTGCGCGAGCATCTCGACATCTTCGTGCATCCGGATCAGCTCGCGGAGCCCAAAGGGGAGCAGTGGAAGGAAGAGCGGCGGGAGATCAACAAGAATCTGTTCCGCAGCGTCAACGAGCTGGAGCTCTCCGTGCGGGCGGCCAACTGTCTCAAGAACGCGAACATCAAGACGATCGGTGATCTGGTTCAGAAGACGGAAGCCGAAATGCTAAAGACCAAGAACTTCGGCAAGAAGTCCCTGAACGAGATTAAGGAAATTCTTGCGGAGATGGGGCTGAGTCTCGGCACCAAGCTCGATACGCCGCCATCAGGGGACGGAAGCGGCCAGGGCGAATAAAGGAAGGCGAGGGCGCCGTGCGTCACAGGAAACGGGGCAGGCAACTTGGACGAAAGACGAAACACCGACGGGCGTTGTTCCGGAATCTCGTCGCGTCGCTGCTGCAGCACGAGCGGATCGAGACCACCGAGGCGAAGGCCAAAGAGGTGCGCGGGTTTGCGGAACGGATGATCTCGCTCGGGAAGGAAGGCACGTTACACGCCCGGCGGCGGGCGTTGGGGTTTCTGCGGAGCCACGCCGTGGTCTCCAAGCTGTTCGCCGATGTCGCCGGCCGGTTCCGTGAGCGGTCCGGCGGCTTCACGCGCATCATCAAGACCAGACGCCGCGTTGGCGATGCCGCCGACATGGTCGCGATCGAGCTCGTCGCGAAGGGCGCGGAGAAAGCCGAGCCGAAGACCGGCCACGCTGCGGCGGAACAGGCGGGCGGGAAAGCGGACAAGCAAACGGAGAAGTGAGCCCGCGCCATGACCGTGAGCCCGCGCCTTCCGCTCTATAGGGCAGAAGGCGCGTTGTTTTTCTGATTCGACCATATCTGTTCCGGTTGTCCGTGTGACCCCGGCTCGCCTCGTCACGATCTCGAGACAGTCTTCTAGCTCGCCGTCTCGATTTATTTACTTGCCTTGGGCCCTATGCTAGTATCATGCCCAATTGCGGGTATGCACAGCCAAACACCCTGGAATGTGAGATGTGGAAACGGTGGGTTCGAGGCAGTTTGCTCGCGCTCAGCGTCGTGCTGGCTTCCTTCCTTGTTTACCTCCTGACGACGCACACGGATTCGCAAGTCCCGCCCAGCGCTGCGAGCACGGGGCTGCTGGACAATAAGGCTGACGCCGGCATTGACCAGTTCACCTATGTCAGCTCGCGCGAGGGCGCCGTCCAATGGGAGGTGTTTGCGAAGCGCGCCCGGATGTTCGAAGCGGAGAAGCGCGCGGTGCTGGATGACGTGCAAGTCACGCTGTTCGGGGAGCACGGCTGGGAGCTCAAGGTCTTCGCGGATGAAGGCGCCGTCGACACCGCGAAGAAGGACTTCGTGCTCACCAAACGGGACGGCGACGTCACCGTCGAGCTGCAGAACGGCTACACCATCTATACCAACCATCTGACCTGGGTCGATGCGCGCCGGGAGATCAGCACCCAGGATCCCGTCCGCATCGCCGGGCAGGGCATGGTCGTGACGGGGATCGGGCTGATCGGCCACCCTGACCAGGAAGAATTTCAAATCCTTGACGATGTGCACGTCCAGATTGTCCAATAGTCTGTCGGCGGCGACCGTACTCTTCGCGAGCCTCTGCCTTGCCGCGGAGCCCGCTCCGACCCGGCCTTCCTCGGACAAGCAGGTCCCGACCGATATCCACTCGCAGAAGATGACCGTGCGCAATCAGGAGAGCAAGGCCATCTTCGAGGGCGCTGTCGTCTTGACCAAGGGCGCGCTCGTCGTGCACTCCGACACCATGGTCGTCTTGTTCAAACAGGGCGACCAGGTTCAGCCGGGCAAGCCCAAGACGGATGACAAGGCACGCAAGGCCAGACCCAAGCCGGGCGGGGAGAGATCCAAGACAGACGGAGCCGGCGATCTGCCCGTGATCTCCAACCGGTCGGTGAGCCAGATCGAGGCGTTGGGGCGCGTGTTGATTGAGAAGGCGGAGAGCCGTGCCACTTGCTCGAAGGCCGTGTACTATCAGGACGAAGACAAGATCGTGTTGACGGGCAATCCCATCGCCTGGCAGAAAGGCGCGAAAGTCACCGGCAAGCGGATCACCATGTATCTGGCCGAGGATCGGAGCGTGGTGGAGGGCGAGTCACGCGTTCTGATTCATCCCGACGGCAGCGGGGGTGGGGGATGAAAGCGATGTCTCCACCGGCGGAGCCGCGTGTGCAGCACCGCGCCTCAACAGAGGCGAAGGCCGGGCGGCGCTTGGAGGCCATCGGGCTGCGAAAAAGCTTCAAGGGGCGCGAGGTCGTCAAAGGCGTCAGCGTCGAGGTCAATGCGGGCGAGGTCGTAGGGCTCCTGGGGCCGAACGGTGCCGGCAAGACGACGATCTTCGACATGATGGTGGGCCTTTTGGCTCCCGACGCCGGCGAGATCCTGCTGAACGGCGATCCGATCACGGATTTGCCGATGTTCAAACGGGCGCGGCGCGGGATCGGCTACCTGACGCAGGAATCTTCGGTGTTCCGGCGGCTCTCCGTCGAGGAGAACCTCCTCGCCATTCTGGAGATGACGGACCTCTCGCCGGAGGAACGAGAGGTCCGGGCGGACGCGCTGCTCAAGGAGCTGGATTTGACGCACCTGCGCAAGAGCAAAGCCTATGCGCTGTCCGGTGGCGAGCGGCGGCGCCTCGAGATTACCCGCGCGCTTGTGATGGGGCCCACCTTCATGCTGCTGGATGAGCCCTTCGCCGGGATCGACCCGATTGCGGTGGGGGATATCCAGCAGATCATCAAGACCCTCAAGCACCGGAATATCGGCATCCTGATCACCGACCACAACGTACAGGAAACGCTCTCCATCACGGACCGGGCGTACATCATCAATGAGGGCAGCATCCTGGAGGCCGGGACGCCAGATGTCATCGTGAACAGCAGCCAGGCGCGGGCCATCTACCTCGGGGAACGATTCCGTTTATAGTCGAGATCAGCGGGCGCAAGCAGGCGGAAGAGGCATGACCATGAAACTCCGACTGGATCTTCGTCTCACCCAGAAGCTCATCATGACCCCGCAGTTGCAACAGGCCATCAAGCTGCTGCAACTGTCCCGGCTGGAGCTCCAACAGACCTTGACGCAGCACCTGATGGAGAATCCCCTGCTGGAGGAACTCCAGTCCGACACAGAGGAAGGGGAGGCGGCGAGCCAGGACGACTGGAGCGCGGATAAGAAGAGCAGCGAGTCTGGAGAAGGTTCGGAGCGCGGCGAGGAAGCATCGGCGGAAGGAAGGGAGGAAGAGTTGTCGGCCGTAACCTGGGAGGACTATTTCGACAGTGATCGCCGCGCGGCCGATGTCGAGTATCCCTCCTCCGCCCAGGACGAGTTGCCTTCCTATGATCAGACCCTGACGAAGTCCACCTCCCTGGAGGAACATCTCCTGTGGCAACTCGGGCTGTCGAGCCTGTCCGAAGCGGAGAAAGCGGTCGGTCGGATGATCATCGGGAACCTCGACGACGACGGCTACTTGAGAACCTCGCTCGAAGAAATTGCGACGGATGCGGGCGTCTCGGTGGACAACGCGGAGTCGATCCTCAAGCACATCCAGACGTTCAATCCTCCCGGCGTGGGCGCGCGGGACCTGCGGGAGTGCCTGCTCATCCAGCTCGAGCATCTGGACCAGGAGCCGATCGGCCGGGTCGGCGGGCGGGTGGCGCCGCTGAAGGGGTCGATCGTCGAGGCGATCGTGAAGGATCACCTCAAGGATCTGGAGAAGAAGCACTATGCGCGGGTCGCCAAGGCGCTGGGCATCACGCCAGAACAGGTGTTCGCCGCCACGCGCGTCATCGAGGCCCTCGAACCCAAACCGGGCCGTCCCTTTTTCACGGCCGACAATTATGTCATCGTACCGGACGTCTTCGTGGCCAAGAACGAGGGGCAGTGGGTGGTGCTGCTCAACGAAGACGGGCTGCCGCGGTTGCGCATCAACCCCTATTACAAGCAACTGCTCGTGGGGAGCAAGAACAAGGAAAGCGCCGAAGCCACGCGTGCCTACCTGGAAGACAAGCTCCGCGGTGCGCAGTGGATCATCCGCAGCATCGAGCAACGAAACAAGACGATCGTGAGAGTCGTCCAAAGCATCGTCAAGTTCCAGGAGGCGTTCTTCGAGAAAGGCGTCCAGTACCTGAAACCGCTCGTGCTCAAGCAGGTCGCGGACGATATCGGGATGCACGAATCCACGATCAGCCGGGTCACGGCCAACAAGTACATGTACTGTCCTCAAGGGATGCTGGAGTTGAAATTTTTCTTTAACACGGGGATTCAGCGGGCGGACCAGAGCGAGGACATGCTCTCCTCGGTCACGGTCCGGCAGATGATCAAGAAGATGGTCCAGGAAGAGGATGCGCTCCATCCGCTGAAAGACCAGGAGATCGCCGCGCGCCTGCGAAACCAGCGCATCATGATTGCCCGCCGGACGGTCGCCAAGTACCGGACCGAGGAAAATATCCCCTCCGCCAGTCGCCGCAAGCGGCCGTTCTGAGGGCGCCGACCAGGTGCCGTCCTCATGCCCGCCCTCCCTCATGACCATCCGGTGCTCGACCCCGGAGGATCGGGGTGCCCGGCGGTCGCTCCGGTCAGACGACGCGAAACGGTGCCACGCGCAGACGATCCGCTTGAGAGGACGGGGACGCGGGTCATGTTCACGGGGCGCGCTTTGACCCTCACACCGGCGCGGCGCCGGCGTGCCACTGGCGGCTGTGCGTTGCAGGATCCGTCCCCCGGGCCGAAGTCGTGATGCAGGCCCTCCGACTCGTCATTCTCAGCGGGCTCTCGGGATCGGGGAAAACATTCGCCATCAAGTGCCTCGAAGACCTCGGGTTCTTCTGCGTCGATAACCTGCCGCCCGCGTTGCTCCCCAAGTTCGCCGAGCTTTGCCTCCAGCGAGGCGGCGAGGTGAAGAACGTCGCGCTCGGTATCGATATTCGCGAGCGAGGCTTCCTGGCGGATCTGTTCAGCAATCTGGATCGTCTGAAGGCGGCGGGATATCAGGTCGAGCTGGTGTTCCTGGAGGCCAAGGACGAGGTGCTGGTCCGCCGGTTCTCGGAAAGCCGACGGCCCCATCCGCTCCTACCGCAAGCGCCTGTTCTTGACGGCGTCCGGCTCGAACGCGATCGGCTCCAGGACCTGCGCGCCCGCGCCGACCGAATCATCGACACGTCCGATCTCACGGTCCACGACCTGAAAGACCTGCTGGCACGGCAGTACCTGCCCCAGGATCAGCCTCGCCTCCAGATCTCGATCCTGACCTTCGGGTTCAAGTTCGGTGTCCCTTACGACATTGACCTGCTCTTCGATGTCCGCTTCCTGCGCAACCCCAATTTTGTGCCGGAGTTGAAGCCGCTCACCGGCGATGACCCGCCTGTCCAGACGTACGTGATGGACGATCCCGATGCCAAAGCCCTGCTCGACCACCTCATGCGACTGCTGGAGTTCCTGCTGCCGCGATTTCAGCGGGAGCGGCGCAGCTATCTGACGATCGCTGTTGGCTGCACCGGGGGGCGACACCGGTCGGTAGCGGTGGCGGCGCGGGTTCGGGACGCGCTGTTGCGCCTGCATTATGACGTAGCCGTGCGCCATCGCGACATCAACAAGGCATGAAAACGAGTGGGCGACAGCCGAGGCGCCACCGAGCCTGTCGCGCGGGCCGCGCGGTACGCGCTTCTCTGCGTTCCGGCGACCACCGGCCAATTCACTGAGCCGCATGGGTATCAGGACCGCATCAGCGGCCTGACCGATGGCCTCCTAATCATGGGCCTGCGCGGGCGCGGCCCCTACTACCCGTAGCGATCGGACGTTCCGCCACCCTGAGCGTGGGATGCATGCGCGAGCGTCGTCCAGGCAATCGCCGCGGACCGGCGTATGTAATTTTCCCGTGGTTCGCTGCCGTCTCAGAACGAGGGTTTCCTTGACAGGTGCGATATATTGACTATACTTAGCCGCGTGTGCACAGACCCGTGTGGCTGAGGTTGGTGTTCAGGTCGAGCCGTGAAGAACGCAAAGCCGAGCACGAAAAAAGTGTACAAGACCAACCAAGTCTGTAAACTGTTCGATGTATCACGCGCCACGCTGTTTCGTTGGGAACGCGAAGGTCTCATTTCAGGGCCCCAGCGGGATTGGCGAAACTGGCGGCTGTACACGGCGCAGAACATCAAAGAGATCAAACGCATTATCCACAATCGCAGCCTGAACGGCTGAACGACGGAGCCCGGTGCCGATGCTGTCCTCCCTCCGCGACCTTGTGAATGTCGATCTCGGCGCTCTGTTGGGGCCCAAGAAACAGTTGGTGGGTCTCGACATCGGATCGAGCGCGATCAAGCTCGTGCAGCTCAAGCAGGTGAAGGACAAGTACGCGCTTCAGAAGTTCGGGATCAAGCTGCTGGAGCCCGAGGTGATCGTCGACGGCACGGTGATGGATGCGGCCCGTGTGGTCACCGCCATCAGGGAACTGGTCCAAGAGACCAGCGTGAAAATCAAGAACGTGGCGATGTCGATCTCGGGCCACTCGGTGATCGTGAAGAAGATCAATCTTCCGCCGATGCCCGACGACGAGGTGGAGGGCCAAGTCAAGCTCGCAGCCGAACAATACATCCCGTTCGATATCAACGAGGTCAACCTCGACTTCCATGTGCTCAACCCGGTGGAACAGGCGGAGGACGGCGAGCCGCAGATGTCGATCCTGCTCGTCGCCGCCAAGAAGGACAAGGTCAATGAGTTGACCGAGTTGGTGCAGGGCGCGGGGCTGACTCCCGTCGTGCTCGATGTGGACGCGTTCGCGATCGAGAACATGTACGGCATCAACTACCCGGTGCACACTGAAGAGATCGCGATGCTGGTCAACATCGGCGCGAGCGTCATGAATGTCAATATTCTGAAGGGCGACACCTCCCTGTTCACCCGCGACATCTCCATCGGTGGCAATCGGTACACGGAAGCGATCCAGCGGGAGCTGGGTATCTCGTTCGACGAGGCGGAGGCGCTGAAAACGGGACAGGGCGGGCGTGGAGCGGATCCCGAGGCGGTGGCGGCGGTGATCAATGACGTGAACGGAGAGGTCGCGTCGGAAATCGCACGGTCGGTGGACTACTTCAAGTCCACGGCCACGGAGGGGGACATCAACAAAATCCTCCTGTGCGGCGGGTGCGCGAAGGTGTCCGGACTGGCGCAGCAGTTGAACGAGCGGATGTGCGTCCCGGTCGAAATCGCGAATCCGTTCAATCAGGTCGACGTGTCCGGATTCGACATGGAGCCCGATATGCTGGCGGACCTTGCCCCGATGGCCGGGGTGGGCGTGGGCCTGGCCTTGCGCGCGGTGGGCGATCGATGATTCGTATCAACCTCCTTCCTGGCCCGAGAGCCAAGAAGGTCCAGAAGCAGTGGAATGTTGAGATCGAGCTGGCCGTTGCGCTTGGCGTGTTCCTGCTAACGGTCGGGGCATGCGTGGTGTACTCGGGGACTCTTGACGACGAAATTCAGGCGAAAGAGCTGGACAAGCAGACGAAGGAAAGGGAAGTGGCCTCGCTCAAGGAGAAGGTCAAGAAGGTCGATGACTTCGAGGCGAAGAAAAAGCTCCTGATGGACCGTAACCGGATCATCGAGGAGTTGGAGAAGTCCCGCTCCGGCCCGGTGAAGACTCTGGACAACGTGAGCCGCAGCTTGGAGCCGCTCCGCCTGTGGTTGGTCCGCCTGAACGTCAAAGGCAACAGCGTGGAGCTCGAAGGTCGCGCGCTGACGAACGATGACGTGGTGGAGTTCGTCAACAATCTTCGCCGGACCGACTATTTCACGAATATTCGGCTGCTGGAAACTCGGTCGGCGCAGGAAACGAAGGTGACCACCTACGCCTTCAAACTCAGTATGTCATCGAAAGGGTGAGATGGAGCTTCCCAAGCTGAATCTGGATTTCATGCGCGGGGTCCCGCTGGGCCAGAAGGTGGCCCTGCTGGGGATCGTCGTCGCCGGAATCGGCGTGGGGTTCTACTACATGGTGGTCGAACCCAAGAACATGACCATCGCAAACTACGAGGCGCAGATCAGCAAGCTGGATCAGGATATCCAAGCGCTCGGAATCAAGGTGAAGCACCTCGAGGAGCTGGAAGCCGCGAACAAGCAGCTCGAGATCGAGCTGGCCAAGAAGAAGGAGCGCCTGCCTCCCGAGGACGAGGCGATCATGCTGCTCAAGCAATTGTCGGACCTCGGCGTTCGCCTGGGGCTGGACATCAAGTCCTGGAAGCCTGGTGCGACCGCGCTGGACGGCTCGCAGCTCTTCGTCCGCATGCCAGTCAACGTGGAGGTCTCCGGCGGGTACCACACCGCCGCGCTGTTCTTCGACCGAATCAACAAGCTGCAACGGATTATCAACGTCACGAATCTCCAGATGGGTTCGCCGAAGATCGAGGCGAATAATCGGGTCGTGATCCAATCTGTGTTCGAGCTGACGGCGTTCGTGGCACCTCCGGCCCCGAAACCGGCGGGAAAGTGAGGCGGACACGCGAGTGTCGGCCATCGGAGTGCAGGAAGGTATGGGCGGAGTGTCAGATCCCCCGATGGAGGCTCGGGTGCAAGGAAGACAGGGCCACAGGGCGGTGATCGTATCGCTGGGGCTGCTGGTCGCGGCGGGCGTTGGCCAGGGGGGCTTCGCGGCGGCTGCGGATCTGAATGCCCAGTTCCTGGTCGCCCAAGCGCCCCAGCCGGCCCCTGTGGCGGGCGCAGCGCCAGGGGTCCCGGCGCCTTCGGCTCCGGCAAGCGCCCAGGGCGCCCCGCCAGCGTCGGTGCCCGTGGTCCCCGGTGGCCCGAATTCCGGAACCGGGCCGATCGGCGCGCCGTCCGCGGATTTTGTGCCGACCATGCCGGGCGAGTATTCCTATGACCCGTCCGGCCGTCGCGATCCGTTCACCTCCGTGCTGCAGGAAGCCCGCACGGCCGGGGCGGAGAACCCTGACTTGCCGCCGCTGGAACGGATCAGTCTCACGGAACTGAACCTGATCGGGATCATCTGGGGGGGATTCGGCTACAGTGCGATGGTGCAGGCGCCGGACGGCAAGGGCTACAGCGTGCGCGTCGGCACCCGCATCGGGCCCAACAACGGGGTCGTCACCGCCATCACGGACAATACCGTGACGATCGAGGAGCGCTTCACCGACGTGTACGGCAAGAAGCAGGTGCGCGAATACGTGAAGCGGCTCCATGAGAAAGAGAGCTCACCATGACCCGGACACAGCTTGCCGCCATCACCGTCCTGACCGCCTATGGCATCGCAGGATTCGTCTCTTGCGGACATGCGCCGGCGGAGCGGGTCGCGCCGACCCAAGGGAGCAAGACGCTGGAGCGCATCACCGTCACCGAATCGAGTGATCGGGTCCATGTCGAACTCCTGGCCGGAGGCCCCGTCAGCTATGCGCTCTCGACCAGCATGGCGCCCCCGAGCGTCACGGTGGATCTGCCCGGGATGACCAAAGGCAAGGAGCTCGAGCGTCTCGAGGTCAAGAAGTCCCCGGTGCTGGAGATCGTGCCCAACGAGGTGACGAAGCCGCGCGAGGGAGTGCAGCTCGTCGTGCTGCTGACCGACGCCGTCAAGCCGGAGGTCCGGAGCGATGGCCCACGGCTGTTTATCGACTTCCCGAGAGTCGACAGGCCGGCCGACCGCTTGACTGCGCGCCCGCATGTCCAGGACGGCGCAGGACCGATCAGCGCATCGCAGCCGGTCGTGACGCCCGCCAAGGGCTTGGCGGGGCCGACAACCCCGGCCAAGTCCATGACGCGAATCGAGGTGCAAAAGCGCGACCGGGCGGCGACCGTGGTGATCGCCGGAGACGGCGAGCTGGCGTACGAGGTCACCCAGCTCAGCCAGGATCGGCTGGTCGTCGACCTTCCGAACGTGATGTCACAGCTGAAGGCCCCAGTCTTGCCGGTGGATCATGCTCTGCTCAGGCAGATCCGGATCGGACACCATGCCGAGAAGGTGCGGTTGGTGTTCGACCTGCTCCAGCCGGCGTCGTATACCGTCCTGCGGAACGCGAACGCGCTGTCGATCGGCCTGACCGCCATCCCCCGGGCCGAGCCTCGCGGTACCGGCGTCACCGCGCAGGAGGCGGAGCCCACCGCCCCAGGGGCCGAGAAACCTGCTGGAGCCAGCGGCTCGGGCGGGCGCGTGGAGGTCGCCAAGGTCCCGCCGCCCTCCGTCTCCCAACGCCTGGCTGGAATGGCACGGAGCTCCCCGCTGGCTCAGATGGCCCCGGAGGCTCGTGGTCTCCTGGAGCCCGAAGCCATCGGTGAGAAGCGCTATGTGGGCCGGCGGATCTCGATGGACTTCCAGCAGGCCGACATCACCAATGTGCTGCGGCTGATCGCCGATGTCAGCGGCTTCAACATCGTCGTGGGCGAGAGCGTCAAGGCCAAGGTGACGCTGAAGCTGGTCAGCGTGCCCTGGGATCAAGCCTTGGACATGCTGTTGAAGATGAACAATCTGGGCATGATCCGGGAAGGCAACATCGTCTGGATCGACACCCTGACGAACATTGCCCGTATGCAGGACGAAGAAGCCAAAGCGAAGGAAGCCAAGATCAAGGCAGAGGACCTGATCACGAAGATTATCTACGTCCAGAACGTTCAGGCGCAGGAGCTACAGACGACGCTGCGGCAGTATCTGAGCCCGCGAGGCCAGCTCCAGTTGAACCAGGCCAGCAACGCCTTGATCGTGCAGGACACCGAATCCCGGGTGGCGCAGTTCAGCCAGCTCGTGCGCGATCTCGACATCGAAGTGCCGCAGGTCCAGATCGAGGCGCGGGTCGTGCAGGCCGATACGTCTTACTCCCGGTCGCTCGGCGTTCAATGGGGCATGACCAATTTCACCTCATCCGGCAATCGGTTCTATGTGTTCGGAAACAACACGGGACCGTACGATGAGCTCAACACGGCGGGCAGTACGGGCAGCGTGACGCAAAGCTTCATCGTGAACCTGCCGGCCACGGTGAGCGGCCTGTCGAGCGTCCCGGCGCTCGGCTTTATGACGGGGACGCTCACGGGAGGCCTCCTGGACCTCGACCTGCGCCTGTCTGCCGGCGAGCTGCTCGGTCTGACCAAGGTGATCGCGGCGCCCAAGATCAGCACGCTCGACAAGCGTGAGGCGAAAATCGAGCAGGGCGAATCGATTCCGTTCCAGACGACCTCGCTGCAGGGCACGCAGACCACGTTCGTGGACGCCAACTTGACGCTACAAGTGACCCCGCAGATTACGTCCCGTGACCCCAAGGAAGCCGGCAAACAGATTCTCTTGAAGGTCCGGGTCACGCGAAACGCGGTCGGCGCCCGCAGCAACCCGGCCGGTCCCAGCATCGACAAGCGCGAGGCCACGACCCAGGTGCTCGTGCGCGACGGCGAGACCATGGTGATCGGCGGCATCTTCGTGGATACCCAGAGCAACAACGTGGCCGGCATGCCGTGGATGGATCGCATCCCGGTGTTGGGGTGGCTGTTCAAGCAGAAGACCGAGAACGTCTCGAAGCAGGAGCTCCTGATCTTCCTCACGCCCTCGATCATCAAGACTTGATCTCGCCAGGATTCTTCAGGTAGGCTGCTACGGGGGTTCCGTTGCGGCAGCCTGTGGCTTCGCAACGGGCACCCTGACGCTCCCCCTCCGCGCGGTGCGTCTGCGCGATCTCACGAATCACGCTCATGACTCACCCCATCTAAGGGGTTCACACCGATGCTGCGTTATCTGAACGCGGGCGAATCCCACGGACAATATCTCCTGGCCGTCCTGGAAGGGGTGCCCGCCGGCCTGCCGTTGACGGCCGACCGGATCAATCACGATCTCGCGCGCCGCCAGAAAGGCTACGGGCGTGGCGGGCGGATGCGGGTCGAGCAGGATCAGGTCGAGTTCGCCTGCGGGGTGCGGAAGGGACAGACGCTCGGGACCCCGATCGGGCTCCTCATTCGGAACCGGGACTGGGAGAATTGGAAGGAGGTCATGGCCGTCGAGCCCGGCGATGTGCCGCCTGAAAAGGTCGTCACCCGTCCGCGCCCCGGGCATGCGGATCTGGTCGGCGCGATCAAGTATGCGCACCGCGACATCCGGAACGTGCTCGAGAAAGCCAGTGCGCGTGAAACAGCGATCCGCGTCGCGATCGGCGGCGTCGCCAAGGCGCTGCTCGAGCCGTTCGGCATCCGGGTGCTGAGTTATACGACCGAGATCGGTGGCGTCAGTGCCGCACCGGTCGCCGATCCGGTCGCTGCGTTCGAACGGGCGGAAGCATCCGACGTGCGGTCACCGGATCAGGATGCCGGAGCCAAGATGGTCGAGCGGATCCGGACCGCCAAACATCGCGGCGACACGTTGGGCGGGGTGTTCGAAGTCGTCGTGCTCAACGCGCCGATCGGCCTGGGGAGTTATGCGCAGTGGGACCGGCGGCTGAGCACCAGGCTGGCGATGGCTCTGATGAGCATTCAGGCCATGAAGGGCGTGGAGATCGGCCTGGGGTTCGAGGCGGCCCGCCGGTTCGGGTCCGAAGTGCATGACGATATCTATTACGACCATGGCCGGAAGGCCTTTGTGCGGAAGACCAACCATGCCGGCGGACTGGAAGGCGGCATCACCAATGGGGAACCGATCGTGCTGCGTGTGGCCATGAAACCGATCTCGACCCTGTACAGTCCGAAGAAGAGCGTGGACATCGAGAGCAAGGAGCCCTTCGACGCGACCGTCGAGCGCTCCGACATCTGCACGGTGCCGGCTGCAGGGGTGGTCGGCGAAGCCGTGGTCGCCTTCGAGATGGCCAACGCCATGATCGAGAAGTTCGGGGGCGACAGCCTTGAGGAGATGAAGCGGAATTTTGACGCCTACCAGGCTTACGTGCGCACCTTTTAGTTCCCCCCGCCCCTGTGTTACGATCCTCTCCGTCCGTTGTGCCGGTATCCCGAATCCTGCGTACGTGAGGCCGGGCGGCTATCCCGATGCGTGTGCAGACGTCCCAACACATCGCTGGTCTCGCTCCGGCCGAGGGCGGGAGTGCGCCGGCGCAGGTCGTGCGCATTGCGCTGGCGGACCGGAGCTATGACATTCGAATCCGCTCCGGCTCGCTGGATGAGGTCGGCCCAAGCCTGCGCGCACAGGGGTTGGCCGGGAAGGCCGCGATCGTCACGAACCCTCTGATCGGCAGGCTGTACGGGCGCCGGGTGCGACGCTCCCTTGATGAGGCCGGCTTCGAAGTCCTGACCATCACCGTTCCCGAGGGGGAGCAATCCAAGACCGTCCGCTGGACCTGCGCCATTCTGGACCGCCTGGCGCGGGCCCGGTTCGAACGCGGATCGGTGCTGGTGGCGCTTGGCGGGGGCGTGATCGGAGACCTGACCGGCTTCGCAGCGGCGATCTACCTCCGTGGGATTCCGTTCGTCCAGGTGCCGACCACGCTCGTGGCCCAGGTCGATTCCAGCGTCGGCGGCAAGACCGGCGTGAATCACCCGCTGGGCAAGAACCTGATCGGGGCCTTCTACCAGCCTCGCCTCGTGCTGATCGATCCAGATACGCTTAAGTCGTTGCCGAAGCGGCAGTGGGTTGCCGGGTTCGCGGAAGTGATTAAATACGGGGTGATCCAGGACGCGGAGTTGTTCGCGTTCCTGGAGACCAACATGCCTCGGCTCCTGCGTATGGAGGAGGAGCCCGTCGTGCATGTGATCGCCCGATCGTGTGCGATCAAAGCCGGGGTGGTGGCGCTGGATGAGCGGGAGGCGGACCAGCGGCGGATCCTCAATTACGGGCACACGATCGGCCATGCGCTGGAGGCCCTCGGCCGTTACCGGGCGTTGACCCACGGGGAAGCCGTTGCGATCGGCATGGTGTCGGAGGCGGAGTTGGGCTGGTATCTCGGGCTCTGCGGGCCCGATGTCGTGACGCGGCAGCGGGCCCTCGTGCAGGCGGCCGGACTGCGGGATACGCCGCCCCGCGTCTCCGGCAGACGACTGTGGAGCGCGATGCAGCACGATAAGAAGGTCGCCGACGGGCGTATCCACTGCGTGCTGCCGAAAGAGATCGGCCAGGTCATTGTGGCCCCGATAGAGCGCTCGGCATTTGACGCCTGGTTTGCCGGGACCTGGGCGAAACGCACGGGGCGATCATGAGGACCGCCGGGGGCCTGGTCCCAGTGGATGCAAGACGATGAGGTCATCCCGCGATCAATCGGTGGAACAACTCAGGGAAGCTCTGCGGCAAAAAAGCCGCGAGGTGGAGGTGCTGCACCGGATCAGCGAATCCGTCACCGGGACGCTCGACCTGGAAACTGTCCTGAAGCACATCGTCGAGATGGTGGTCGAGGTGACCAAGGCGGATGCCTGCCTGCTCTACCTGCTGTCGGCGAACCGGCAAGAGCTGATCCTCCGGGCCTCCAAGAACCCGCATCCCAAGCTGATCGGCCGCATCACGATCGGGATGGGCGAGGGGATCACCGGCTGGGTGGCGCGGGAGCGCACGCGCGTCGTCATTCCCAGCAACGCCAACGACGACCCGCGCTTCAAATTCTTCCACAACCTGCCGGAAGACCGGTATCAGGCGTTCGTGTCGGTGCCGATCATGGCCAAGCACGAGGTGGTCGGCGTCATCAACGTGCAACACAAGCGGGCGCGACGCTACCGTCCGGATGAGCTTGCGCTCCTGTCCACGATCGCCAACCAGGTGGGCAGCGCGATCGAGAACGCGCGGCTGTACGATGAGATGAAGCGACGGGCCCTGCAGCTCGACACGCTGTCCCAGGTCTCGGAGACGGTCGCCTCCAACCGCCTGCTGGAAGACGTGCTCCAGCTCATCGTCACGATGACCGCGCAGGTCATGAATTCCAAGATCTGCTCGATCATGCTGCTGGACGATGGGAACGGCGAGCTGCGGATCGCGGCGACACAGAGCCTGAGCGAGCAGTACCGCCGCAAGCCGAACCTCAAGGTGGGCGAGAGCGTCAGCGGCCGGGCCATTGAAGAGCGCCGTCCCGTCATTGTGCCGGACGTCACCCGCGAACGCGGCTATCAGTATCAGGAGCTGGCGAGGAAGGAAGGACTCTGCTCCTTGTTGTCGGTGCCGATGCTGGTCCGGGACCGCGCGATCGGGGTCATCAACAGCTACACGTCCGTCGCCCACGCGTTCACGCCCGAGGAGATCAAAGTGATGCAGACGATCGCGAGCCAAGCCGCCGTCGCGATCGAAAACACGCGGCTGCTGGAAAAGTCCTTCGAGATGCAGGAGGCGCTCGAGGTGCGGAAGCTCGTCGAGCGCGCTAAAGGCCTTCTCATGCGAACAAAGGGGATCACGGAGGAGGAGGCGTTCCGCCTCATGCAGCGACAAAGCATGGACATGCGGAAATCCATGCGGGAAATCGCCGAAGCCGTGATTTTGGCGCTCGGAATCGACAAACGGATGGAGCGGAAAAGGGCTTGACAGGCTGCGGAGCCCGGTGCTATAGGTGTCGCTGCTCTACGGGGGGAACAACGGGGTTTCCCATTCGGTGACGGCTCAGGCCGGGATCGCGGACAATGACGTCCTCTGTCCCCTTCGGGACTGAGGACGTTTTTTTTTGGTGCGAGTCGGTGGTGACGGGACCGGGATGAACCGCCATGCGTCTCTGTCGCATCGCGCTGGCCCAGATGAACGCCACGGTGGGGGACCTCCAGGGAAACGTTCGCCGGATCGTGGAGTTCCTCCGGGAAGCCCGGAAGGTGCGTGCCGATCTGATTGCCTTTCCGGAGCTGGCGATCACGGGGTATCCCCCGGAGGATCTGCTCCTGAAACCGAGTTTTCTGGAGGGGAACCGCCGGGCACTCGAGGAGGTTGTTCGGGAATGCCGCGGTGTGGCGGCCGTGGTGGGCTACGTCGCGCAGGGGGGGCTGCCTGAGTCCAGGGGTGGGCAGCCGGGCGTGGTGCCTGCTGGTCGCCATGAGCTGTACAATGCCGCAGCCGTGATCAGCGATCGGCGTCTCGTGACGACCTATGCGAAGTGCTACCTCCCGAACTATGGGGTGTTCGACGAGAGCCGCTACTTTCATCCGGGGCGGCGAGTGCCGGTGCTTGTGCTCAACGGGACGGCCCTCGGGGTGAACATCTGCGAGGATATCTGGATCCCGGAAGGGCCGACGCGCGCGCAGGCTGCGGCCGGTGCCGAAGTCATCGTCAACATCAACGCCTCACCCTTTCACATGGGGAAGAGCCGGTTCCGGGAGCAGATGCTGGCGACACGCGCGCGCGACCACGGCGTCATCGTGACCTACACGAACCTGGTCGGCGGGCAGGATGAGTTGGTATTCGACGGCAACAGCCTGATCCTGGATCAGGCCGGCGAGGTGATCCTGCGCGGCAAGGCTTTCGATGAGGACCTGCTGGTGGCTGATTTGAACGTGGAGGCGGTGGCTCGCGCGCGGCTCTCGGGTGGTCGCAAGAAATGGGTGGGCGGCGGGGCAGGCCGGGCGGTCGACCGCCTGGTGGTCTCGTCGAAATACGTGGCGATCGCTCGGCCACGGCTGATCCGGGAGGATCGTGCGCCGCTGAGTCCGCTGGAGGAAGTCTACCGTGCGCTGGTGCTGGGCGTGCGCGATTACGTGAGGAAGAACGGGTTTCGGCAGGTCGTCATCGGGCTCAGCGGCGGGATTGATTCAGCGCTCACGGCGGCGGTGGCCGTGGACGCGCTCGGTCCTGAACACGTGGTGGGAGTGTTCATGCCGTCTCCCTACACCTCCCGGGAGAGCCGCGAGGATGTGGCCGAGCTGGCGCGCCGGCTGGGCATCCGGGTCCGGACGGTTCCCATAACGCGGACCTTCAGGTCCTACCTGCGCGACCTGGCCCCGACATTCAAAGGTCGCCGGCCCGACACCACGGAGGAGAACCTGCAGGCACGGATCCGGGGCAATCTCCTGATGGCGCTGTCGAACAAGTTCGGCTATCTCGTGCTGACGACGGGCAACAAGAGCGAGATGAGCGTCGGATACGCCACCCTGTACGGCGACATGGCCGGCGGCTTCGCCGTGATCAAGGACATTCCCAAGACGATGGTGTATGAGTTGGCGCGCCTGCGGAATCAGACCGGCGTCGAGCCGGTCATTCCCAAGCGCTTGTTCGAGCGGCCGCCTACGGCCGAGCTGAGGCCGAACCAGAAGGACGAAGACACGCTGCCGCCCTATCCGATCCTGGACCCGATCCTGAAGGCCTATGTGGAAGAGGATCGGGCGCCCGAGGAGATCGTGGCGATGGGATTCGCCCAGGAGACGGTTGCGCGTGTGATCGCGATGGTGGACCGCAGCGAGTACAAACGGCGCCAAGCGCCGATCGGCATCAAGATCACGCATCGAGCGCTGGGCAAGGACCGCCGAATGCCCGTCACGAACCGGTACTCGGTGACCTGAATCCTCGGGGAACGAACGGGGCGAGCGCCCATCGGACAACGCCGGTGCGGGAGGATCAGGTGAGCGAGACGGCGCGAGTAAGAGCGGGAGCCGTGGCGACCACGTGTGCAGCCGTGCTCTGGACCTCGAGCGCGTGGGGGCAGGAGGCGAGCGTCGCGACAGCATCCGTCAACAGCGGGGATACGGCCTGGGTGCTGGCGTCCTCGGCACTGATCCTCGTCATGATCCTGCCCGGATTGGCGCTGTTCTACAGCGGGCTGGTGCGGTCGAAGAACGCGCTCGGCACGATCATGCACACGTTCGTGATTGTGTGCCTGGTGATACTGGTCTGGGTGCTGTTCGGGTACAGCCTTGTGTTCGGACCGGATCGCGGGGGCGTGATCGGCGGTCTGGAGTGGGCGGGACTGAGCGGTGTCGGCGCTGGCCCCCACGCAAAATACGGCCCCACGGTACCACACGCGGCATTCGTCCTTTTCCAACTCATGTTCGCCGCGTTCACGCCCGCGGTCATCGTCGGGGCATTCGCGGAACGCATCCGGTTCGGCGGCCTGGTCATGTTCACGGTGCTTTGGACGATCTTCGTGTACTGTCCGCTGGCCCACTGGGTCTGGGGCGGCGGCTGGCTGAGGAGGCTCGGCGCGCTGGATTTCGCGGGCGGTGCGGTCGTGCATGCGAGTGCCGGCGCGGCCGGCTTGGCTTGCGCACTGGTGTTGGGACCGCGCCGGGGGTACGGGACCGATTACCTAGCGCCGCACAGCTTACCGCTCACGCTGCTCGGGACCGGGTTGCTCTGGTTTGGCTGGTTCGGCTTCAACGGGGGGAATGCATTGGGCGCCAACGCGATTGCCGCGAGCGCGATCATGGCGACGCAGGTCGGCGCCGCCACGGCCGGCCTCGTCTGGGTCCTGGCTGAGTGGTCCCACCGTGGCAAGCCGACGGCCCTGGGTGCCGTCACCGGCGCGGTCGCCGGCATGGCGAGCGTAACGCCCGGAGCGGGCTATGTCAGCCCGCTGGTGGCGATCGTGTTCGGGGTGGCGGCGGGCCTCGGCAGCTACGCGGCCATTGTGTGGAAGGGCAAGATTGGCTATGATGACACCCTTGATGTAGTCGGCATCCATGGCGTATCGGGCGTCATCGGCCTCCTCGCGACTGGATGTTTCGCCTCGAAGGCGATCAATCCTGCTGGGACCGACGGTCTCTTGTTCGGGAATGCCGGGCAACTGGGCGTGCAGGCCGTCACGGCGGTGTCTGTCGTGCTCTTCTCGTTCATCGCGACCTACGCGCTGCTGAAGCTGACGGACAGCTTGGTCGGCCTGCGCCTCTCCCCCGAAGACGAGCATGTCGGCTTGGATCTCAGCCAGCACAATGAACGAGCATATTCTTAAGATATAAGAATGGGCGTCCGGCGAGAGGCGCGAGGCGAGCGGTCAGAATGTCCGTTCTCCCTCAAGCCCCGCGCCCCACGCCCCTAGCCTATGCGGGGGAGCGATGAAATTAATCGAAGCCATCATCAAACCGTTCAAGCTGGATGAGGTCAAGGATGCGCTGCTGGAGATCGGAATCCAGGGCATGACCGTGACCGAGGTCAAGGGGTTCGGACGCCAGAAGGGCCACAAGGAGACGTACCGAGGCACCGAGTACACGATCGAGTTTGTCCCCAAGGTCAAGGTCGAAGTGGCGGTATCCGATCCCCAGGTACCGAAGGTGCTCGAGGCCATCACGCGTGCGGCAAGGACCGGCAGTATCGGCGACGGGAAGATCTTCGTCCGCGATCTGGGCGCGGTCGTCCGGATCCGGACGGGAGAAACGGGGGAACCTGCGTTGTGACGGTGATGCCACATCCAGAGAGCGCGACGGACGCCGTGCCGCTGGCCATGATGCTCGCGGCGCGCCGGCAGGCGATCCATCAGCGCGTGCTTGACGGGGCGTCCGGGGCCGAAATCTCCGCCGCGCTGACTGACCTGGTAGATGGGGTCATCGTGGGCCGCTACCGCGAGGCGGTGCGGAGCGGAGGGGAGCAATCGCTCGCAGCCGGGTTGCGGCACTGCTGCGTGGTGGCGCTCGGGGGCTACGGCCGGCGCGAGCTGGCCCCGTACTCGGACGTGGACGTGATGGTGCTGTATCGTCCCGAAGCGGCCGAGGTGGCCGCGACCTTGTCGCGGGAGGTGTTGCACCATCTCTGGGACTCAGGCTTTCAGGTCGGGCATAGTGTCCGGACAATCGCCGACTGTCTGGAGCTGGGGGCCGGCGATCTGACCGCCCGGACCTCCATGATGGAGGCGCGGTTCCTGGCTGGAAGCCCGGAATTTTTCCAGGAGTTCCGGCGGCGCTACCGGCGGGGCGTGGTGTCCCGCGGCGTCGACCGGTACATCGAACGGAAGCTCGAAGAACGGCGGCGAGAGTACGAGAAATACGGGGAGACGGTGTACCTGCTGGAGCCCAACGTGAAAAAAAGCAAGGGTGGGCTCCGAGATCTGCACGTGTTGCAATGGGCCGGCATGGCCCGGCATGAGGCGGCGAATATCCAGGAGTTGGCCGATCGCGGCATCCTTTCCCGCCAGGACTACCTCGCGCTGATCGAGGCCCGCGAATTCCTGTGGCGAGTGCGGGCATTGCTCCATGTGAACGCCGGGATGGCGCAGGAGATCCTGACCTTTGACGAACAGATGCGGCTCGCCGCGCGTTTCGGCTTCCGAGACCGGCCCAGCCTTCTGGCGGTCGAGCAGTTCATGCAGCAATACTACCGTCACACGATGGGTCTGCACGAGCGGTGTATGCGCTTCGTGGATCGGTGCCGGAGCGTGTCCGTCTGGGGTTGGCTGGCCGGGTGGCTTCCCGCGCCGCGCGTAGACGGTTGCTTCGCGGTGGCCGGGGGGCGTCTGACCGTCCCGCAGGATTTGCGGACGAAGGTCCTGGAGAGCCCGGAGCTGTTGTTGCGGCTCTTCGACCTTGCGCAGTGCCGGCGGCTGTTGATCGACGGCGAGCTGCTCGACGCGATTCACCGGCACGTGGACGCGATGCCGGACTCCTTGTTCCGGACCCCGGAGGTCAGCCGGACGTTCCGGAAGATTCTGGCAGGTCCTGGATTGGTCGCGGACACGCTGGAGGCCATGCACCGTGCGCACCTGTTGGAGAAGGTTATCCCGGTGTTCGCGACCGTGCGGGGCTTGATGCAGTTCAACCAGTATCACAAGTACACGGTGGACGAGCACAGTCTGCTGGCGGTGGCCAAGGCGGAAGCGCTCGCCGACGATCCCGGCATGCTGGGATCGGTCTACCGTGAGGTCCAGCAGAAAGACGTGCTGCATTTGGCGATCCTGCTGCACGACCTGGGGAAAGGCCGGGAAGAGGACCACAGCGAGGTCGGGAAGAGGATCGCCGACGAAGCCGCGGCACGGCTGGGGTTTGATGAACAGGAGGCGCGGACACTGGGGTTTCTCGTCCACCGGCACCTGCTCATGGCGCACACGGCGCTCCGGCGCGATCCCTACGACGAGAAGGTGCTGCTGCAGTTCGCACGCGCGGTTGGCACGCCGGCCGTGCTCCGTAAGCTGTTCGTGCTCACGGCCGCGGACATCGCTGCGGTTGGACCGGGGATGCTCACCAAGTGGAAAGAGTCGCTCCTGATCGAGCTCTATCTCCGGACGCTGCCCGAGGTCTCCGGGGATCGCGACGAGGGGGCCGGAGTCGAACGCTTGAGCCAGCTTGCCGGGGAGGTGGTGCAGGCGGCGACGGGACTCGTCGCAGACACGGCCTCGGATCTCGCGGAACTGGCGGATCCCGCGTGGGTCCGGACCAGGCTCGAGCGGTTCCCGCTCCGGTACGTCTACGGGACGCCCGCCCCTCGGATCGCCGCTCATCTGTCCGCGATCAAGCGACTCGGACCCGGCGATGTGCGCGTCGAGGATAGTTTCAGCGAGGCGCTCGGCGTCTGCGAGTACACGGTGATCACCCACGACAACCTCGTACCCGGTATCTTCTCGAAGATCGCCGGCGTGATGGCCGCCAAGGGGCTGAACATCCTGGACGCGCAAATCGTCACGACCGAGGACGGGATCGTCGTCGACACCTTCCGGGCCACCGACCCGGACTTCAGCGGCGTGCCGCCGTTGGAGCGCCGCGCCAGCGTCGCGCGCACCATCGGTCTGATCTTGAAGGGCGAGGACACGGTCGAGCACCTGATGGAGCGGAGCCGGCGGTTGTCGACGACACGTCCGTTGCCGTCCGGTCGTCAGCCGACCGAGGTGCAGGTGGATAACGAAACGTCGGACCGGTACACGATTCTTGACGTGTTCGCGGACGACCGCCAGGGGCTCCTCTATGTCATTACCCGCGCGATCTTCACGCTCGGGTTGTCGGTGCACGCGGCGCGGATCTCGACGCGGCTCGATCAGGTCGTGGACGTGTTTTACGTCACCGACCGCAAGGGGGGGAAGATCGAGGAGCGCGCGCTGCTCGAGACGATCCGGTCCACGGTCAAGGAGGAGATCGACCGGTTTCTCAGGGAGCAGCAGACGGCAGAATCGGGTGAGCCATCGGTGTCATCATCTTCATCCTCACGCGGATAGAAAAGGAGGTTCGGCATGACGCCCCGCGAAGTTCTGGAGTTGGCGAAGAAGAATAAGGTCCAGGTCGTGGACCTGAAGTTCTGCGATTTGCTCGGTACCTGGCAGCATTTTACGATCCCGGTTGAGGAGCTGAACGAGGGGCTCTTCAAAGACGGCTCGGGCTTCGACGGCTCGTCGATACGCGGCTGGAAGGCGATCCATGCCAGCGACATGCTGGCGATTCCCGACCCGGCGACGGCGGTGATGGATCCGTTCACCGAGGTCCCCACCTTGAGCCTGGTCTGCAACGTCGTGGAACCGATCACGCGCGAGCCCTACGAGCGTGATCCGCGCAATATCGCGCAACGGGCGGAGAAGTATCTCAAGAGCACGAAGATCGGGGATACCTCCTTTTGGGGACCGGAAGCCGAGTTCTTCATTTTCGACCATGCGCGGTACGACCAGGATAGTCATAGCGGCTTCTACTTCATCGATTCTGATGAGGGTATCTGGAACGCCGGCAAGGAAGGTGTCAACCTCGGGTCGAAACCGCGGCACAAGGAGGGATACTTCCCGGTTGCTCCGACTGATACCCAGCAGGACCTTCGGAGCGAGATGATCCTGGAAATGCAGAAGGTGGGTATCTCGATCGAGAAGCACCACCATGAGGTGGCCACGGCTGGCCAGGCGGAGATCGACTTCCGGTTCGACTCGCTCACGAACACCGCGGACAAGATGATGATGTACAAGTACATCGTGAAGAACGTGGCCCGGCGGCACGGCAAGACGGTCACGTTCATGCCCAAGCCGCTCTTCGGCGACAACGGGTCCGGGATGCACACGCATCAGAGCATCTGGAAGGAGGGCAAACCGCTCTTCGCCGGGAAGGAATACGCCGGCGTATCGCAACTGTGCCTGTACTACATCGGCGGCATCCTGAAGCACGCGCCGGCCCTAGCGGCGCTCACGAACCCGACGACGAACTCCTACAAGCGGCTCACGCCGGGCTTCGAAGCGCCCGTGCTGTTGGCCTATTCCAGCCGCAACCGGTCGGCCGGGATCCGGATCCCGATGTACTCGCCGAGTCCGAAAGCCAAGCGCATCGAGGTCCGATTCCCGGATCCGGCCTGCAACCCTTATCTGGCGTTCGCCGCGATGCTGATGGCCGGTCTGGACGGCATCGAGAGCAAGATCGATCCGGGTGAGCCGATGGACAAGGACCTGTATGACCTGGAGCCGCAGGAGGCGGCTGCCATTCCGACGATGCCCGGGAGCCTTGACGAGGCGCTGCGGAACCTCGAGACAGATCACCAGTTCCTGCTCAAGGGGGGCGTATTCACCGAAGATCTGATCGAGACGTGGATCAGCCACAAGCGGGGCAAGGAGGTGGATCCGTTGCGGCTCCGTCCGCATCCGTTCGAGTTCTTCATGTATTACGACGTATAAGATTGCTTTCAGCCTGCAGCTGTCAGTGCACGCTGACGGCTGAGAGCTGAAGGCTCAGCACTGAGTAAGGCTGCGGTCCCACAACGTCGTGGGACCGCGGTGCTGGCAAAGGCGCCGGCGCTGCTGCGGAAGTTCCAATGTGGGGAACCCGCGCGCAGTCTGCTGGCGCTTTCGTTTTTGGTGCGACGCATGAAGCCCGGCTTCAGGCGAGAACCGGACAGAAAGAAGGGGAGGAAAACCATGAACGGCGACCCGAACAGGATAAGCGAGGCCACCGGCTCGGAGGACATCCGAACCACGTCCCCCGAGGCGTACCTGGAAAAGACCGTGACAGACGCGGTGTCGGCCGCGGTGTTGAAGGCCGCAGGGCCCACGCGCCGGCAGGTGCTGGCCGGTCTGGGAGGCGCTGCGCTCACCGCGCTGATCGGAGAGGTGGTTCCCCTTCAGCGAATGATCGCCTTCGCGGCAGAGCCGATCGGCAAGCCTGAGAAGAAGGATCTCACGATCGGATTCATTCCGATCACGTGCGCCACGCCGATCATCATGGCCGAGCCGATGGGCTTCTACAAAAAGCACGGATTGAACGCGACGGTCAAGCGCGCGGCGGGCTGGGCCATGATCCGCGACTGGGCGATCAACAAGGAGGTCGATGCGGCGCACATGCTCACCCCGATGCCGCTGGCCATCACGTTGGGTGTAGGCTCGCTGCCGGTTCCGTTCTACATGCCCGCCGTGGAGAATATTAACGGCCAGGCCATTACCCTGCACATCAAGCACAAAGAGGTGAAGGCTGCCGCGGACATGAAAGGATTTCGGTTCTGTGTGCCGTTTGATTACTCGATGCACAATTACCTGCTCCGGTACTTCCTCGCCGAGGGCGGGGTGCACCCAGACAAAGACGTGCAGATTCGCGTCGTCCCGCCGCCCGAGATGGTCGCGAACCTGAAAGCGGGCAACGTCAACGGCTACCTGGCGCCAGACCCCTTCAACCAACGAGCGGTCTACGAGAACGTCGGGTTCATTTTCAAGCTCTCGAAAGAAATCTGGGACCGTCACCCCTGTTGTGCCTTCACGATTTCAAAGGAGTTCGCATCTCAGTATCCCAACACGTTCGGCGCACTGTTCCGAGCCATCGTGGACGCGACCCATTACGCCTCCAACCCCGCACACCGAAAAGAGATCGCTGCGGCCATCGCACCTACCAACTATCTGAATCAGCCGGTGATCGTTCTGGAGCAAGTCCTGACAGGCACCTACGCGGACGGGCTCGGGAATATCAAGAAAGTGCCGGATCGGATCGATTTCGATCCCTATCCGTGGCACTCGATGGCGATCTGGATCCTGACGCAGATGAGGCGCTGGGGACATCTCAAAGGGGACGTGAATTACGCACAGGTCGCCGAGGAGGTATATCGCGCGGCGGACTGCGACCGGATCGCCAAGGAGCTGGGATACGCGACGCACGAGGCCACGAAGTCGAAACACACGATCATGGGGAAGGTCTTCGACCCGGACAAGCCGGAGGCCTACGTGAAGAGCTTCTCGATCCATAGCATGGCGTGAACACAGGGTGAGAGGCGAGACGCCGAATGCCGAATGTAACAGTCTCAAGCTATAGGTCCGCACCTATAATCACAAGATGGTGTGAGTCATGAAAGGCCGGAAGGACGTGTGGCTGATCTCAGGGATGCTCTTGCTTGTGTTTCTCACGAGTTGGCATCTGTTCACGTTGCGCGCAGCCTTTGACTCGACGGGCTATACAGAGGAGCAACTCCTGACGATGGAGTTCAACGGCGACATCGTCCGGACGCCGGACGGTGGCTTTGACTGGAACCCGGAGAAGGAGAAGGTCAAGGGTGTGCCGGGCCCCGTCCAGGTGGTCGAGAAGGCGTGGACCGAACTGGGCGAGGCGTTCATCAAGAAAGGCACGAACGACCACGGCATCGCCTGGCTGGTGCTCTACACGGTCTCGCGGTTTGCCGCCGGGTTCCTGGCGGCGTCGGTCGTCGCGATTCTCCTCGGAGTGCTCTTGGGCCTCAACAAGGTCCTGTTCCAGGCGGTGAATCCGTATATCCAGATCCTCAAGCCGATCTCTCCGCTGGCCTGGATGCCGCTCCTGCTCTACACGGTCAAGGATCCGAAGTGGACCGCTATCCTGGTCGTGTTCATGGCGTCGCTCTGGCCGACCCTGGCGACCACGGCCTTCGGAGTCTCTTCTCTGCGGAAGGACTATCTGCACGTGGCGGCGATCCTGCAGCTGTCCTGGATCAAGCGTCTGTACAAGGTCATCCTCCCAGGGGCGGCGCCGACGATCGTCAACGGGCTGCGCATCTCCTTCGGAAGTGCGCTCGTGGCAGTGGTGCCGGCGGAGATGCTGCTCGGGGAGCTGGGGGTCGGGTACCTGAGCTGGATCGAGTGGAACAACCTGGATATTGCGGGTGTGATCTTTGCCATCCTGGTCGTGGGAGTGGTCGGAGTCATCCTTGACAGCGGATTCAACAAACTGGCGGGGATGGTGACCTATCAGGAGTAGGGCATGGCGTTTCTCCAAGTGGATCACGTGACCAAGAACTTCCCGAGCCCTTCCGGGACCGGAGAGGTGTGCGTCTTCAAGGACGTCACGCTCAAGATCGAGAAGGGCGAGTTCGTCACTACGATCGGACACTCCGGCTGCGGGAAAACGACATTGCTGAACATCATTGCCGGGCTTGAAACCATGTCTGAGGGCGCGATCATCTTGAACGGAAAGGAGGTGAGCGGGCCGGGGCTGGATCGGATGGTCGTGTTCCAAACGTTTTCTCTGATGCCCTGGATGACTGTCTTCCAGAACATCCGGCTGGCGGTCAAAGCCGCCTATCCGGAGTGGGAGCACGGGAAGATCGACGCTCACGTACGGAAGTATATCGAGCTCGTCGGACTCAAGGGGTCCGAAGCCAAGCGTCCAACCGCGCTGTCAGGTGGCATGAAGCAGCGGGTGGGGCTGGCGCGGGCGTTTGCAATCGAGCCGAAAGTGCTGCTGCTCGATGAGCCGTTTGCGCAGATCGATGCACTGACCCGTGGGGTGATCCAGGAGGAACTGATCCAGATGTGGTCCACGAGCCGCAACACGGTCTTCATGGTTACGCACGACGTGGATGAGGCCATTCTGTTGTCAGACCGCATCCTGCTGATGACCAACGGACCTGCGGCGCGCGTCGCCGAGATCGTGGATGTGACGATCCCGCGGCCTCGCTCTCGCGAGACGATCATTGAGCACGACCATTACTACAAGATCCGAAACCACGTGATCCATTTTCTCGTTCGTCATGCCAAGCACGGAGGCGGCGGAGAGCTCGGGGAGGCGCCGAGCCAGGATGAGTTGGTCGTCGTGAGGTTTTGAATGATTCCGGGCCCTCCAGGGGCTCGCGCGAAACGCGCACAGACGGCGCAACAAGGAGGGGCCTATGAACGACAAGTCGGTTAGGGACACCATTCGGGAAAAGCGCTTGGAGAAGAAGGTCACGATCGCCGAATTGGCCAAGACGGTTGGGAAGAACCCCACCTTCGTGGCGGCGGCGTTGAACGGGAATCATCGGTTGACCGAGGCGGAGGCAAAGAAGGTCGGTCAGGCGCTAGGGCTCGACAAGGAGACGATCGGGTCCTTGACGAAGTTCCCGGTGCGGACCGACTTTCCGGTTACGACCGATCCGTTCAAGTACCGTCTCTTGGAGGTCATCGGGGTGTATGGCGACGCGCTGCGGGAGATGGCCAACGAGATGTTCGGTGACGGCATTATGAGCGCGATCGACTTTACGATCGACATGGAGAAAGTGACCGGGAGCCAGGGGGAGGCCCGCTGTAAGATCACGCTTAACGGGAAATGGCTCGAGTACAAGACATTCTGATGGACCGGATCAGCGGGAGCTTTTGACGGAGTGGGACCGTGCAGTCATTCCGCGTACGTCCGACGTACGCCCAACAGGGGGTGGTGCCATGAGGACTCTTGTGATCACGGGCATAGCAGTCCTTGGCCTCTGGTTCTGGCTAGTCGTGCCCGCTCAGGCTGAGATCGAGAGTAGCGTCGTGGACGGGATTGCGCACAGCAGTTTTCATAAGCGGAAGCCGACGCTGGAGATAGCGAACAAGGCGGCGGCGGAGAAGAAAGCGACACTGGAATCGCTCGGCAAGGCGTGCAATCTCCTGCCGGTCCGAATCGGTGCCATTCTGTCCGGGCAGGCGCCCTTGAGCGCGAAGACTGAAGAGTGCCTGGAAGCCCAGCTCGGCCTGAAGCCCGGCGAACTGGCGCCGCTCGCTGAGCCGCCGGCGCGGTGGAACGTTGGCTCGATCTATCGCTTGCATGAAGCGGTCGATGTCTATGGTCCCGCGATTCAGCGCTGGATGAACGAGCATTTCGGTGACGCGATCATGTCGGCCATCGACTTCGTCGTCGAGGTGAAAGAGACGAAGGGGAGCCACGGGGAGCGCCGCATTCAGGTCATCTTCGATGGGAAGGCGTTGCCATATTCGGACGATGAGGGATGGAGGCCGGCGCATTGACAACGGTGACGCGGGTCCTGCGGCGGCATCGCCGGCCGCCGGACCCCGGCGGCAGTGGAAAAGCAAGGAGATTCTATGAACAGGGCCCCCTTTACGTTGGTCGACAGTCGAGGTACGAAGGCCCGACGGTCGCGGGTGAGCCATCACCACCAACGAAAAGGGGCAGAGGATGGCGGACGCCGGCTTGGATGTCAGTGGCCAGAGCCTGGTGGTTTATGCGGTGAACGAACGGAAACGCTGTGTCTCTGAGGGCACCGGGGCGCCGACGCGAGCCGGACTGCGGGCGCTGGTGCAGCCGGTAGGCGTCGGCACGAAGCTGGTCGCCTTCGAGGCGGGCAATCAGCTGAAGTTGATCGCGGAGACGTTGAAGACGATGGCCGGCGTGCCGGTGCATGGGGTGCGTCCGAATGAGGGGAAGTGGATCACCGAGAGTCGGGGCAAGACCGATCGGGTGGATGCGAAGACGCTGGCGGAGTTGGCACGAGGAGGGCTGCGGCCGCGAGCCGGACATGTGATGGAGGGGCCCGTGCGGGAGCTCCGGGAGTTGGTGCGCGCGCGACCGCAGCTCCAGAGCCAACGCATCGCGCTGCTCAAGCGATCCGGGGCTACGCGTACCAAGAAGGGCATCGGCTGCCGGAGCAGTGCTTTACGGGGCCGCCCTGGCAGGTGAAGCTGGCGCGGCTGCCGGTGAGTGCCCCGCGCAAGCTGATCATCCAGACGGTCATGACGAGCATCGACGCCTTGGTGGTGGAGCGGCAGCTCACGGAGCGGCTGGGGGCCAGTGCGGATCCGCGTGGTGGGCTGGTGGAACGCATCCCGGCCATCGGGCCGCTGGCGGCTCGGGTGGTGGTGAGCGACCTCGATGACGCCGGTCGGTGTGATGACCAGAAAAGGCGGTGGCCAACTGTGGGGCGCTGGCCCCGACCATCTATCACAGAGTGGCGCGGTCCGGCTCCTCGGCCGGATCAATCGCGACGGGAGGGGTGAGGTCCGGCGGGTGTTGTTGCAGCGCGCATACGGGCATGCGGATGAAGAGCCATGGGGCGACACCGCTCCAGCCGTTCGTTGACCGTGTCGTGCGGCGACGAGGGAAGAAGATTGCGCTGCAGCCGTATGATCCGCGCAGGTTGGAGCCCGCTACAGCGTAGTGGGCGAGTGACGGTTGGGCCAGGTTGCATCGCCCTGATGGACAGGCACGGACAGTGAGCCCGCATGTCCCTTGAGGACTCCACCTCGTGTTGGAGAGTGGGCGGCTGTTTTTGAACCCGGAAGGTTGGGCGACTGAGCCCCCATGGGAGGGTAACGGCCCATCTATGATCACCAGGGCCTCGTGTTGACTGTTGACAGAGGACCTATTCATGGGAGGGAACCATGGCATCGGTGACGGGACGGGGCACAGGGACGCATCGGGGAGACGAGGGGAGAGTGAGTGCAGCGGAAGTCTTGGTGCTCGAGGCGCTTCGCACGGGAGGACCGCAAACGATCGAGCAACTGGCCTACGCCATGAAACAAGTCAGTTGGTCACAGGTATTCCTCGCGGTGGACCGCCTGAGCCGATCAGGCGCGGTGCGGCCTAGTCGTGTAGACCGCGGTGGGTATCGAGTGATGCTCGGGGGGGCGGCGTAAGAGGCCGTCATACGGTCGTCGGGCGCGGTGTCTCGTGACGGAGATAGGTAATTGGACATCGGGACTTCGCAAGAAATCGTCTGGGCGCTGATCTCAAACGCGCTGATCATGCTGACGCTCCCGGGGGTCGCGCTCTTCTATGGCGGGATGGTCCGGAAGAAGAACGTGGTCAACACGATGGGGTTACCCTTGCTGGCCACCGCCGCAGTTCCGCTGCTGTGGCTTGGCTGGGCGCGGGCGACGGCTGTGGAGGGCGCATCGGCGGGCCTCTCCACGGGTCTGAGCGGGGCGTTGGCGCTGGCGTTGGTCACAGGCGCCCTGGTCGAGCGCGTGAGGGTGATATTCTTCCTGGTCTTCGGAAGTCTCTGGGTGACCCTCGTCTTCGCACCCGTCGCGCAGTGGCTCTGGGGCGGAGGCTGGCTCTCACGCCTCGGATGCCTCGATTTTGCGGGTGGCGCGGTGATTCATGTCAGTGCCGGGGTGGCTGCCTTGGCGTCCGCGGTCTTGGTCAGCCCGCGGCGTGGATACGGACGGACCGAGATGGCGCCGCACGCCTTGCCGCTCGCCATAGGGGGCGCCTCGTTCATGTGGATGGGATGGGTCGGGTTCACGTCCGGCAGAGGAGTCGCCACCATCACGGTGGCCGCCGGGGCGCTCGTCGCCATTCAGGTGGCTGCCGCCTCGGCCGCCCTGGCTTGGACCATGGTGGAGTGGATCCAGCGGGACAAGCCAACGGCGCTCGGAACCGTCAGTGGCGCCGTGGCGGGGCTGGTGGCGATCGCGCCGGCGGCCGGATACGTCAGTCCCCTCTCGGCGCTCGTGATCGGGGTCGGGGCGGGCGGGTTCTGCTACATGGTCGTAAACTATGTGAAGCCGATCCTCGGGTATGACGATTCGCTGGACGTCTTCGGCATGCACGGCATCGGCGGCACCTGGGGCATGATCGCGACCGGCCTCTTCGCCACGACGACTGTCAATCCGGACGGCAGCGACGGGCTGTTCTATGGCTATCCATATCAGTTCGGTGCACAGGTCCTTGCCGTGCTGGTGGTGTGGGCCTACACCGGGACGATGACGATCCTGTTGTTCAAGGGGCTTCAGTTGGTGCTGCCCGCGCGCGTGGACGCCGAGGCCGAAGTCTCGGGTCTCGACCTCTCGCAGCATGGAGAGAAGGGGTACTCGTAAGGCGGGGCACCCGTTGATCTGGGAGTGCAACGGGGACCCACCGGAGCAACGGGTCCGTGATGCGTGAAGCGTTGATCCTGAGCGGTCGTTCGCGCTTCACGATTCACGAATAACGATTCGCGAGGGTTCGGATGGCGGTCGTACACGACGACATCGGGCGGCGGCGGTTCCTGAGCCAGGCGGTGATGGGCTTCGGTTTACTGTTTGGGCTGGGCACGCTCGCCCTGCGCTTCGCCCAGTTTCTCGTCCCCGCTCCCCGGCCGAAGCAGGTGCAGGCCGTACTGATCGGCACTGAAGGCCAGGTCCCGGATGGCGACGCGGTTCCGATGGCGATCGGCACGCACAAGCTGCTGGTCCTGCGGACGAGCGAGGGAGTCACCGCCTTTTCCCGGCGCTGCACGGATCTGGGATGTCTTGTGTCATGGAGCAAGGAACGCCAACAATTTCTCTGTCCCTGCCATCGGGGCGTGTTCGACAAAGAAGGCACAAACATCGCCGGGCCGCCGCCGCGTCCGCTGGACCGTTATGCGGTAGTGAAACGAGGCGACCAGTTGTATGTGACGATCGAGGCCACATAGCTGTCAGCAGTCGGCCATCAGCTCTCAGCTCAACACTGAAGCTGAATGCTGACCGCTCATAGTTGAAAGCTCAGCGAGAGCTAAGAAATGGTACAGCTAGCAGGAGCAGCCGAGGTCGAGGCGGGCGAACGGGAGCAGCCGCGGTCAAGCTGGATCGACTACATCCAGAAGGACCTGCCGGAGCACCTGGAGTGGTGGCCGTACACGCTCGGGGCGATTCCGCTCATGCTCTTCGGCCTGCTGGTGATCAGCGGGCTGCTGCTGGTCTTCTACTACGTGCCGTCGCCGGAGAAGGCTTACGAGAGCGTCGAGCAGATCACCTACGGGGTCTATCTCGGCTGGTTCGTCCGGGGCGTGCATAAGCTGTCCGTGGACCTGATGATCCTGTTCCTGCTGTTCCATGTGATTCGGGTGTTCCTCACGCGCGCGTACCGGTCTCCGGGGGAACTGAAATGGGTAACAGGGTCGCTCGGGCTATTCGTCACGTTCGGCCTGGGCTTCACGGGGTATTCGCTGGTCTTCGATAACGTGTCCTACTGGGGCATGACGGTGGTGACCAACATGCTGGGTACGTTGCCGGTCATCGGGACGCCGCTGCTCTACCTGTTGCGGGGTGGCGAGGAGGTCTCCGGCGCAACGCTCCTGCGGCTCTACGACCTCCACACCAAACTGCTCCCGGTGCTGTTGGTCGCGCTCGTCGGTGGCCATATTCTAGCCGTCCGGTTGCTGGGCTTTGCTGAGGTGCCGGGAAGCCGGGGCGTTCATTCGTTCTACCCCGAGCATACGTTGAAGATGGGCATGATCGCGGCAGGGTTTCTGGTGTTGATCGTCAACCTGGTCATGATCTTCCCGCCGACCTTGGGGCCGCCGGCCAATACTCAGGAAGTCGCTGCCGATGTGTCGCCGCCCTGGTACTTCTCCGCGGCGTACATGTGGATCACGCTGCTCCCGGGTCCGCTCGCGCTCTGGAGCCTGCTGGGCGGCGCCGCCTTGTTCGTCGCGTACCCGTTTGTCGATCGTGCGTTGTCGGAACGGGGCTGGCCGATGGCCTGGGTGAACGCCGCAGTCGCGGCGGCGGTGGTGCTAGGGTTCGTTGCGTTGATGGTACTGGATGTGCGGATGTGACGTGCGTCAGGATAGATAAAGGAGGCCGAAGATGTCAGAAGATACAGCCGCCGGTGAGCCGAGCGCTGCCGGGAACGGAACACTCAACTTCCACCGCTACATGATCGGGGGCTTGTGCCTGGTGCTGTTCCTCGCCCTGACCGGGGTCGGCTATATCGAGATCGAGGAGCGGCGCGGGGGCGGGCTGCGGCCGTTCATTTCCGCCGAGAACAAGCAATGCATCGACTGCCACATGGCCAAGGATGTGTCGGTCGGGGGCATCAACGACTGGAGGGTCAGCCGCCATGCGCCGAAGGGCATCGGCTGCGTCGAGTGTCACCGGGCGGAACAGGGCGATGCGGATGCGTACATGCACGAGGGGACGTTGATCGCGACGCTCGTGACGCCCAAGGACTGCATGCGATGCCATGAGAAAGAGGCGAAAGAGTTCATGAGGTCCCATCATGCCAAGGGCGCGCAGTTTACCGGCTCTCTGGACAATTTTCTCGGGAATGTCGTGGAAGGGCCGGAGATCGTCACGACCGGCTGTGCCGGATGCCACGGCAGCATCGTCAAGGTGATGGAAAAGGGGAAGCTCCATCCGGCCACATGGCCGAACTCCGGCATCGGGCGCGTGAACCCCGACGGATCGAAGGGCACCTGCGCTGCCTGTCACGCCCGACACAGCTTCTCGATCGCTCAGGCGCGGCAGCCGGAAAGCTGCGGGCGGTGTCACATGGGGCCCGACCACCCACAGATCGAGGCCTATTACGAGAGCAAGCACGGAGTCATGTTCACGGCGAACAAGGAGAAAATGAAGCTCGCCGACCCCTCGGAGAAATGGCATCCCGGGAAAGATTATCTCTATCCCACGTGTGCCACCTGCCACATGAGTGCGACGACGACCCAGGAGGTGACCCACGACGTCGGCGATCGCATCACATGGACCCTCCGTCCGGTCATCTCGACCAGACTGGAGAATTATGAAGCGCGTCGGAAGGCGATGAGGCAGGTCTGCTCCTCCTGTCACAGCGAACAGATTGTGGAGCGGTTCTTCACCCAGATGGACCAGGGCATCACTCTGTACAACGACAAATTCGGCAAGCCGGCCAAGGCGGCGATGGACAAGCTGCTGGCCATGAAGAAGATCACGCCGACGCCGTACGATGAAAAGATCGACTGGGTGTTCTATGAGCTCTGGCACCATGAGGGCCGGAGGGCCCGGCACGGCCTTTCGAAGGTGGCGCCGGACTTCGTCCACTGGCAGGGGTTTTATGAGGTCGCCAAGACGTTCTACACCAAGTTTCTCCCCCTGGTCCGCGAGCTCTCGCCTGCGGTGGCGGACGAGTTGCTGGCCAAGGAAGGCCACCAGTGGATGCAACGCGGGATGAGCAAGGAAGAGATCGCGCAGATGTTGGAGTTCTACGAGAAGGAGATGCAGGGCAAGCGGGGCGGAGGATAGCGCCGAACCGTGGGCCGGAGGCGCCAAGGATCATCACCGGCGCCTGTCGTGGCCTCGCGGAGCAGACAGACTCGATCGCGAAACGGAGGGAAGGATGTCCGGCAAGCTTGTGACGTGGGGACTGCTGGCGATGACATGCGCGTTTCTGGTAACGGGCGCGGTGGGCCCGTTGTGGGCGCAGGAGTCGGGGACCACAGGGGGGCCGGTGGTCCCCAAGGTGGATACCGGGGACACCGCCTGGGTGCTGGCCTCGGCCACGCTGGTGCTGGGGATGACCGCGCCCGGCCTGGCGCTCTTCTATGGAGGGCTGGTGCGCAGCAAGAACGCGCTGGGCACGATCATGCAGAGTTTCATCATCCTTTGCGTGGTCAGCGTGCTCTGGATCCTCGTGGGCTACAGCCTCGCGTTCGGCCCCGACCACAAGGGCCTGATCGGGGGACTCGACTGGATCGGGCTGAGCGGCGTCGGGTCCGCACCACATCCGTCGTATGGCCCGACAATCCCACACGCCGCGTTCATGGTGTTTCAGCTCATGTTCGCGGCCATCACACCGGCGCTCATCACCGGCGCCTTCGCCGAGCGGATGCGGTTTCCCGCGGTGCTGCTGTTCACGGTACTCTGGTCGCTGCTGGTGTATTGCCCGGTTGCGCACTGGATCTGGGGCGGCGGCTGGCTGACCAAGCTCGGCGCGTTGGACTTCGCCGGCGGGGCGGTCGTGCACACCACCTCGGGCCTCAGCGCGTTGGTCTGCGCGTGGGTCATCGGCGCGCGCCACGGGTACGGAACCGACTACATGGCGCCGCACAGCCTCCCGTTGACCTTGCTGGGGACCGGGCTCTTATGGTTCGGGTGGTTCGGGTTCAACGCCGGGAGCGCGCTGGGCGCCAATTCCATCGCGGTCATGGCGATGATCGCGACCCACACCGCCGCCTCGGCCGGCGCACTGTCCTGGATGACGGTGGAGTGGCTGCACCGGGGTTCCCCGACGGTGCTCGGAATCGCGAGCGGCGCGGTCGCGGGCCTCGCGACCGTGACGCCCGCTGCCGGATACGTGGGGCCGTTCTCCGCCTGCGTGATCGGCCTTGCGGCGGGCGCGCTGTCGTACACGGCGATCATCTCGAAGGGCAAGCTTGGGTACGACGACTCGCTCGACGTTGTCGGTATCCACGGCGTGGGCGGCGTCCTCGGCATCCTGGCGACGGGTGTCCTGGCCTCCACGGCGATCAACCCGGCCGGCGCCGACGGCCTGCTGTTCGGCAAGCCGCTCACCTTGGCCATCCAGGCGCTGACCGCCCTTGTGACGGTCGCCTATTCGGTCGCTGGGACCTTCGTGATTCTCAAGATCGTGGATCGCGTCGTGGGGCTCCGGGTGACGCGGGAAGAGGAATCGCTGGGCCTCGATCTCAGCCAACACAATGAACGGGCGTACTCGTAAGCCGTGATCCGTGATGCGTAATCCGTGATCCGTCGACGTCGGAAAAGAAGGCGCAGTTCATGCTCTCGAAACGCGGCATTCACCGATCACGCATCACTGATCACGGATCACGGTCTCCGTCACCCCTCTGGTCTAGGGCCCCGCATTTGGAGTATTCTCTCCCCAGATTCTGAAGGGAGGGATCATGTCGAAGCAGACGAAGACGACGCTGGCCAGGGGTCTGTTCGTTGACCGTGATATCGACCGGTTTCGCCAGTTGCTGATCAAGTTCCAGCCCTTTCTATCCCGCCGCAAGTCCGACGCGTCACTCGAAGAGTTCGATACGTCTGCTGAGCGGGTGATCAGTATGGTGTTCGGAGAGGGCTCTGAACAGTCCGAAGCCTACGAATATGCCAAGCTCGGAGAGGCGGCTTCGCTGGTGAACCTGCCGGAGGAAGCCCAGGAGAGCGGGGTCCAAGACGTGTATCGGGAATCGCTCCAGCAGCGCAAGCGGGTGCTGGAGAGTTGCATCACGGGGCTCGAGGCGCTCAGGTCCGTCGTGGCATCGATGCGGGAGCGGCTCCAGGAAGGCGTGCTGGCCGGCGCGCGCGTGTCGGACTACATGTCGCACGACGTGCGCAGTGTGCATAAGGACGCGACGGTGAAGGATGCAGCGCGGCTCCTGCAGAAGTGGAAGGTCGGCTCGCTACTGGTGGACGACAACGCTCGCTACGTGGGCATCATCACCGACACGGATCTGAGCCGTAAGGCGGTCGCGCGCGGCCTTGATCCGAACACCACGGCGGTGAAGAGCTGCATGAGCAAACCGGTCGTCACGATCGAGGATAGCGAGCCGATCGGCGAGGCCATCTCGCTCATGAAGAAGAAGGCGATCCGTCACCTGGGCGTGACGGAGGACGGCACGATCATCGGCGTGCTGTCGGTGTCCGATCTTCTACGGGCCTACTCGGAGCTCGCCGGCCTGACGATGGAGGGAGCGGGCGGCGAAGCCTAAACGACAGCCGGGAGGTGTACCATGGCGACGTTCGTGACACTGTTAAAGTGGACCGACCAGGGAATTCGCAATGTGAGGGATACCGCCAAGCGAGCCGCGAACTTCCGGACCATGGTCGCGAAGGCCGGTGGCTCGGTCAAAGACATCTATTGGACCGTGGGCCGATACGATGTCGTGGCGACGTTCGAAGTGCCGGATGACGAGACGGCCACCGCGCTCATGCTTGGAATCGGCTCCCTGGGCAATGTCCGCTCCGAGACCCTCCGCGCTTTCGGCGAGGAGGACATGAAGCGGATCGTGTCCAAGCTGCCCTCCTAATTTGAGAGCCGCTGGAGGATCCCGCATTGTTCGCTGAAGAGGTCGGCGACGAATTTGGGTGGCCGACCATCCTCATCGTCCTATGACCCCCTCACCTTAGATCCCGGGCCCTCCTTCCGCAGGGCTTGCGTCAGCGAGGGGACCTCCATTCGGATAGAGCCTGACTTCCGAGGGGGGTCTCCAGGCAACCTCCTCGAAGACCTGAACAAATCAACAGAAACTCAGTCCTGCGAACACCATAATGGCGGCATAAGAGCGCCGCGGCGGGTCAACTTTACAGACACCACGGAAGTGCTACAGTGACAGCATGAAGAAGTTAACGCTACGGCTGAGTGACACTCTCCATATGGCGCTCAAGCAGCTTTCGACAGTCCAAAATCGGTCTCTCCATGGGGAAATTGTGTATCGGCTGAAACGCGCGGTGGAGTCACAAAAACAACTCCTAGCCAGGAAGGAGCTCGACCATGCTGAATGACACCGAAGTCAAACGCATCGTTGAAGCCATCACCGAGTACAAAGAGCTTGTTCAGCAATCCAGCGAGATGCGTGATCAGCTGGACTCGCTCCAGAAGCGGTGGAACTCCCTCAGACAGGAGCGGGACCATCTCCGAGAGAGCTTGGATCGAATTCACCAGACCATGTCGCAGTTGAAGGTCGATTACCAGGGCATGATGAAGGCGATGACCGACCTCTCTTCCACCGAGGATACGGTTCTCGACAACGTCAAGTTCCTGGTCGATGAGCTGACCTCGCTCCTGAAGAAGCACGAGGTCAAAGTCTAGGTGTTTCGCTAGGACCCAGGGGGTGCCATGCTCGGACGATCAACTATCCCGTTCACCGACCAGAGCCGGATACAGGCTGAAGGCCAGAAAGACGGCGAGAAAAACATCCCCGCAATGGGATCGTACACTCCTGCCCCCTTCGAGCAGGCGTTGATCGCGAATGGAGAGCAGACAGTCCAGCAGATCTACGAGCGCGCGTCGGCCCACATCGCCAAGCTGCGCCCCCTGTACGAGGCCGCCCAGAAGCGGTTAGCCGAACTGGAATCCCGGCTCAAGCCGATCGCCGAGCTCTACGCGGCCAGGAAGAAAGAATTGGGACGCGACGTGTCGATTGCATTCCCCGCGATGTTTCATATCGGTCTGATCCTGTTCCTCGGAATCGGCGAGTTTCCGCTGAACACGGTGGTGTTCCGATTGTTCGGAGAACCGGAATATCTGACCTACGTGATGGCCTCCACGCTCGCGGTCACGATCCCGCTGCTCGGGCTGTTCATCGGCATCCACCTGAGGCATTCGTTGCCGCAGCGCATCGGGAATCTTCTGATCGGGCTTCTCACCCCTCTCGCCGTAGGGGCGGCCCTCTTCGCCATCAGCGTGCTACGGAATACGTACATTTTCGCGCAGGTCTCGGCGAGTGCCCAGGCCTCCGCCAACCAGGATCAACTGGCCTATGCGCTGTTCGCCCTGAACACCCTGGTCTTCTTCGCGGCGATGGTAAGCTCGTTCTTCGCGCATGATCCGGACGAGCGGCTCGACTCGGCCCATTCCTCCCTGCTCTTCCTTGATCGGAAGCTGCAGGCGGTCCGCAAGAAACTCTTCCGGATCGGCATGGAGTTGAACGGGGAGATCAAAGTGGCCAAGAGCCAGATCGAAAAAGTCCGGGCCCTCACCAATGAGCGCGTCGCGCTTTACCGTCAGACGAACATGCGATACCGGCAGTTATTGCCTCCGCCGACCTTCAGGAAGAATCCTGAATACCCCGAGCTGGAATGGTGGCCGGAGGTGTCCATGAACGGAGGCAGCGGGGCTCCACCATGACCACACGTTTGCTTCTCTCCCTTCGAGTAACCGCCTGCGGCGGTATGCTGCTCGCGGCGAGCATCCTCCTCGCGGCAGGATGCACCTCTTCGTCGTCGCAAGCCACGGAGCCGCGCGCCACGGCGATTGTCGTGTTTGTGGACTTTTCTAGTAGCGTCAGTAAGGCGGACCTGGCGCTGTTTCAGCAGGAGCTCACGACCCAGATCATCCCATCACTCTCGGCGGGGGACCGAATTCTGATCGCCCCGATCACCGAACGGACCCTCACGGATTTCCGCCCGCTGGTTGACGTCACTCTTTCTGCCAAACCTCAGTTTAACGGGTGGCTGGACAACGTCCTGCGCTATAACCGCGAAGTCAAGGACGTGGAGGCCCAAGTGATCCAGCTGAAGGACAAGCTCCGGACCGAGGTGGCCGAGGTGTTCGCAAAGCCGCGCTCCAGTCCGCATACGGACATCTTCAGCTCGGTCATCCTCGCCAACAAGGTGTTCCACAACGAGTCGAGACGGAAGGTGCTGGTCCTCATGTCGGACATGGTCGAGGACTCTCCGCCCTATCGCTTCGAGACGGTTTCCTGGAATCCGGCCACCAACCAGAAGCTCCTCGCAGACCTGGATGCAAAAGGTCTGATCCCCGACCTGTCGGGTGTGTGCGTCTACGTCTCAGGAGCATCGGCGAAAAGCGCTGAGGTCGCCGAAAGCATCGGGGATTTTTGGGTCGCCTACTTCAAACAGACACACGCCGACATGGATCCCAGCCGGTACGCTCATGTCCTCCTGCACTGGCCCCCTGCCAAAGGCTGCTCGTTTGACTGACTTCCCCAATCGGCTTGCCCAAATTCTCATGCCATGAAGGTTTGTCATGGCCTGCCCCAGCCAGATTGATACCACCACAAAAAGACGATCCGCTTGGCTTCCTGGGGATGGCCGAAAGCGGTAGTCAGGTGCGGAAGGTCGCCGCGGCTAGATGCGGCCGAATTTGTCGCTGAACAACTCGCGGACGACCGTCAGGTGGCGGGTGAGGTCGGCGGCCAGCGCGGCGGCGCCGGCCTGCCAGTCCTCGGTGGCGTAGCCGATGCGGCGGGCGAGGAAGACGAACGCATCGGAGTCCTGGGGCGGCAGGACCAGATCCTTCGCATTCCCACGCACGATGCGCAGGCCGTCAATCAGCGTGCGGAAGAACAGGTAGGCCTCGCGAAGGCGGGAGACCTCATCAGACTTCAGGATGCCTGCCTTGCCGAGGGCCTCGAGAGCTTCCAACGTATTCGGCGTCTGCACGGAGGTGTGCCGATGCCCGTGCATGAGCTGGAGGTACTGGACCGCATATTCCACATCGATGAGCGCGCCCGGGCTGTACTTCACGTTGATCCGGTCGAGATCCACCAGTTCCTTCACCTGCTGCCACCGCAACTCCAGCGCGGCCTTCAGATCCCACGGCTGCCCGCCATACACGACTGAATTACGGAACGCCTCGACTTCACGCCCGAGCTTGTGGTCGCCGACCGTGAACCGCAGCTTGATCAGCGCCTGCCGTTCGAACGGGAGGCTGAGCCCGCCCGGTCCGTAGTAGCCTCGTAGTTCCTCCAACGTGTTGGCCAGCAGGCTCTTGCCGCCGTGGGGCCGGAGGCGGACGTCGAGGTGGAAGATGCCTTCTTGCTTGGCCTCGATCCACTGCAGAATCTCCTGCACGAGGCGCTCGAAATACTCGCTGTTGTCCAGCCGCTGGCGGCCGCTCGTGCGCCCGGCCCCGCCGTACACGAACAGCAACTCGATGTCGGAAGCATAGCCCAGCTCACGCCCGCCAAATTTGCCCATTCCAAAAAGCGCAAAGGGGCAGACGGCTCCGCTGGCGAGCAGCGGCCGGCCGTAGAGTCGGCCCACCGTGGACTGGCATTGGCGAACGGTCTCCTCGAGGACGGCTTCAGCCAGTTCCGTGAGGCCGCGGGAGAAGTCCGGCAGGGTTGTGGACGGATCGAGGAGGTGGCGCATGTCGATCCGGAAGAGCTCGCGGTCTTTGTACTGATTGAGCGCCCTGCGGCGCTGCGCGTCCGTTCGCGTCGTGGCGAGCCGCCGGCGTAGCTCGCGGGTCATCTCGGCCCGGCGCCGGATGAGCGGATGACGCTGATAATCGTCCAGGACCGGGAGAAGATTCGCGTGTTGGCGGCGCAGGAAATCCTCCCAGAGGAAGTCGCTCGTGCCGAGCAGGCGCGACAGCGAAGCCAGCGTCTTCTTGCTCTGGAGGAACTTGAGGGCTTTGCCGGCTTGCGCTTCTTCCAGGATGCGGTCCAGAAACCGGTCGAAGTGATCGAGCGCCTTGGCGGGGTCGGGGGCCGAGGCCAGGAAATGGGTGAACTGCTTGATCAGGACCGCCGTCAGGCGAAGCTCCTGCTGCTCCTCCGAGGTCTCGATCTTCTGGCCGTGGCGACCGCGCACGTGGAAACGATCGTGGACCTCGGTTCCGACATTCTCGATCCGGGCCTTATGAATGTACACATTTCGCATCGTCAGGGCGTTGGCGAAGGCGTACAGAAAGGCCGGCGTGTCGATGGAGCGGATGTCCATGATCGTGTCGGTCGCGGAGAGGACGTTGTCGAACCGGATCTCCACCGGCTGCAGCAGCCCGGTAAAGGCGGCGCGGGAATTGCCGAGGGTTTCGACCAGCTTGCGATTGACGCGGGTGCGCGCATCCTGGACGCGATTGGCGTCCAGCAGACGGATCAGGCCGTCTAACTCTTGCACGAAGCGGCGGCGCTCGGAGGGGCCGAACGGCATGGCCGGGATCGGCCGGACACGAAAGACATCCACGATCTTTTTCCGCGAGAGGCCGGCTCGCCCCCGAGGAGGCCGGTGGAACGGGCTGACGGGCTTCACCAGCACCCCTTGAACAGGCCCTTCGGCGAAGGTGTAGATGCGGCCCTCCCGGATGTCCAGACCGTAGGCAGAAAGTAGGCCGCAGAGCGTCGCGAACTCGGAAAAATAATCGTAGGCGACCACCGCCACATCCAGCACGCCATCTGCCCGATCCGTAACGGCGACCTGGCAGGGATGGTCCAGATCAAGCTGGGCTGCGAGACGGATGTGATGTGCGATCTCGTCCGGCGTGAACAAGTCAAAATAGTCCGGGTCCATGCGCGTGACGAAATCACGCAAGACGTCGTCGTCCACGCCGGCGCACAGGGGCTTGAGGCTCTGGAAGCGGTCCTCAGGAGTCATCATCGTTCGCAGTATACCCGAATCCCTGTTCGTTGTGTGGAGGAGGGGGCACCGTTATAATGGCCGCGATGGTCAAGACATCGCGCAAGACACTTCGGTCAGCGGATCACGAGATGCCTCCTTCGGCGCGTCCGGACCCGAGACCTCTGGTGCTCGCCTCGGGCCTAACCACAGACCAGGTGGCGACCCTGCTCGCGCCCTACGGTTTTCGGGACACCAAGCGTGCGGACGATAACATCCAGGCCATCGCGGGTGATCCGAGCTCGCGGGCGCTGCTGGCCCGCATCCTCGGCAGCCTGCTCGATGCCGTGGCGACCAGCGCCGACCCGGACCAAGCGCTGATCCATTGGGAGCGGTTTCTTTCGGCCGGCATCGCCCGCACTCACTTGTTCGATTATCTCCGCGGGGCGCCGCGCATGCTGCATCTGCTCTGCACGATCTTCGGCAACTGCTCTTCGCTGGCCCAGACGCTGATCCGCGATCCCTTGCTCGTGTACTGGCTGGTGGATGAACAGGTGTTGACTCGACGACCTTCCCGGCGTGACTTGCAGGAGGGATTGAAGGCGGCGCTGGGAAACGTGTCGGCGGTGGAGCTGAAGCTGGAAGCCCTCCGGCGCTTCCGGCGGCGCGAAATGCTGCGGATCGGCGTGCGGGACCTGCTGCGACTCTCCGATGTCGTCGGCACCACTGTGGCGCTCTCGGATCTGGCGGCCGTCCTGATCCAAGGGGCCTACGAAGTCGTGTCGGCGCGGTTGCGCCGGCTTCACGGCGTGCCACAGCACCGGGACCGTCGCGGCCGCTGGGCCGAGACCGGATTTTCGGTCATCGCGATGGGGAAGCTGGGCGGCGGAGAGTTGAACTTCAGCTCTGACGTGGATCTGATCTACGTCTACGGATCGGATGAGGGCGGAACGAGGCCCGTGGTGGAGCCATCTGCGAAGGGCTTTCGATCCATTCCCAATGAGGAGTATTTCGAGTATCTGGCCCGCGATCTGACCAGGGCCCTCATGGAGGCGACACAAGAAGGCTATGTCTTCCGTGTGGACTTACGACTCCGAGCAGAAGGCTCCGTCGGACGGTTGGCAAGACCGCTCGCTGGCTATGCGCAGTACTACCGCGCGCGAGGCCAGGTCTGGGAGCGGCTCGCGCTGCTCAAAGCCTGGCCGGTTGCCGGGGATGCGACGGTCGGCCGGGCGTTCCTCCGGGCTGTCCGACCCTTCGTGCTCGGCCTGACCGAGGCCGGCCGGCCGCCGGAGTCACCGGGCGCGGTGATCGAGCAAGTGAAGGCCGTCAAGCAGATGATTGACGTGAAAATGGCCGACCGAGGGCAGGCGCAACGGAACGTCAAGCTCGGGATCGGCGGGATCCGCGAGATCGAGTTTCTCGTGCAGACGATCCAGGTGCTCTGCGGCGGGACGCTGCCGGTGCTCCTGGACCGCCACACGCTGGGCGCCCTGGCGCGGTTCCGGCGGTGCGGGTTGCTGAGCCCCGGGCACTACGAGGATTTGGTCGGCGCCTACCTCTTTCTTCGCGACGTGGAGCACAAGCTCCAGATGGTGCACGATCTCCAGACGCATGCCCTTCCCGCTTCGCCCGAAGAGCTGACTCAGTGCGCCATCCGGCTGGGGTATTCGCCGGAAAACCGCGAGACGGCCCGGAAGCGATTCTTGGCTGATCACCGGCGCCACACGGCCAACGTACGCAGGGCCTTCCATGACCTATTCCATGCGCGTGAGCGCTCGCGCTTGCTGCGCACAGCGCTGAAGCTGGCTGGACAGTCGGGGCGGGTGCGCGCGAGACGGTAAGTCGAAGCGGTCATAAACACAACGGGCCGAGTGCCGTCTCGCCACTCGGCCCGTGTGCTGGCCGCTGACCGCTGCCTGCTTCTTCTCAGTACATATCGTGCATGTGGCCGCCACCGGGCACGGCCGGCTCTTTCTTCTCCTCGGGCAGGTCGGTGATCATGACCTCCGTGGTCAACATCAGACCCGCCACGCTAGCCGCGTTCTGGAGCGCGCATCGCGCCACTTTGGTCGGGTCGATGATCCCGGCCTCCAGCATGTCCACGTACTCTTCGGTGGCCGCGTTGAGGCCGTAGTTCGGGTTCTTGTTCTGGCGAACTTTGTCCACCACGACCGACCCCTCGACGCCCGCGTTCTCGACGATCTGCCGGATCGGCTCCTCCAGCGCCCGCTTGACGATGTTCACACCGACCTGCTGCTCGGGTGTCAACTGCAGGCCTTCCAGGGCTTTGATGCAGCGCAGGAACGCCACGCCGCCGCCGGGCACGATGCCCTCCTCGACGGCCGCTTTCGTCGCATGGAGCGCATCCTCCACGCGGGCCTTCTTTTCCTTCATTTCGGTCTCGGTCGCCGCGCCGACGTTGATCACTGCGACACCACCCACGATCTTGGCCAGACGCTCCTGGAGTTTCTCCCGATCGTAATCAGAGGTCGTTTCCTCGATCTGGGCCTTGATCTGCTTCACGCGGCCCTCGATCTTCTTGGGATCGCCGTAGCCCTCCACGATCGTCGTGTTGTCCTTGTCAATGGTCACGCGCTTGGCCCGGCCGAGATCCGTGAGCTTCACGTTCTCGAGCTTCAGCCCCAGTTCCTCGGAAATGACCTGGCCGCCGGTCAGGATCGCGATATCCTCCAGCATGGCCTTCCGCCGATCGCCGAACCCAGGCGCCTTCACCGCGGCGACGTTCAGGGTGCCGCGCAGCTTGTTGACGACCAAGGTGGCCAGCGCCTCGCCCTCGACCTCCTCCGCGATGATCAGGAGCGGCCGACCCATCTTGGCTACCTGCTCCAGGAGGGGCAGGAGGTCCTTCATGCCGCTGATCTTCTTTTCATGGATGAGGATGAAGGGTTCTTCCAGAGCGGCTTCCATCCGTTCGGCGTTGGTCACGAAGTACGGCGAGATGTAGCCGCGGTCGAACTGCATGCCCTCGACCACGTCCAGCGAGGTGGACATGGACTTGGCTTCCTCGACGGTGATGACGCCGTCCTTGCCGACCTTCTCCATCGCCTCGGCGATCAGGTCGCCGATGGTCTTATCGTTGTTCGCGGAGATCGTCCCGACCTGGGAGATCTCGGTCTTCGCTTGGCAAGGCTTGCTCAGCTTCTTGAGCTCCTTCACCACCAGTTCGACCGCCTGATCGATGCCCCGCTTGATCTCCATCGGGTTGCCGCCCGCGGTGATGTTCTTAGCGCCTTCGCGGTAGATCGCCTGCGCGAGGACAGTCGCCGTAGTGGTCCCGTCACCCGCGACGTCGCTGGTCTTGCTGGCGACCTCACGTACGAGCTGAGCACCCATGTTCTCGTAAGGATTCTTCAACTCGACTTCCTTGGCCACGGTCACGCCGTCCTTCGTGATGGTCGGCGCGCCGAACTTCTTGTCCAGAATCGCGTTCCGGCCCTTAGGACCGAGGGTGGCCTTGACCGCGTCGGCGAGCTGGTTGACGCCTTTCAGGATCGCGGCCCGAGCCTGGTCGCTGTACAACAACTGCTTTGGCATCGTTCTCCTCCTCTAGGTTTCGGGTGGAACCGTGTAGGCAGCCGGTAGGCTGCGTTGTGACGAATCCGTTACTTGGTGAATTTTCCGAGGACGTCCTCTTCCTTCAGGATGAGGCACTCCTGATCGTCGATCCGCAGTTTCGTGCCGGAATACTTGTCAAAGAGCACTTGGTCACCGACCTTGAGCTTCTCGACCTTGTCGCCGGTTGCCTGGACGGTGCCCCGCTGCGGCTTCTCCTTGGCCGTGTCCGGCACGTAAATTCCGCCGGCCGTGCGCTCCAATTCCTCCGTGTAGGTGATGAACACCCGCTCACCCAACGGCTGGAAATTCTTGTACTCGGTCGCGGTCCCGGTCTTCTTTTCCTTCTCCTTCTCCTTAAGCTCCGTGGCCATACTCACTCCTCCTTACGGTTGATGGGTACAGTAAATGGATGCTGAACTGGTGGATATCGTATGTCCCGCGTTGGAACAGCCCGACTTCAGGCTGACCCCCCTACCGACCTTGAGCGCCACGGAAGATAGCGCCGCCGAGGACCAAGTCAAGGGCGGCACTGGAAATTCTTTTTCCAACGAGCGGAGGGCAGGACGAAGGGAACCGTCATAGCTAAAAATAACTTTGTAAAACAACTAGTTATAGGCGTATGGCGTCCGAGACAATCAGCTTCGGAGGTGGTCGAAGTCCTTTACCTCCTCCTTGATAAAGTCCCGGAGACGCCTGATGATCCGGGCTTCAAGCTGCCGGGTCCGCTCCTTGGTGATGCCATGCTTGGCGCCCAAATCATCAAGGGTGAGCGGCGTCTCGGACAGGATCCGGTTCCGGAGGATGTCCTCGTCCCGCTCGTTGAGTGTTGTGGCGAACTCCGCGAGCTTGCGGCGGAACAAGGTGCGAAGCTCCTGATTGGCCAATTGCTCGTCGGCCGGCGTCTCTCGCGTCGGAAGCACGTCGAGCAGCGTGCCCTCGGTGTCCTGGCTCAGCGGCTGATCCAGCGACAGTTCCCAGCTCCCCAGACGCTGGTCCATTTCGATGACGTCGCGTTCGCGGACGTTCAGACGATCCGCCAGCAGCTTGGCATCGGGCACGTAGCCTTGCCGTTCGAGCTTGGCCTTCTCCTTGCGCAGGTTGTAGAAGAGCTTCCGCTGGTCCTGGGTCGTGCCGACCTTCACGAGACGGAAGTTGTTCAGGAGATAGCGAAGGATATAGGCCCGGGCCCACCAGGCCGCATACGCGTAGAAGCGGACATTCTTGGACGGGTCGAACTTTTTGATCGCTTGCAGCAGCCCGACATTGCCCTCCTGGATCAGGTCCATCTGGTCGAAGCCGGCATGCAGGTATTCGGAGGCGATCGCCACAGAGACCCGCAGGTTGGAGAGGATGAGCTTGACGGCGGCCTCGCGGCTTCCTTGTGTCTGATATTCATGGAACAGCCGGAGCTCTTCCTCCTTGGAGAGAAACGGATAGCGGCGCACCTCCGCGAGATACTGCTGCAGCGCAGTGACCGGAACGACGGCGGTGGAAGGGGCGGGGGCTTCGGAGACGGCGTCGGACGGGGACGAAACGGGTCTCGCCTCGTCCTTGAGGTCTGCCGCTTGCGGCTTCCGGGCCGGCCGGCGCGGCTTGCCGGCCATCTGCGGGGATCGCTTGCGCATCGGGTTCGGGTGATTATAAACGGAACCGCTGAGGAGCACAAAACATCGGGGACCGGCCCGGAGAGTTCGGATGGCTGTTCTTGGGCCCCTCGCCGATCGGCGCGCGGCGGGCGGGAGCGTAGTATAGTGCATGAGCCCCGGATGAACGGAGAGATTCCACGGGGGAACCATAACCCTCGCCCGCGGTCCACGGGAAGAGGGAGGGCCGATGCCGATGCGACCGATGATGCGCGCGCTTCGTAGCGGTCACTGGCCATCCCTGCTCGGCTCCTGGTTGCACTTTGAGACCAGCTTCATGGTGTGGCTGCTGATCGGGGCCTTGGGGGTGCCCATCGGTGATGAGTTCGGCCTGAGCGCGACCCAAAAGGGTCTGCTCGTGGGCGTGCCGTTGCTGGGTGGCGCGCTCCTGCGGGTGCCCGTTGGCCTCGGAAGTGACTGGGTGGGCCCCAAGCCCGTTGGGATTTTGCTGCTGGTCTGCGAGCTGGCGGCCTTGCTCTGGGGATGGCTCGGCGCGACCAGTTACATGGATGTGCTTGGGATCGGACTTGTGCTGGGCGTTGCGGGCGCCAGCTTCGCCGTCGCTCTGCCGCTGGCCAGCCGGGCCTATCCTCCTGCCCACCAGGGCGTAGCGATGGGGGTGACGGCATCCGGTAACAGCGGCACCGTGCTCTCCGTGCTGCTGGCACCGCGCTTCGCGGAGATCGTCGGCTGGCGCGGCGTGTTTGGGGTGATGATGTGGCCGGTCGTCCTCACCATGCTCGTGTTTGCGGTACTGGTTCGGGGGGATGTGGGGACCGTTCCGTGGCGGGATCGTCGCGCGCCGTGGGACAGCCTCACGGACGCGCTCACGCGCCGGTCGCTCTACCGGCTTGGCTTCCTGTACTCCGTCACGTTCGGCGGGTTCGCCGGCTTGTGCAGTTTCCTCCCCATTTTTTTCCATGACCAGTACGGGCTCGATCTGGTAGCCGCCGGGATGATCACGGCCGTCTGCGGGCTGGCCGGCAGTCTGGCCAGACCCTGGGGCGGCTATGTAGCAGACCGGCAAGGCGGACGTGCGGTCCTTCTCCTGGTGTTCCCGGCGATCGCGGCGCTCACTGGAGCCGCCGGTCTGCTCCCTTCTCTGGGCGTAGCCGCAACGCTCCTGGTCACGGCGGTGGCTGCGATGGGGTTCGGAAACGGGATCGTATTTCAAGTGGTGTCTAAGAGGTTTCCCAAACAGATGGGGGTCGCCTCGGGGCTGATCGGTGCGGCGGGTGGATTCGGAGGCTTTCTGCTGCCCTCGTGGCTGGGCGCCCTTAGGGACATCACTGGGACTTACATGAGCGGGTTTTTCTTATTCACAGGGGCGGCGCTCGTGGCGGTTGGGAGCCTCCTAGGGCTGCAGCAGCGTTTTGATTCTTCGAGCCACTAAGTCTGGTGGCTCAAGAGGTTTTCCCCATTGACAGGTTGTGTACAAGCGTTTTAAGGTTTGGCTGACTACACTGGCGAAGGTGGTAAACGGGCACCGATGTCTTCACATTTTGACTCCATCGAAGACGCGATCCGGGAGATCAAAAAGGGTCACTTCGTGATTCTCGTCGATGACGAGGACCGCGAGAACGAGGGTGACCTGGTGATCGCCGCCGAGAAGGTCACGCCCCAGGCGATCAACTTCATGGCGAGGCATGCCCGCGGGCTCGTCTGCCTGGCGTTGACGCCGGAGCGCGTGGAAGACCTGCAGTTGCCGCCGCAAGCACCGGAGAACACCGCGACATTCGGCACGGCCTTCACGGTGTCCATTGATGCGCGGCGCGACATCACCACCGGCATCTCCGCGGCCGATCGCGCCACCACGATCCGTGTCGCCATAGACCCCAAGTCCAAGCCGTCCGACCTGGCGCGGCCGGGGCACGTCTTCCCGCTCAAAGCCCAGAAAGGCGGCGTGCTCAAGCGCGCTGGCCAGACGGAAGGGTCCGTGGATCTGGCGCGGCTGGCGGGGTTGTATCCGGCGGCCGTGATCTGCGAAATCATGAACGAGGACGGCACCATGGCGCGCGTGCCCGAACTGGCGGCGTTCGCGCGGCAGCATCACCTCATGATGGTGACGGTCAAGGCGCTGATTGAATACCGTATGCGCCGCGAGACCTTCATCAAGCGGATCACCGGTGCCAAGCTGCCGACCGTCTTCGGGGAATTTGAGGCGGTGGTGTTCGAGAACGAAGTAGACAACGCCACCCACGTCGCATTGGTCAAGGGACGGGTGGACACCGGTCCGACGCTGGTTCGAGTCCATTCCGGGTGTCTGACGGCGGATGTCTTCGGGTCGTTGCGCTGCGACTGCCGCGACCAACTCCATCGTGCGATGGAGATGATCCAAAAGGAAGGCCGGGGCGTGCTGTTGTACCTTAACCAGGAGGGGCGGGGTATCGGCCTGGCCAACAAGCTCAAGGCGTATAACCTGCAGGACGAGGGGAGCGACACGGTCGAGGCGAACCTGGCGCTGGGCTTCAAGGCGGATCTCCGCGACTACGGGATCGGCGCCCAGATCCTGGTCAATCTGGGACTGCGGGACATCCGGTTGATGACGAACAACCCGCGCAAGATCGTCGGGATCGAGGGCTACGGCCTCAAGGTCGTCGAACGTGTTCCGATCGAGATCCCGCCGCGCGCGGCCAACGAGCGCTACTTGCGCGCGAAAAAAACGAAACTCGGGCATCTCCTCAACAAGGTCTGAGCGGTCGGAAGGTCTCGCACGTCGTCACGTCTGAACGTTACGCAGTCTGTACGATGCCGATGCTGATCCGAGCAGAACGGGGCGCCCATCGAGGAACCGCTTAGGTGCGCGCTGTCCTCGTTGTTCGACCTGCTTGGACCCCGATCTTCATTTATTCCACGGCACCCGCCTTGTCTTGTCTCGGAGCCGTCGGGGACGAATCCGGCTCCATTCGGTCGGCTCCAGGGACTGGCGGTTCGGATGTGACGGGTGTAGGCCCGACATGAAGATGCATGAAGGCGTGGCGGATGCCCGGGGGCTCCGATTCGGCATCGTCGTCAGCAGGTTCAACGAATTCGTGACGGGCCGGTTGCTCGCTGGCGCGCTGGAGGTCTTGAACAAGGCCGGGGTGGATGAGCGGACAATCGAAGTGGCCAAGGTGCCCGGGGCGTTCGAGATCCCGCTCGTGGCTCGGCGACTGGCGCGATGCGAGCGGTTCGATGCGATCATCTGCCTCGGTGCCGTCATCCGCGGCGAGACGCCGCACTTCGATTACATCAGTGCGGAAGCGAGCCGGGGGATTGCGCAGGTCGCACTGGACGCCGACGTGCCGGTCATCTTCGGAGTGCTCACGACGAACACCGTGGAGCAGGCCCTGGACCGGTCGGGTGCGCTGGAACGCAACCGCGGGGCCGATGCGGCCAGAGCCGCCATCGAGATGGCGAATCTGATGCGGGCCCTCACGCCTCAGCCGGCCGGTAAGGTGACGAGGGCGAAGAAGGTCCGCAAGTCGTCGGATCGGCGACGGTAGGTAGTGCTGAGCTTAGCACTCATAACTCAGAACTTCTTGAACATGGGCAGCCGACGACGTGCGCGCGAGCGAGCGCTTCAGATCTTGTTCCAGTGGGACATTCACGGGAAGCCCGGCGACTGGCTGGACGACTTCTGGCGACAGCATCCGGCCCCCGAGGATGTCAAGGGATTTGCCGAACGGCTGGTCGAGGGCGTGCTGGCGCACCGGAAGGAACTGGACGACCTGATCGGCACGCTGGCCCTCAACTGGAAGGTCGAGCGAATGCCGATCGTGGACCGCAACATCCTTCGGGCGGCACTCTTCGAGCTCGTATGGCTGCCGGATGTGCCGGCGAAGGTCACGGTCAATGAAGCATTGGAGCTCGCCCGTGCGTTTGCGGATGAGGAGGCGCGGCGGTTCGTCAACGGCATTCTCGACCGGGTCCTCAAAGAGGATCCGCGCTTGGCTACGAAGCGGGCGGAGATGGCGATCGAAGGCGAGGGGCGAGAGGGCCGGTAGTGCCGACTGAACCTCTAGCCCCTGGCCCCTTGCGTCGGGCCTGCACCGTGAGGTGGCTATGATCGATCGCTACACCTTGCCCCGCATGAAGGCCATCTGGGAGCTCACACGCAAGTATGAGATCTGGCTGGAAGTGGAGCTCCTCGCCTGCGAAGCGCTTGAGCGGGCCGGGAAGGTTCCGCGCGGGGTCACGGCCAGGATCCGTCGGCGCGCGAAGATTGATCCCAAGCGGATCGCCGCGATCGAGCAGGTGGTCAAACATGATGTGATCGCCTTTCTGGAGTCGCTGGCCGAGCCGGTCGGGAAGGACGTGCGCTTTCTGCACACCGGCCTGACCTCCTCCGATATCGTGGATACCGCGCTGGCCGTCCAGATGGTCCAGGCGCTCGACCTGATTCTGGCCGACCTGGATATGCTGCTGCGGGTGTTGAAAGCGCGCGCGATCGAACACCGGGACACGGTCATGGTCGGGCGGTCCCACGGCGTCCATGGCGAGCCGATCTCCTTCGGTGTCAAGCTTGCGATCTGGTACGGGGAAATGCAGCGCCACCGGACGCGCTTGCGGGCGGTGCGGGAGGACGTGGCGGTCGGCAAGCTCTCCGGCGCCATGGGGACGTTTGCGCACCTGGGACCGGAGGTCGAGGCGTTCGTCTGCAAGCGGTTGGGCCTGCGCCCTGATCCGGTGTCCAGCCAGATCGTGCAGCGCGATCGCCACGCGGCCTATCTCTCCGCGCTCGCCCTGCTGGCCGCCAGTATCGAGAAGATCGCGACCGAGATCCGGCACCTGCAACGGACCGAAGTGCTGGAAGCGGAGGAGTTCTTCTCGGCCGGCCAGAAGGGCTCTTCGGCCATGCCGCACAAGCGGAACCCGATCGCCTCGGAAAACCTCTGCGGCCTCGCGCGGCTGGTGCGGGCCAACAGCCTGGCGGCACTGGAGAACGTGGTGCTCTGGCATGAGCGGGACATCAGTCATTCCTCGGTCGAGCGCGTCATTCTGCCGGACAGCACGATTCTCGCCGACTATATGCTCGCGCGGGTCACGGAAATCCTCCGCACACTGCTCGTGTATCCGTCCCGCATGAAACAGAACCTGGAGTTGACCGGGGGGTTGATCTATTCGCAACGACTGTTGCTTGCGCTCGTGGACCGCGGCGCTCAGCGGAAGGACGCGTATGAGGCCGTGCAGCGCAATGCGATGGAGGCCTGGAAGGGCGGAGCAGGATTCCAGGATCTGGCAAGCAAGGATCCACTGATCACCCGGTTTTTGAGCCCGGCGGACATTCGGGCCTGCTTCGATTCCCGGTACTATCTGCGCCATCTGGACACGATCTATCGGCGGGTGTTCGGGTCCGCCCGCGCGAGGCGACGTCGCGGCCACAGGCCGTCGAGCCGAAGATGAACCACGCCGTTGAGGACCACACCTCTTCACCGGGGAAGTGACCGCATGCCCAGTGGATTGCTGACCCTCGTGCTGGTGGTGGTTGTGATCGCATACCTCGCGATGGGGGTGTATGGCGCCATCAAGCTGTATCACCATGACAATCCCCAGTTCTTTTGGTCGGTGTCGTCGGCATTCTGGCTGTTTCTGGCCGTCGGGATGGTTCGGATGAGCCGGATCGCGCGCACGATCACGGTGACGCTGATGTGGCTGGTGGTCCTCATCCTCCCGTTCGGCGTTGCGGACCCGGAGAATTTGCTCATGTTGTGGCCGGCGCTTCGCGAGACGGGGGGCCAGCATCTGCGAGCCGTGGCCATTCCGGTGGTGATGTTCAGCTTGTTCAGCCTCATAATCCTGGGCAAGAATCGGGACGAGTTCCGATGACGCCGGTGCGGCTCGGTGCCGGCGAAAGCCTGTAGACGTCCTCGGGGAGCCGACACCATGACGGGACACGGCACGCTCATTTACGAGGGCAAGGCCAAGAAAATGTTCGCGACGGATCGGCCCGATCGCGTGGTCCAGTATTTCAAAGACGACGCGACGGCGTTCAATGCGCAGAAGCGTGGCACGATCCTCGAAAAAGGCATCGTCAATAACAAGGTCTCCGAGCGGCTCTTCCGTTTGTTGGAGGCCGGGGGGGTCCCGACACACTTCCTCGAGCGCCTGAGCGATCGCGAGATGCTCACGAAGCGGGTGACGATCATCCCGCTGGAGGTCGTGGTCCGGAACATCGTGGCCGGGAGCCTCGCGAAGCGCCTGGGACTCAAGGAAGGAGACGCGATCGAGCCGCCGCTGGTCGAGTTCTATTACAAGAACGACGCGCTGGGGGATCCGCTGATGACCGAGGACCACATCCGGCTGCTGAAGCTGGCGGAGCCGACCCGGGTGAAAGAGGTCCGCGAGCTGGCGCTCCGCGTGAACCGGATTCTCGCGCCGTTTTTCAAGGCACGCGGCCTGATGCTCGTGGACTTCAAGCTGGAGTTCGGGCTGCATGAGGGCCGGGTGCTCTTGGCGGATGAGATCTCACCCGATACGTGCCGGCTCTGGGATCAGAAGACTGGGGAGTCGATGGACAAGGACCGATTTCGCAAGGACCTGGGGCGAATTGAGGAAGCGTATCAGGAGGTGCTGCGAAGAGTGTGCGGGGAGTAGACAGATGGGGTCGGTGTGGACGCTCCCTGTGCTCGCGCACCGCGCAGCTAAGAGCGGGCGTGTGGTGACCTGGCAGCCTCACGTGCTCGCGCGTCGCGCACACAGGATTGATCATTCCGGGCAGGGGGTGGATCGTGTGCTGGCCGGACGCGCGCAGGATATCCCGGTTCTGACGCTCGCTTGCCCGCACAAATCATTGTGGTGGTGAGGGTAGGGTGAAGCGGTTCATTCTCACGGTGGTGGAGCATGGGTTGATCCTGGCGCTGATTTTCGGGTCAGCGGCCATGATGTCGCTCGGCCTCTTGAACCCGGGAACCTGGCAGGGGCTCACCTTCATGGTGTTGGGCGCGATCGGACTTCTCACCACAGTCGTCATTGTGTGGACGAGGCGGATGCTGACGGCTTCCACCAAAACGCCGGAAAGCGGGGGCCAATCGTGAAGGCGAAGATTCATGTGACGTTGAAGCAGGGTATCCTGGATCCCCAGGGCAAGGCGATCGAGCACGCGTTGGCGACGTTGGGATTCATGAACGCGAACAACGTGCGGGTCGGCAAGTATTTGGAGCTTGATCTCAACGAATCGGACAAGGTGAAGGCCGAGTCGCAGGTGAAGGCCATGTGCGAGAAGCTGTTGGCGAATACGATCATTGAAGAATACCGTTATGAGTTGCATGGATGAAAAAGGGAACGGAGACGGAGGGCTCGCCTCCCTGCTCGCGCACGCAAGGGAGGGCGTGCGGCGGCCAGGCAGCCTCGCGTGCTCGCGCGTCGCGCGCGAGGCGGGTCAGCCAAGCCGCCCGGCCATGAGAGGCGCGGGGAAAGTCAACAATTGACGCGTGCAGTCGAGGCAAGCCCTCTAGCGCCGTTCTTGATATGAATGGTCGTGAAGGGTGGAGGTGGATGAGGAAGAGATGAACTTCGGCGTGGTGGTGTTCCCCGGCTCCAACTGCGACCACGACTGCGTGCACGTCCTGCGCGACGTGCTCGGCCAGACCGTGCAGGAGGTCTGGCATAAGGAGACGTCGCTCACAGACCTGGATGCGGTGATCCTCCCGGGCGGATTTTCTTACGGCGATTACCTGCGTACCGGCGCGATCGCCCGGTTCTCGCCGGTGATGAGCGCGGTCAAGCAATTTGCGGCTAGCGGCGGGCTGGTGCTCGGCATCTGTAACGGGTTTCAGATCCTGCTGGAGGCGGGTCTGCTGCCCGGTGCCATGCTCCGGAACCGGTCGCTCTCGTTCGTGTGCAAGGATGTGCACGTGCGCGTCGAGAATGCAGCAACACCGTTTACGGGACGCTGCGAGTCCGGGCAAGTGCTGAAAATTCCCATCGCCCATGCCGACGGCAACTATTACACCGATCCGGTCACGCTGGCGGCGCTGCAGGCGAATGCCCAGATCGTGTTTCGGTACTGTGGACCTGATGGTCGGGTAACGGACGAGGCGAATCCCAACGGCTCGCTCGACCACATCGCCGGCCTCCAGAACCCCCAGGGCAACGTGCTCGGAATCATGCCGCACCCGGAGCGTTGCGCCGAAGATGTGCTCGGCAACGACGACGGTCGGCTGATCTTCCTCTCAATGCTCGACGCGTCGAAGCAGGCCAGGGGGCACCCGAAAATGGTGGAGGCGTAATTCCGGCATCACGATGTCGAGAGGTGACTTATGCGGCGGGAACAATGCAGCGTTCTGGCGATGGCGCTCGGAATCGCGTGCGTCTCATTGAGCTGGGCGGCCGAGGATGACGGCTCACAGGTTAAGATCATCAGCCCTGCGAATGCGGCCGTCATTCAAGGCGACACGCTGGAGGTCCAGTACGAACTGGTGAAGGGGACCAAGGCCGAGCAAGCCCACGTCTACCTGGACGGCGCCTACCAGAAGGGCTTCACCGGCGCGATTAAGAACGTCGCCCCGGGCAAGCACGAGATCCGCGTCGTCGCGGCGACCAAGGACCATCAGGTGCTGGCAGCCGAGGCGACGATCACCATTGAAGTGCAGCCTGCGGGGGACACCGGGTACTAGATCCGCCTGAGGCATCTTCCTTGTCGCTCCCCCTCGCCCTCCAACGGAGGGAGAGGGATGGGGTGAGGGTGGGGTAAGCTGAGCGTCACGACGATCAGACCATGGTTGCACGAACGGGGGGCTCGGCGCCTAGTCTTCGTGCTTCTGGTGGCTGCGTGCTCGCTCGCTGTCCGTTCGAGCGTCGCCGCGCAGGTTGAAGTTGGGGGAGCGGAACATCAGTTTTCATTGGTCCTGCCGCTCTCCTGCACCCTCAGCCAGACCTGTTGGGTGGCCAACTACGTGGATGTGGATCCCACCGGGAAGGCCAGCGACTTCCGGTGTCAGCCCCGCACTTATGACGGGCACGATGGTGTGGACTTTGCCGTTCGCGACCTGGGCGTCATGAGAACGGGCGTGCCGGTTCTTGCGAGCGCGGCAGGCGTCGTCAAGAACGTGCGCGAGGGCATGGAAGATGTCGCGCTCAGCGATGAGGCCTCACGCGAGCGGATCAAGGGTCGCGAGTGTGGGAATGGCGTCATGATTGAGCACCAAGGCGGCTGGCAGACGCAGTACTGTCATCTCCGCAAGGGCAGTGTGCGGGTGAAGTCGGGCGACCGGGTCGAGGTGGCCACTCCACTCGGGCTGGTCGGCCTCTCAGGTCAGACCGAGTTTCCGCACGTGCACCTGACCATCCGGCACAAAGGGGAAGTCGTGGACCCTTTCACGGGGCAGCCGATGAAAGCCGGATGCGGGCTGGAGGCCAAGCCCTCGTGGCGTTCCGATCAGGGCGTGGCCTATGAGGAGGTTGCGCTGTACAACGCCGGCTTCGCCACCGGCAAGCCGGACATTGAGGCGATCCGCAACGGAGTGCGCAATGATGGCCCGCTCCAGGAGAATGTGCCTGCTTTGGTCTTGTGGGTGGACATCTTCGGCGTTCAAGCCGGGGATCGCCTGCGCTTTCTCATCAGCGGTCCGAAGGGGGAGGCCATGCTCGATCATGAGCAGGAGGTAGAGAAAACTCAGGCCCGGCGTTTCGTGTTTGCTGGGAAGTCGGCACCAAAGCGCGGGTGGGCGAGCGGAACCTACACGGGGGAAGTGACGCTCACCCGCCACCAGCGAGACCACGCAATAACCGAACGAATCGTCAGGAAGCTGGCTGTTCAATAAGACGGATGGCGGCCGGGCACATCGGCTGAGAGAACCTGACAGCATGGCCTTGGAGAACGCCTTCATCATCAGAGACCTCATCGCGCAGCACAATCTGACGGATGAGGAGTACAAGAAAATCATCGAACTCCTCAGCCGGGAGCCGAATCTCACGGAGTTGGGGATGTTCTCGGTGATGTGGAGCGAGCACTGCTCCTATAAGAGCTCGCGGGTGCACCTAAAGAAGCTCCCCACGACCGGGCCGCGGGTGGTGCAGGGGCCCGGCGAGAACGCCGGCGCCGTGGACATCGGCGACGGGCTGGTCGCGGTGTTCAAGATGGAATCTCACAACCATCCGTCGTTCATCGAGCCGTTCCAGGGCGCGGCCACGGGTGTAGGGGGCATCGTAAGGGACATCTTCACGATGGGCGCGCGGCCCGTCGCACTGCTCGACTCGCTCCGTTTCGGCCTGCTCGACCGTCCGCAGAACCGGCACCTGCTCAAGGGAGTGGTGGCCGGAATCTCTTCCTACGGCAATTGCATCGGGGTGCCCACGGTCGGGGGCGAGGTCGTCTTCAACGAGATCTATAGTCACAACCCGCTTGTGAACGTCTTCTGCCTCGGCATTGCGAAGAAGGACCGTCTCTTCAAGGGGAAAGCCGTCGGGGTGGGCAATCCGGTCATCTACGTTGGCTCCAAAACGGGGCGCGACGGTATCCATGGGGCGACGATGGCGTCGGATTCGTTCGATGAGGCCTCGCAGTCGAAGCGGCCCACCGTGCAGGTCGGCGATCCGTTCACCGAGAAGCTGCTGCTGGAGGCCTGCCTCGAGCTGATGGCAGGCGATCTGCTGGTCGGCATTCAGGACATGGGCGCGGCGGGTCTGACCAGCTCCTCCTGCGAAATGGCCTCGCGCGCCGGCACGGGCATCGAGCTGGATCTCACGAACGTTCCGCGACGCGAGCCAGGCATGACGCCCTATGAGCTGATGCTCAGCGAATCGCAGGAGCGGATGCTCGTGGTGGCCAAGGCCGGCAAGGAAGACGAGGTCCTCCGGATCTGCCGGAAGTGGGACCTGGACGTCGCGGTCATCGGACGGGTGACCGATGACGGCATGCTGCGGGTCAGGGACAAGGGTCGAGTTGTCGCGGAGATTCCCGCCAAAGCGCTGGCCGATGACGGCCCCCGCTATGAGCGCCCGAATGCGCCGCCGGCCTATCAGGAGTGGCTGCAGTCCATCAATATAGATGCACTGCCGGACGTCAAAGATGCGACGGGCGCGCTGCTCTCGCTGTTGGAGTCTCCGACGATCGCGAGCAAGCGCTGGGTGTATCAGCAGTATGATCACATGGTGCGCACGAACACGATCGTGCGGCCGGGGTCGGACGCCGCCGTCATCCGGATCAAAGGGACCAACAAAGCGCTGGCGCTGACCGCCGACTGCAACGGGCGGTATTGTGCGCTGCACCCGTATCTCGGCGCCTCGATTGCGGTGGCGGAGGCCGCCCGCAACCTGGTGTGCTCCGGGGCCGAGCCGATCGGGCTGACCGACTGCCTCAATTTCGGCAATCCGGAACGGCCGGACATCATGTGGCAGTTCATTCTCTGCGTCGAAGGCATAAAGGATGCCTGTGAGGCGCTGCAGATACCGGTGGTGAGCGGGAACGTGAGCTTTTACAATGAGACCAACGGGCTCTCGATCTACCCGACGCCGATTCTCGGCATGGTGGGCCTCCTCGAGCCGGCGGAGCGCGTGATGACGCAGTGGTTCAAGGAGCCCGGGGACGCGATCATCCTGCTGGGTGCCACCAAGGAAGACCTCGGCGGGACCGAATACCTGCGCGTCGTCCATCATCGTGAGCAAGGGGCGCCGCCGTATCTGCATCTCGACACCGAAAAGGCGCTGCAGGCTTGCGTCCTGCGCCTGATCCGCGAGGGTCTGGTCCGGTCGGCGCATGATTGTTCAGACGGCGGAGTAGCGGTCGCGCTCGCGGAGTGCTGTCTCTCCGGACCTGAGAGTCGCCTGGGTGCCGTGGTAGAATTCAGCGCGGACGGGCTCCGGCGCGATGCGCTGCTGTTCGGGGAGAGCCAGTCGCGCGTGCTGCTCTCGGTGTCCCCGGCCAACCGGGATGCCGTGATGCGGATCGCGCGAGAACTAGGCGTACCGTGTCAGATGATCGGGCAGGTCGGGGGCGACCGGCTCGTCATCGAAGTGAGAGCAGAGCGGGGTCCGACGGTCTGCGGGATTGATGCGGATCTTACGACGCTGTACGATCGATGGGCGAACAGTCTTGAGCGCAGCCTAGGCGAGGGGCGATAGCCTGTTCTTTATGCACCTGATCACCCCAGACAAACTCCACGAGGAATGCGCCGTCTTCGGCATTTGCGGCCACAAGGAAGCGGCGAACCTCACCTACCTCGGGCTCTACGCCTTGCAACATCGCGGGCAGGAAGGGTCCGGCATCGTCTCCTCAGACGGCGAACACGTCCACGTGGAGAAGGGGCTCGGCCTCGTCGCAGACATCTACACCAAGCCGGTGCTGAAGCGCCTGCCCGGGCACATGGCAATCGGGCATAACCGTTACTCGACGGCCGGAGGGGGCGGGCTGAAAAACGTGCAGCCCCTCACGGTGAACTTCGCTCTCGGCAACCTGGCGCTGGCGCACAATGGCAACCTGATCAACGCGACGATGCTGCGCAACGAGCTGGAAGCCTACGGCGCGATCTTCCAGTCCACCACCGACAGCGAGGTCATGATCCACCTCATCGCGCATTCCCGGGCGGACACCATGCTGGGGCGCGTGATTGATGCGTTGAGTCAGGTACGCGGCGCCTTCTCAGTGGTCATTCTCACCGACCACGGGATCATTGCCGCCAAAGACCCCTACGGTCTCCGCCCGCTGTGTCTGGGCCGGCTGCGTGAGAGTTGGCTGGTGGCCTCAGAGACCTGCGCCTTCGACCTGATCAACGCCGAGTACGTGCGCGAGATCGAGCCCGGCGAGCTGGTGGTGTTGAGCGATCAGGGCGTGACGTCCTATCTGCCGTTCCCCAAGGCCGACCCGGCGATGTGCGTGTTCGAGTATGTCTACTTCTCCAGACCGGACAGCAGGATTTTCGGCGGGCAGGTGGTGTACCAGACTCGCAAGGCGATGGGCAAGCAGTTGGCCAAGGAATCCTATGTGCCGGCGGATGCGGTGATCGCCGTTCCGGACTCCGGGTTGCCGGCCGCGCTCGGGTTCGCCGAAGGGTCCGGCATTCCGTTCGAGGTCGGGCTGATCCGCAATCACTATGTCGGGCGGACCTTCATCGAGCCGGAGCAGTCCATCCGCCACTTCGGCGTGAAGGTCAAGCTGAATGCGGTGCCGGAAGTGCTGCGAGGCAAACGGGTGGTCGTGGTGGATGACTCCATCGTGCGCGGGACGACGAGCCGGAAGATCGTGAAGATGATCCGCCATGCCGGCGCGAGAGAAGTGCATATGCGGATCAGCTCGCCGCCCATTATCTCGCCCTGCTTCTACGGCATTGACACGCCGACCAAGAAGGAGCTAATCGGATCGAGCCACACAATCCAGGAGGTCAGGAAATACATCACAGCCGACAGTCTCGCGTACCTGAGCCTTGAGGGTATGCTGCGCGCCGCCCCCGGGCGGCCCGAGCATTACTGCAACGCCTGCTTCACCGAGCGCTATCCCATCCCCTTCACCCGCGCCGAGGAAATCCAGCTCGGCCTCTTCTGAGCCTCAAGGAAAACGCGTCATTCGTCACTCGTCATTCTCCCAGAAAGGTTCGACTCTGGCCATTTGCGTCTTTCACGGTCGACGGAGGACGCATGACGCAATATACCGTATCCTCATCCACCCCGTTGCCCGTGAAAAAATCGCCATGCTAGGATAGGCGCGCTAATGCAACCGAGCACTCGGCACTCATAACTCGCAACTCGGAACCAGTGTTGAACGGAGAGGGGGCTGCCATGAAGCGCGCCATATCGATGCTCGTCGTACCGGTGCTAGCCGTCGGGTTGGTGTTGGCTGCGCACGGTAAAAGCTTTTTCAAGATCGGAGAGAAGGCTCCGGGGTTCACATTGACCTCAGTCACCGGGGAGACCCTGTCGCTTGAGAGCCTGCGCGGGAAGGTCGTGGTCCTGGGGCTCTTCCATATCTGCGAACCATGCCTGATGCAGGGGACCAATTTGCAGAAGGTGTACGAGGCAACCCGGGGCAAGAACGTCGCGGTGGTCGGGGTGAACGCGTCAGGGGATTCCAAGAAGGCTGTAACCGAATTCCTGCGGGAGTTTCCGGTCAAGGTGACCTATCCGTATCTGCTCGACCCGGACAAGACCACCGACAAACTCTACGGTGGTGGCCGCTTCATCCCGAACGTGTACATCATCGATCAGCACGGCGTGATTCGCTGGCAGCGCGTGGGGAACATGGACCTCGCCGGCGCGGACGTGATCCTGGCCGAAGTCGACCAATTACTGGTAAGCGGGCCGTCGAAGATGTGACAGCAGCCATGTGGCAACCTGACACGATTGACTCTAAAGGCTCGCTGTGCCACCTGAGAGATCGATGAGCGAGATAGAAGAAGGCAGGCAACAGTTTCTTGATCTGGTCAAGGGGATCGATGCGGCGGTGCTGGTGGTCATTCCCGTGGCCCCGTCGAACAGCATGTTCTTGATCTCTCTCACGAAGGGTTCCAATCGCAAGTTCATCACGCTGCCCGAGGACGACATCATTGACCTGCCTCATGAGGCGGACATCCGGGCCAAGGTGACCAAAGTGGTGAAGGACGCGGTCGCAGCGCTCTGACATGTCGTCAGGCGTGAGGCGAAACCCCAGGATAGGAAGGGACGCGTGACGCAGAAAGTAAGGGTGGAAACGGCCGGAGCTTGACGTTCAGCTTCTTGCTGTCAGCCATACGCGATACGCTCCTATGCGGCAACTCCTCCCCGGCATCTTCCAGTGGTCGTGGTTCTCCCCGGAGAAGCAGCTCGACTTCAACGGGCTGTTCCTGACAGTGGGTGAGCACCGCGTCCTGGTGGATCCGCCACCGATGACCGGCGAGGCACAGAGCCAGATCAGAAGAAACGGACCGGTAGACTACGTCGTGATCACCAACCGCGACCATGAGCGCCAGGCCCCTGCGTGCAAGGCCGAGTTCGGCTGCCAGGTCTGGGTGCCGGAGGCCGACGCAGCCCAGATGGAGATCAAGGCGGATCGGACTTACAAGGACGGCGAGTTGCTGCCGGGCGGGATCTGGGCCGTGCAGTTGCGGGATCAGAAGTCGCCGGGTGAGTGCGCGCTCTTCCTCGAGCAGGGGAAGGGTGTCATGATCGTGGGTGACGCGCTGATCGGGAAGCCGCCTGGAAGCCTCTCGATGCTGCCAACGGAGAAATATGCCGATCCGGCGAAGGCACGCGAGGGCCTGAGGCGACTCCTCAAGTACGACTTTGACACATTCCTTGTAGGCGACGGAGCATCCATCCTAGCCGGCGCCAAAGACCTGGTGGCGCGTGCGCTCCAGTCTTGACGGCCCCATCACCGAGTGTTCACCCGCCATGCTGGAAGGCCAATCCGAACATCTGAACCGACAGGGGAACGAGTATTTTGCGCGCGGGGACTATACCGAGGCCTACGTGTGCTATGCGCAAGCGTTGGAGCTCGATCGGCGCAGCGGGAACCAGCGATCCATGGCCACGACGCTTGGCAACCTCGGCAACATTTGCGCGGTCAGTGGACGACGCGAGCAAGCCCAGGCCTATTATCAAGAAGTGCTGGAGTTGCAGAAGATCCTCGGAGATGAGCGCGGCATCGGGACGACGCTGGCTAACCTGGGGAACCTGCGAGCGGATGCCGGCGAGTGGGACCGGGCGCGTGCCTATTATCTGGAGGCCCTGGACCTCATGCAGCGATCGGACGACGCGGCCGGGCTGGCCGTGCTGTATTCCGATCTCGGGCTCGTGGCGCGCGAGTGCGGGCAGTACGACGAAGCGATGCGGAACTATGAGCGCTCTCTCGGGTTGATGCGCCGCCTCGGGAACCAGGGCGGGATGGCCGATGCGTGGCGCATGATGGGCCGGGTGTATCTGGCCCGCAAACAGTACCACGAAGCGATGGCCTGTTGTCGGACCAGCCTGGCCATGGCCGAGCGCACAGGCGATGATTTGCGAGCCGGCGGCGCTCGGTACGTGATGGTGGAGTGTTGTGAGGGGCTCGGTCGGCTTCAGGAGGCCGCTGATCTGCTCGAGCTCGTCGTCGAGATGGATCACAAGTACCGGCTGCCCAAACTGGAAGAAAACTCCCAGCGGCTGACCGCGTTGCGGCTCTGACTGGCTTCAGAAGACGCCGCCCGCTCGGCGTCAGAGGGGACGGGACGGTGAGCACCGGGCTGATTGCCAATCCGTCCTGGGAAATGACACGTGCCCGCTTGTGCCAGCGCGAACCGGGGTTCTATGAGCTGGAGCCAGGGGGAGCGCTGGCACTGGATCTGGACGAAGAAGGGTGGCTGCTGGAGGTGACCCCGGAAGAGCGTCTGATCTGCCAGACCGGTGTGGCCATGGAGGATGTGAAAACCCTGCTCTCGGACGGAACCTGTGAAGATCTCGGCATGGACGAGTTGGCCAAGCAGGCCAAAGGCTACCTGAATCGGACGGTGTCGAAGTATCGGCGATCGCTGGCCGGCGCTGGGTTTGAAGAGCGGGCCGAGATGAATGAGGAGCACGTGGCCGTCCTCTTTCAACGACAGGTGGATTTCCGGAACATCGACGAAGTGTTGCGGCTCATTCGCTGGTGCGTGGCGCAATTCGCGCCAAGGCTATAGGCGCGAGGTCTGCCCCCCTTGTCTATGGCGATAGAGGGTTTCGCGACAGTCGAGGGAACGACGCGGTACCGCGATCGCATGATTGCGGAGCAGGTCGCGTGCCCGGAGCATTTCCGTGAGGCGCTGGGCGGACTCGCGTTGTCCTCAGTCGGGCTCGGGACCTACCTGGGGGGCTCGGACGCGCAAACGGATGCGCTCTATCTCGCTGCCATCAAGCAGGCTGTCGCGTCGGGCTGCAATGTCCTGGACACGGCGATCAATTACCGATGCCAGCGGAGCGAACGAGTGATCGGGCAGGCGCTGACTGAGATGATCCGGGACGAGACGTGCCGGCGCGATGAGGTGATCGTGGCCACGAAAGGCGGGTTCCTTCCCTATGACGGCGAGCCGCCGCGTGATCCCTATGCGTACCTGCAGCAAGCATTCGTCATGCCGGGTGTCATTCAGACCACCGACATCGTGGCGGAGTGCCACTGCATGACGCCGCACTATCTTCGGCACCAACTGGACGCGAGCCTGGCGAATCTCAGGCTCTCCTGCGTGGACATCTACTATCTGCACAATCCCGAGACCCAACTGGACGAAGTCCCGCGCGAGCAGTTCATGGCCCACATGCGCGCGGCGTTCGAAATGCTCGAGGAAGCGGTTGCTCGGGGGAAAATCAGGGTGTATGGCACGGCGACCTGGACCGGCTATCGCGTGACACCCGGTTCGCGCGGCCATCTGTCGCTGGAAGCCCTGGTGCGGCTGGCGCAAGAAATAGGCGGCCCCCGGCATCATTTCAAGGTCATCCAGTTGCCGTACAACCTGGGGATGCCGGAAGCGCTGACTCAGCAGACTCAGACCCTCAACGGCGCGAGGGTCAGTCTGCTCGAAGCGGCCGAGGACCTCGATCTCTATGTGATGTGCAGCGCATCGGTCTTGCAGGGGCGGCTCACGCGCGGATTGCCGAGCGATGTGACGGAGATCATCGGCGATGGCACGAATGCCCAGCGCGCGATCCAGTTCGTCCGCTCCACGCCGGGACTGGGCACCGCGCTGGTCGGCATGAAGCGCGCCGAACATGTCCGGGAAGATCTTGCCGTGGCCCGCCACCCGCCGGTCCCGCCCGTGCGGTTCGCCAAGCTCTTCGCATGACCCGGATGCCTGACACGCACGCCACGGCGATCCGCACCTTCGAAGACTTCCGCGATGCGGTGTTCCGCTATCGCCTCCCCCGCGTGATCCTGACGGCGCTCGAGCTGCGTCTGTTCACTCGAATGCGCCGTCGCGGATGGACCATTCCGGCCCTCGCCCGGCGCCTGCGGGTGAGCACACGCGGCCTGGATATCTTATGCCGCAACCTGGCATCGGCCGGCCTGCTGGCGAAGCGCGGCGGCATGTATCGAAACAGCCGGCTCGGGCTGACATGCTTGAACGAGGACAGTCCGGCCTACCGGGGCGCGTATCTGGAGCTCCTGCGCAAGCATTGGGATGATTGGTCTCAATTGACCCGCTCGGTTCGGCGCGGACGGCCTGTGGAGGATAGCGATGATCCGGACGATCCGGCATACCGGCGGTCCTTCACCTGGGCCATGCACCACCGATCCATGGAGGTCGCGCCAAGAGTGGTCTCGCAAATCAATCTGAAAGGCGCCAGGACGCTCCTTGACCTGGGTGGGGGGCCCGGCACCTATGCCATGGCGTTCCTGAGACGGAACCCGGGTTTGCGCGCGACCGTGTGTGATCGCGCACCGGCGCTGGAGGTCGCGCGCGAGATCGCCGCCACGCATCCGGCCGGCAAGCGGCTGTCCTATCTGCCGCTGGATTTCATGTCCCAGCCGATCCCAGGGCAGTACGACGTGATCTGGTACTCGAACGTGCAGCACATCTACTCGCCGGAGTCCAACCAACGGCTTTTCCGCAAGCTGGCGCGGGCGTTGACACCACGCGGCCGTCTGCTGATCCAGGATGCCTTTCTGCACGACCACAACGGGCTCTATCCGGCCGAGGCGAACCTGTTTGCCGTCACCATGCTGCTGTTTACCGACGAGGGGAACACGTACAGCGCGGCGGAGACGGCACGCTGGCTGCGGAAGGCCGGGTTCGGGCGGGTCAGACGGCTCACGCTGAAGGCGGAGAAGGAAGATTGGGAGGGCGGCTTGCTGGAGGCGTCACATCCCAGGCCCCGGAGATGAAGCCACTCCATGCCACTACCACGAGCGCCAGGTTCAGGCCACCGGTGAGCAGGCTCAGGACGATCGCGCGATGAGCTTCTCCATGCGAAAGGCTCTGCACGAGCGTCGCGAGATCCAGGGCCAGCCCGATCGTTCCGTAGATCACCGCGGCCATCAGGGCCCAGCGTGCGCCAGCCAGAATCAACCCGGCGAGCGCCAGGGGAACCCCGAAGAGAAATCCGTTCCATACGACTCCTTCTCCAGCCGGCTCGTGCAGAAACCTCGAGAGCGCGGAGACCCCCACCAGGGCGATCAGGAGCGCGACGGGCATTCCCTTCTGCATGCCGCCGACTATACAGAAGGCTCTCGCACGGTACAACGCTTCGATCCCAGCTTCGCAGGTTGTCTGGCGAATGTTGACGGTGGTAAGGTGCATCATATGCGGCAGCCATCCAAGACCGTGGGTCCATCACCTCGGGAGGCGGATCGCCTCCTGATTTACGACGGGGAATGCCGGCTGTGCGTGACGGCCAAGGCGGGGCTGGAGAAGCACGGGGGCAGCCGCGCCGTGCGGTTCGTGCCCTATCAGAGTGAGGAGGCCAAACGCCGTCTTGGTGGTGAGTATCGGCCGGGACGGCCGGAGGTGGCCTTTCTCATCGAGCGGGACGGGACCATCAGCCGCGGGCTCGATGCGTTCCTGCCGCTGTTGCCTGGCTTGCGCGGCGGCCGCGTGCTGCTGTTTCTCTGGCGCGTTTCTTTCCTGCGCCCGCTGGCGTACCTGGCCTATCGCATGGTCGCCCGCAATCGGTACCGCTGGTTCGGTCAGGTGCCGCTGAAGCCCTAATCGCGGTTCACGTTCGTCCCATCCGGATCCGCTCGTTGAGCTGCTCCACCCACCGTTCCTGGAACTGCTCATAGGTGATGTAGAGCCGGTCCTTCATGGCACCCGACACGTGCTGTCCCTTCGCCATGTTCTCGATCAGGTCCTGCACCTTGCCCATCCCGTACCGATCAATCAGGTAGCGCGTCGCCGAGTTGCCTTCCATGTACGCGACGATCGCCGCATTGTGCGGCAGGCCGCCCCAGCCGCCTTCCAGATAGTTGAGCGGGACCAGCGTGACCTCGCCGCGGACGACCTGGTCAATGTCGGGCCAGGCGTCGCCCGCGAGTTGCATGGCGAGGCCTTCGTTCAGCCACTGCGGGACCGCGCGGATCTGGCCGCCCGTGCGATCGTGCAGGAGCGCGTGTACGTACTCGTGCCGGAGCACGCGGGTCAACCAGTGTTGGTCGGTGAGCGCCCCCTGGGTCGGGATTTGGATGCGTCCCAGGATGCCGTCATACAGGCCGTCGGCCCACGCGGGGCTTCCGGTCGCGGACTGGAACTGGCCTTTCGTGTGGAGCACCACGACGAGCGGTTGAGACGGGTAATAGCTGAACTTCTGTCCCATCTCCCGGTACGCCTCTTCCAGAATGTCCAGCACCCGGTCCCAGACGGCATAGTCCTCGCCGCCGTCGAATTTGACCATGAAATGGTCGCTCTGGCGGGAGGCGAAGCGCTGCTCTGCCTGGCCGGCGCGCTTGACTCTGGCGCTCACGAGTTCGAGGTAGCTCTGAAGCTCGGGGTGTTGCTTCGTAAGTTCTTTGGCGTGGTCCAGGTGTTGTGCGGCGCCGTTCAGATCGTCGCGATCGTAAAGCATGTTCGCCAGGGCCAGATGCGGAAGGGGTTGGTCAGGATTGAGGCGAATGACTTTCTCGGCGAAATCCTTGTTGAGGGTGGAGTCCTTCAGGTCCCAGTAGGCGTACAGCAGGTTGAGATTGGCCGCCGGCTCGTCAGGATGGAGTGTGACCGCCATTTTGAAGGCCGCGAGGCCGGCGGCGGTTCCTCCCTGCGTCCCCTGGAGCAGACCGAGATTGTTCCAGAGGATGCCGGCGGCCTGCCGTGTCGGGGGGTCGTTCAGGGCGTCGGGCGGCAAGGCCTTGAGTTTCGCTTCGGCGTCAGCGGCTGCGCCCTTCGTGATGAGCTGGTGGATCTCCTGCAGCGCGGCCGCCGCGAGCTGTCCGGGAGTGATGGGTGGCGCTTGCGCGGCTGGCGGTGCCGGCCGCGGCGCAGCCGGGGCCGGCGGTCTCTGTCCGGCCGGGGTTGGGAGCGGGAACGTGGTCGTCTGTGCCGCTGGAGTCGGCGCGGGCTGGGTGCGTTTCGTCCAGACTTGAAAGCCGACGAACAGCACGATGACGAGGAGCAACAGGAGCAGCAGGGTCTCAATCCCACCGCGTTCATCCTTGAGCATAAGGATTTTCTTTGCTTGCAGCGCGTGCGATGCGAGGAACGAGGCACTTCTTACAGGAAGAGTCTAGTGTGGAAGGGAGAACTGGTCAAACGGAAGCGCGAAACGCGTAGAGATAGGATCATGTGCCATCGGGTGGCAAGCGGGTCGCGAGGGGGAGTCAGGAGGCGGCCATCAGCACACGAAGAAGAAAGTCCACGGCTTCCTGGTAGATACCGGGGTGGCGGCTTTCGCGCGGGCCGGCCACGTTCAAGACTTTCACGTGGTGCTGTTGCGCCCAGGTTCGCACGGCGGCAGGATCGCACGGGCCGGTCAGGTCAACCGCGAAACATGGCTTGCGAAGTCGGGCGGCGACCTCGAGGGTGAATGCGGTGCCCTCGGTTGGCCGGTCGCGGGTGAGAATCAGCGTGCCGTCCGAGTCCCGGACGTTCCACTCCGTTCGTTGTGGGTACTCGTCGCTGGGCGTCTCTTTCAGTGGATAGTATGCCGGAATGCGGCCGTCCTCGGCTTTCCGCTCTTTCGGGCACCAGCCGCCGCAGGGCATGGCCAACTGCCGCGCGACATCCAAGGCCGCCCGATCCACACCGGTCTGCCCGCCGGACACGATCATCTGGATCATGGTAGGGCAGTGTAGGGACTGCGCGGACTCTGGTCAATCCGGCAATGGGCCGGTATAGTGATGTGTGATGCGACGTGCGACAGCGAAGTTTCTCGCGCCAGTCGTGCTGACTGCGAGCGTCGGCATCGTGTGGCCGAGTCTTCTGACGGCAGAACAGGGCGCCGTGCCGTCGGCGGTCCGCCAGGCGCAGCGATTCTCCGCAGAAGGGGACGCGCTGGTCAAGGCCGGCCGCGAGCGGGAAGCCGCCCGCGTCTACCTTGCGGCTCACCGCCTGCTGCAGGATGTGCTCTTGCAAGCGTTCGGGCTGGGCCTGCGAGGGGAACTCGGTGGTCCGGCCATTCATCCGGACAGCCTGATGCGCACCTGGCACGTGGCTTCGGATCTGCGCAACGTGAACCTCTCGAAGCTCTGGATCGTACTGGACCCGGAGGATCGGGCGTTCGAGATGGGGCTCGAAGCCGAGCGCGCGACACTGCTGCAGCAATTCGAGCAGTTCGCCACGAGCGGCTCGGCCGGTCCGCTGCAGGCCTTTCTTCTTCGCTTGTATCCCGAGGACCGGGAGGGCGAGCGTCAGATGGAAGCGTTGCGAGGTGGCCGGTTACCGGCCTCAAAACGCTGGGCGCGCCTGCAATCGTCGAGTCGGTGACTGTGTCGTCAGTGCGCGGCCCGGAACGCCCTGGCCGGCCGGGCGCCTTCGGTAGTCCGTCCCGGCTTCCGCCAACCGCGTCCGGATGTCCGGGGTGCGGGTCGGGCGCCGCAGCTTGGCCAGCAATCCGGCCAGTCGCGCGCGGGCATCGGTCTCCCGTATCCGTTCCGTGATCGGCGTCCACGATGGCTCGGCCTTTTCATCCGGCAGGCTGTCCAGCGGGGCGGCGAGCATATCGAGCATCCGGTGAGGGGTCTCGCGGGCAACATCGCGGAGAGTCGGAAGCGTCTCCTCGGACTCCTCGACCGCCGTGATCGTCGCCGCATAGAAGTCGGCGTACACATTCAGAATACGTTGCTGTTGCGGGTCGGTGAACAGCCCCGGTTCCGTGCGGGGTTGCTCGCTCCGTTTCAGGGCGTCTGGAGTGAGCCCGAAAGTCCGGCGGTCCACCACTGGAGCATGTCGTTCTCCAGCCGCTCCAGGCCCATCCTGGTCCACGGGCACAGCCTTCGGCCAGATACAGTCGATGCGCGGCCACGATCTCGACGCTACGGGGTTCGCCGGGATGCTCCTAGCCCCGGTCTTCGAGCGGCATGGGCAGCCAGAGGCGATAGCGGCACTCACGGGCAACCTGGTGCTCCGGAGGCTTTGATTGCTTGGGCATCTCTGGATGTAGAGCGGTGTCCTATGTGCCGCTTGCCCCTGGGGGCATCTTTGCGCTTGACAAGGGAACACCGGCTCTCCTAGAGTCACTCGTCGCATAAAAGACATATCCGGGGTGTAGGGAAGAGGGTGCAAGTCCCTCGCGGTCCCGCCGCTGTGAAGGGGGACGAAACCCGCTGTAGCCACTGTCTTAAGAACCGTGATGCGTGATCGGTGATCCGTGATCGGTGAGGGACGATGCCCAGGGACGGTCTGGGCTCGACCTTCGCATCACGGATTACGGTTCACGGATCACGTCTTCGGATGGGAAGGCGCGGGGAGTAGGTTAGGACCCTGAAGCCAGAAGACCTTACCCGGTCACCAGAGTCCGCTTTCCCTCGTGGGCTGGGGAAAGGGTGAGGATGAAGACGCGGGGTGCAATCCTCAGGGTCGTCCAGGCCTTGAGGATTTTTTGTTTGTGCGGGTCGAATCAGCGGGGCCAGCTCGGCGCGCTGCTGATGGCGCTCGCGCTGCTGACGGCGACACCTATTCAGGCGGATGAAGGGAGTCACTCGCCAGTGAAGCGACGACAGCAGGGCATCCTTACCGGGATGCCGTTCATGGCCAACCTCTCGCCGCGCACCTTCGTGGACGACTTGGGCCGGAAGGTGTTCCTGGCAAGGCCGCCGGTGCGGGTCGTGTCGCTGGCGCCCAGCATCACCGAAATGTTGTATGCCATCGGCGTCGGGGACCAGGTCGTGGGCGTCACGGTCAATTGCGATTACCCGCCGGAAGCGCGGGCCAAGCCGAAAGTCGGGTACACTCAGCCGAACCTCGAAGCGATTCTCGCGCTCCAGCCCGATCTGGTGCTCACCCCCAGTGAATATGTCCGGGCCGACGTCCTGGGCAAGCTGGAACATCTGAAGGTGCCCACGTTCGTGCTCGCAGCCAGGACGATGGAGGACATCCCGTCGCATCTCCGGACCCTGGGCCGGATGCTCGGCCGGCCCTCGCCAGCGGACCAGCTCGCCAGCGAGCTGCGCCGGCGCATCGCCGAAGTCCGCTCGCGCACGGAAGGGCGACTGCGGCCCCGGCTGCTCTACGTGCTGAACAGCGAGCCGCTGATCACGGTCGGGCCTGGCAGCTACATCCACCAGTTGATCGAGTTCGCCGGCGGTGCAAACGTCGCCGCCGGCGCAGCGGCGCCGTATCCGCGGCTCTCGATCGAAACAGTGCTGAACGCCGATCCCGACTGGATTCTGTTTCCGGTCGGGTCGGCCGAGGGTATTCCCGAAGGGGAGCAGCAACGCTGGCGTCGGTGGGTGACGGTGTCCGCGGTGAAGCACGAGCGATTCCAACGCATCCCCAGCGACCTACTCAACAGGCCCGGCCCTCGGATCGTCGAAGGGCTGGAGCTGCTGGCGCGCACGCTCCATCCAGAGGCGTTCGCGAGCCCTGCGCCACCGTGACAAACATGGGAGGATCACGGCACCAGGAAATGGAGACGCATGCGCCACCGCCCTTCGCGCTGGGCCCGAGGTCTGACCGGGTCGGTCGTGCGGCGAGACAGGCCGTGCTGACCTCCGGCCGATGGACGGCCGTGATGCTTGGACTAGGGGCGGCGGCCATCCTCATGATGGCCGTCTGCCTGCAGTTCGGTGCCGAGCGCATCGGGGTCGGAGAGATCGCCCGCATCCTGCTGCACGCGGCGGTCGGCGACCGCGACGCGGTTCTTTCGGAATCCGTCGGCGTGATCGTCCTGGAGATCCGGCTGCCCCGCGTGCTCCTGGGGTTCCTCGTTGGGAGTTGCCTCGCTGGCGTCGGTGTTGCGCTCCAGGCGCTCCTTCGCAATCCCTTAGCCGATCCGTACGTGCTGGGGATCTCGAGCGGGGCGGCCTTGGGCGCCGCGGTCGCGGTCTTGCTGGGGGCGGGGACATCGTGGCTCGGGGCGTGGACGTTGCCCGCGTTCGCCTTCGGGGGCGGTCTGCTCGCGATCCTGCTCGTGTACCGCATCGCGGTGTCCTACGGCCGTCTGCCGGTGCATACCTTGCTCCTGGCCGGGGTGATCCTCAACGCTGTCTTCTCGGCGCTGATCATGTTCATCACCTCGCTGGTGAGTCCTGCGCAATCGTTCGCGATGCTGGCGTGGCTGATGGGGACACTGAATGCGCCAGACCACGGCGCGCTGGCAATCCTCACCGCCTACCTGGTCGTGGGCGGGCTGGTTCTGCTCAGGCAGGCGCGAGTCCTGGATCTATTGACGCTCGGTGAAGACGGCGCGCGGTCCTTGGGCGTCGAGGTCGAATCCGTCAAGAAGACGCTGTTTTTCACGTCGGCGCTCCTGACCGGCGCGGTGGTCTCGCAGAGCGGGATGATCGGATTCATCGGGATGGTGGTGCCGCATGCGGTGCGGCTGGTTCTGGGCGCCGACCACCGACTGCTCCTGCCCGCATCGGCGCTGGTCGGCGGGGCGTTTCTGGTCGCGGCAGATACGCTCGCGAGGACGCTGTTGGTTCCCGGGGAGATGCCGGTCGGGGTGATCACGGCGCTCGTGGGCGGGCCGTTTTTCCTCTACCTGTTGATGAGGAAAACAGCGGGGTTGGGGGTGTGACGCGCAATCCTGCGATTTGAGACGTCCGAGATGAACGAACAACAGAGCCACGAGACCGGGGCTTGCTCGGCGGTCGGTGGGACGGGTAATGGGGTTGCCTACCGAGTCGAGGGAATTTGGTTCCGCTACAACCGGGGCCGGCGCGAGGGCGAGAACGATTGGGTGCTGCGCGACCTGGAGTTGGTGGTCCGCCCGGGCCAAGTCGTGGGCGTGATCGGCCCCAACGGGTCGGGCAAGACGTCGCTGCTCAAGATTCTCGCCAAACTGCTCAGGCCCGAGCGAGGCGTCGTTCGGTTGTTCGGACGCGATCTGGCCGGGATGCCGCAGGAGGCTGTGGCGAGGGGGGTGGCACTTGTTCCGCAGGACAGTGCGCTGGCGTTTCCGTACACGATCGCCGAAACGGTGCTGATGGGGCGGTTTCCGCATCACCGACGCTCCGGGCTCGCGGGGTTTGGGTGGGAAGCCCCGGATGACCTTCGACACGCGGAGGCGGCGATGCAGGCCCTGGACGTCGGCCACTTGGCGGACCGCCTGATCAGCGACGTTTCTGGCGGCGAGCGCCAGCGCGCGATCATCGCGCGTGCGCTGACGCAGCAGCCGCAGGTGTTGCTGCTGGACGAGCCGACGGCCTTCCTGGATCTACATCACCAGGTGGACATCTGCCGCATCGTGCGCCGTCTGAGCGAGGAGCGGGGCTTGACGATCCTGTTGGCGTCCCACGATCTGAACCTGGCGAGCCAGTACTGCGATCGGCTGGTCCTGCTCACCGAAGGCCGGATCGCCCGGACCGGGACACCCGAGGAGGTGCTCAGGCCGGAGGTGTTGTGCGAGGCGTACCGCTGCGAGGTGCTGATCGATCGCCATCCCGAGTCGGGCCTGCCGCGGGTCACGCTGCCGGGACGGCTCCAAGACGGCCAGCGTATGGCTGCTAGCTGATGGCGTATGGCCAGACGAAGGGCCGAATCGAACAGAGGTGTTCCAGACTCTTTCTGTGTCAGCGGCCATCAGCCATAGACCATAAGCTCTTCGCGAAGAGGAAGTGCCCACTCTTCACCGCGGGCAACCCAGGGCACGGTCAAACATCAGACGAGGAGGAAGGCGTCTAGAGGACAGGCCGGCAGTGACGGGGAAGATGGTGCAAAGCCATCACGGTGCCGCCACTGTAAGCGGGGAGCAAGCCTGCAGGAAAGCCACTGGTTTCCCCACCCCTCCCTCCCCCTTCGAGGGGGAGGGGAAGGGTGGAGGAGCCGGGAAGGCGCGGGCGAGCGAGGATCCGCAAGTCAGGAGACCCGACTGCCGGACAGTTCCACTCAGCCCTTCGAGCACGAGGGAGGTGGCGGATGAACGGGTACGCGTGCGCAATACTGCTCCGCATGGTTGTAGGTCCAGTGGCCCTAATCGCCGGGTGGTCGGGTGAAATCGGAGCAGCAGAGCCCCTGTCTTCGCCGAAGACTCAAGCGGCGCAGGAGAAGCCCGAGCCCGAGCTTGTTAAGACCGAAGAAGTGGTGGTGAGTGCCACGAAAACGCCGCTGCCGGTGAGCCAGGTCACCAGTGCAGTGGAGGTGATCACTGGAGAAGAACTCGAGCAGAAGAAGCTGAAGACCGTCATCGATGCCTTACGGCTTGCGCAGGGCGTATTTGCCTTCTCCAGTGGCGGTCCCGGTTCCCTCGCCAATGTGCGCATGCGCGGCGCCCAGTCCAAACACACTCTGGTTCTCATCGATGGCGCGATCGTGAATAGCCCGACCGACGGCGCCTTCGATTTTGCCAACCTGACAACCGAGAACATCGAACGAATCGAAATCCTTCGTGGCGCACAGAGCATGCTCTATGGGTCGGATGCCATCGGTGGGGTGATCCACATTATTACGAAGCGCGGAATGGGCAAGCCCACTGTCCATGCATTTCTGGAGTATGGGTCGTTCACTTCACTTCGAGAAGGAGCTCAGATTACCGGTTCAAAAGGCCCAGTGGACTTTGCGTTGTCGGTCTCCCGGTGGGACACCAGCAGCTTCTCGGCCATTAATTACCGGAGGGGGGCCGCGGAACGTGATGGATTCCACAATTGGCAAGCTTCTGGCAAACTCGGCCTTGCCTTGCCAAAGGACGGACGGCTGGAATTTGATCTTCGCTGGTGGAACAGCGATTTCACCTTCGACGGATTCGCTGGCGATGGATCGCCTGCTGATGTTTTCGGAAGCAAGCAGACCAGTCAGAATCTAATTCTGACGGGAAGCTACGATCAGCCAATCACGTCCTGGTGGTCACAGAAGCTGACACTGGCGCAGAATGACCAACAATTTCGAGCGAGAACCGGGCCAGCCGGCCGGAATCTCGACACAGGCGCAACAATAGCTGCTGAGCCGAATTGCGGTTTCCCCACTCCGCTGGCGGCCTGTTTTTTCCCGTTCTCCAGTGACCTGAGCGTTGTTAACCGAAGGATCGAATGGCAACACAATTTCCAGGTGGGCAAGCCGCTTCTCCTGACCGCAGGCTATCAGTTTCGGGAAGAGCAAGGGGATTCGTCCGGCTTCTTCGGCGGGGCGGAGCCGAACAGGATTATCTCTTCGAATGCCGGCTTTGCCCAGGCGCAGGTGAATCTGTGGGACCGCCTGCTCCTGACCGCGGGGGTGCGCCAGGACAGTTTCAACGTGTTTGGCGATGCGACCACCTATCGGGTCACAGGAGGGTATCTGATCCCTGAGACCGAAACCAAGGTGCGCGCGAGCTATGGCACCGGCTTCAGGGCCCCGACATTGAATGATCTGTTCTTCCAGGGAGCCGGGAATCCGGACTTGAAACCGGAAAAAAGCCAGAGCATGGATGTGGGAATTGAACAGGGCTTGTTCCAGGGACGGCTGCAACTGAGCGCCGGGTACTTCTGGAATCGCTTTCGGGATCTGATTCAGTTCCCTTCGGCTCCGATCCCGAGTTGTCCTGCATCAACCTTTGGCTTCTGCCCGCAAAATATTGCGCAGGCCAAGAGTCAGGGATGGGAACTCGGATTTAGGGCCAAGATCATGGATGGGCTGGAAGCGCACGGGCAGTACACGATGACCCTCACCCGCAACCTCGTTACGACGCGACGCCTCCCGCGGTGGCCCGTGGATCAGGCCAGCGCCGGCCTGAGCTACCAGCCGATCGAGCCGGTCCGCATGACTTTAGACTACCGGTTCGTCGGCGCGCGAAATAACGATGCGGCGAACAGCCCGAGTCAACGGCAAGGCTCCTTCGGGGTGGTCAATGTGTCCGCCACCTATGATGTCACCAAGCAGTGGCAGATCTTCGGTCGCGTTGACAACCTCTTCAACCAACGGTATGAGGAAGTCTTATTCTTCGGGACGCCGATCCGCTCGGTTTTCGGGGGCATAAAATTCACCTATTAGAGAGAAGGAAAATGTCCGTACATGGGTACTAGCCCTTCAGGTGGACGAGTTTCTCATTCTAAGGAGAAAGCATGCGAATCAGCAAGGTGTACACGCGGACGGGAGACGACGGCAAGACGCGGCTCGCCGGCGGCCAGCGGGTGTGGAAGGACCACGTGCGGGTCGAGGCGTATGGCACTGTGGATGAGCTGAACGCCGCGGTCGGGGTGGTGCGGGCCTTCAACGCGGGCGACGCGGGTGCGTCGCCCGCCGCCGCTCGCCTGGAAGCGGAATTGCGGTGGATCCAGAACAAGCTCTTCGACGCAGGCGGCATCCTCGCGACCGCATCGGGACAGACATTCAAGAACATGCCGCGCGTGACGAGTCAGGATGTCGCGCGATTGGAGCGTCTGATGGACGAATGTCAGCGGGACTTGAAGCCCCTCGAAGAATTTCTGCTTCCCGGGGGCGGACAGGTGGCCAGTCTGCTGCACCTCGCGCGGACGGTCTGCCGCCGTGCCGAACGTCTCTGCGTCTCGCTCGCTCGCAAGGAACAGGTGGACGCGGCCGTCATTGAGTTCCTCAATCGCCTCAGCGATACGTTGTTCGTGCTCGCCCGCTGGATCGCGACGAAGCAAGGAGAGCCTGAGGTCCTGTGGGAGAGAAGTCCGACGAGGCCGCGGTAACCGACTCAATTTCTTATCTGTTCCTTACCGCTTCGGGTGTTCTTCCTCCGCAATTCCCAGTAGGCAAAATTCGTCTTTGCATGAGCAAATCTGTATAATATTTAGGGCGATCGCCTCCGACCCTCCGGTTCGTCTTCCGCTGTAACTCTCTGATATTCCGGCCCGCCTGGCTTGACAGGTACCAGTCCGGTGCTAGGCTAACAAATGTTTTATAAGGCACGGATTCTGCAGCCCATTGCGGGTGCCCGCATGCGCCCAGGGCATCGGGTCTGCCCAGTCCTGAATCGTCTTGATCCCCCCGCGCCAGTCAGAAACGTGCCTCGTATTGGCAATGAGAGTAATGGAGAACACGTGCCGAAGATCTTGATCGCCGACGGCAGCATGACCGTTCGGAAGGTTGCGGAGCGTCTGCTGACCACGGAGGGTTTCGAGGTGACGTGTGTGTCGACGGTTGAAGAGGCGCTTAAGGTGCTCGCCAAGGAGCGACCGGACCTGGTGATTTCTGAAGCGATGATGCCCGATAGAAGCGGGTATGAAGTCTGCCGGTTTGTTCGGTCCCAGCCGACCCTCTCGGGGACATCCGTGCTCTTGATCTCCGCCGTGGTGAATGATGCCGTGGTGCGTGAAGCGGAATCGTGCCAGGCGGACGGTGTGCTGAAAAAGCCGTTTCAGGGCACGGCCCTTCAGGATCGCGTGTTCGAGCTGCTCCGCAAACACCAGGTGTCCCCGGCGCCGGCCCCCGCTTCGGCCGAGACCTCGGCTGCAGGAACGGCCGGGAGCGGCAAGGTCTATCGCGTCACGGAAGAGCAACTCCAGACGTTCCGGCAGGCAGCCTCGCGGATCCGCGAACTCGAAGGCCTGCTCGTGCAAGAACGGGAGCGTGCGGCGCAGTTGGCCAAGCAAGCGCACGACAAGATGCCCAGCGATGCGCGCGCAGAGGAACTGGAGCGCTTGGTGGCGAGGGAGCGGGAGCAAACGGCCCGGCTTCGCGCGACCATTCAGGCGATGGAAAAGGCCGCCGGTCTTGCCAACACGGGTCTGGAAGAGGTGGCGCGCGCACTGGCCGAACTCGGGCGGCTGGCGAATCAGGCTGGTCGTGGCCCAGGGACGGGGGATTCGAACTGATCGACACAGCGGTATCGGCTGATATCCGAACCGGGCTGACAAATGGCGGACACGCAAACCGCAACAGACCACAGTCAGGATCAGTTTCTGAAGGAAGTCCTCGGCCTCTTCGCGTTGGAGGGATTGGAGCTAGTCGGTCAAATCCGAGCTGCGCTCGACGAACTGGGGAAACACTCGGACCCCAGACGACATGCCAAGCTCTATGAAAGCATGGTGCGCGGGCTCACCACGCTCGGCGGCTCCGCGGCAACGGTCGGGTTGCTGGACATCGAGAAGCTGCCCTTCGCCTTGGTGGCGCTGGTACAGCGGATGCAGGACTTGGGCACGGCGTGGTCCACGGATCAGGTCGCCGTCCTGCGCCGGAGTCTGGACGCGATCGCGACCGCGATACAGGGCCTGAGCCAGGGCGGCAGCGGGGTCATCGCGGATCTGCCCAGGATCCTGGAGCAGACCAAGGAGGCGGCGCAGGCGCAGCCGCAGACCGCGACGACGGGCAAGGCGCAGTCTGGAGCGAAGGGTGACGCCGGGCCGGCGGCTGCAACTCCAACGCGCCCGGCTTCGGTGATCGATACGTTGCGCAATCTTCAGAAGAACAAGGTGGAGGGTGGCGCCACGCGACACATCTTGGATACGGTGATCGAGAGGGCCTGCGCGCAGAGCGGCGGCCATGCGATCCGCGTCGAGCCCCGGGCCATCAGGAGCATCCTGCGCGAGCTCGATGCCCTCGATGAATGGTTTCTGGTGGAGGTACAGCGTCGCATTCCGACCTTGGTCGGCGGATTCTCAGAGATTATGGCCGGCAACTATTCGGAGGAGGAGGTCGAGCGGCTCCTGCAAGAGGTGTGCAGGCTTCATGAGGCCGCGCAGAATGTGCAGGCGACCGCCATCATGCAGTTTCTTCAAGGCCTGAACACGTTTGTGACGATCGTGACCCAAAAGCGCATGCAGGTGAGGACCGAACGGCTCCAAGCCGTGGCCGGACGGATCTCGATGTTCGCCAGAATGGTGCAGCATTGGGTGACCCTCGGCCAGAACGAACGCGCCAGCATCGAACACGCCCTTCAGTCTGCGGGTTTGGCCCTGAACTAGCCCGCAGTTTCACGCCCAAGAGTGCTGGCTCGCAAGCGCCTTCTCGCAAGGCCCACCATTCGGTAGGGAGTTAGAGCGATACACACAAGTCGTCTTAGTGTTGAGAAACGCGAGCGTTTCATCGCCCAAAAATTGTGCAGTCTGCTAGCACGGCTTTCTCGAAAGAAGGCGGGTCACCAATTCACAAGCTTATCAACAGCGTGTCCACAAATTTTGTGGACAGATTCTCGCGCCTCTGCTCGTGCGCACACCATTTCGCCGCCAGGCTCGCTCCTCGTTGCACTTCTGACCGGCGCAAGCACTTCTTGCTATAATCGGGCCGCCGCACAGTCCAGGCGAGTCATTTCCATCATCCGCAAGAGTGCCTTCAGGAGTGATCGGCGATGCCCAAGCTCATCACGGCGAAACGATTGGAAGGCGATACAGAAAAGGCGAAAGAGTACGTCAAGATCCACATTTTGTTCCCTGCCTCGCTCCTTGGGTTGATCTGTCTGGTGGCGGGATCGGCTGCGTTGGCCTATCAGTTCATCGCTTCAACGTACGGCTGGATGACGTTCCTATACAGCTCTGGCTTGTTGCTGGTCGGCGGCACGCTGGGGTGGGTCCAGACGCGCTATCATCAATATTTGCTGGCGGAGCATCCGGCGTACTTCGCAGGCCGAATGCGGGTATTCGCACGGCGTGGGGCGCAGCGGCCAAAGCGTGAGACGCCCGAACCATCGCTGAGGCATCCGGGACGGGCGTTGGTACCGTGGGGCTATGTCCTCGGCGTGGCCGCCATCCTGGGAGCCGCCACGCTGAGCACCATCCGAGGCCAGGTCTATTACATTGCGGCGTTTCTTTTGCCCTGGGCAGGCTATTTCTGGGCAAAAACGTTCTTCTGGCGGCGGGTCATGGCTGATCGTAAGTCGTAAGCCGTTTACTTCTGCTTTTTGCCCTTCTCCTTTTGCTTTCCTGGACCGTTGCGCGCTTCGAGCGATCGGACCCGGTGTTCGAGGTCGCGCACCTGTTGGCGAAGCTCCGGTAATCGGGGGATCACCGCCTGCGCCTTGATCGCGGTTTCATGGGGCATGACCGGCGCGCCGGAGACAATCTGGTTCGGGGTGAGGCTCCGGTTCACGCCAGAGCGCGCGGCAATCAACACCCGGTCGCCGACCACTATGTGATCCCCCAGCCCCGCCTGTCCCCCGATCATCACCTGCCTACCCACGGTGGTGCTGCCCGCGATACCGACCTGGGCCACGACGATGCAATCTTCACCAATGGTGACGTTGTGGGCGATCTGCACGAGGTTATCCACTTTCGTGCCCCGTTTGATCACGGTCTGTCCGAACGTGGCCCGGTCCACCGTCACGTTGGCGCCGAGCTCGACATCGTCTTCGATGCGCACGCCGCCGAGTTGAGGAATCTTGTGATGCCGGCCTTCATGCTGCACGTAGCCGAATCCGTCGCTTCCGATGACCGTGCCGCTGTGGACGATCACACGATTCCCGAGGTGGCAGTCCTCACGGACAGTGACGTTCGAGTACAACACGCAATCGTCGCCGACCTCGGAATCGTCCCCGATGAACACGCCTGGATACAGCGTCACCCGGGCGCCGAGCCGCACGCGATCCCCCAGCACGACGAAGGGCCAGATCGAGCACTCGGGACCGATGGTCACGTCGGTCCCGCGCGCGATCGGATCCGTGATGCCGCGAGGCCGGTAGGGGGGCGTGAACAAGCGCTGCGCGAGGCAGGCGAACGCGTATGCGGGGTTGGGGACGATGATCTGCGGACGGCCGAGCTCGGGCAACGCCCGCGTCACCACGAAGGCAGCGGCGCGAGAGTCGCGCGCCGCGGGAATGAAGCGATCCTGGCTAATGTAGGCCAGGTCCGACGGACCGGCATCGGCCAGGCTGGAGATGCCCGTGATGATCAGGTCCGGCGTGCCCTCCAGGCGGCCGCCCACCAGCGTGGCGATCTCCTGAAGCCGGATGGCGCGCGGGCTGGCCATGGGTTAGGCTGGTTTCTTTCTGGACACGGCGCGTGTGGGGGCTGGCTTGGACGGCGTGGCGCGCCGGGTCGGGGCCGATGTCGAAGGGGCAGGCTTGGCCGGGCCGGGCGCGGCGGCTTTCGAAGGCGTTGATGCTGCCGTCGGATTGAGTCGCGCCTGCACGTAGTCGATGACGTTCGCCACGGTCCGGAGATGCTGGAGGTCTTGGTCGGGAATCTGGAGGTCGAAGACCTCCTCGATCCTAAACAGCAGCTCGATGGTGGCCATCGAATCGAGTCCCAGGTCGTCCCGAAGCGCCTGGCCGGGCGCGATGGTGCTGCGATCGCGCTTCAGGTACTCGCCCAGCGCGGTGACGATCTGGTCGGCAATCTCAGCGTTGGTCACCGGTCACTCGTTGGTCGTTCATCAAGCACGCGCGGTTACGTGAAAGCCTTGAGCACCACGGCCGCGTTGTTGCTGCCGAAGCCGAACGCGTTGAGCAGGGCCACCTTGGCCCGGCGTTCCTGGGCCTGGGCCGAGATGCCCTTCAGCGCACAGTCCGGATCGGGATCGTCGTAATTGAGGGTCGGGTGAATCTGACCGGTCTGGAGCGACAGGGCGCAGGCGATGGCGCCCAGCGCGCCGGCGGCTCCCAGCGTGTGGCCGATGAGCGATTTGGTTGCGTTGATGGCCAGCCGGTCGGCGCGGTCCTTGAACAGTTGCCGGATGGCCTTCGCTTCCACCGCGTCACCGATCTGCGTCGAGGTGGCGTGCGCGTTGATGTAGTCCACCTGGCGCGGCGTCATTCCCGCGTCCTTGAGCGCCAGGGCCATGGTCGTTGCCACCTCCACGCCGTCTTCCTTGGGGATCACCATGTGATGCGCTTCGCTCGTCGCTGCGTAGCCGGCCACCTCCGCATAGATCCGCGCCCGTCGTTTCTTGGCATGCGCGAGGGACTCCAGGATCAGCGCGCCGGCTCCCTCGCCCATGACGAATCCGTCGCGTGCACGGTCGAACGGTCGGGAGGCCCGTTCCGGCTGGTCGTTGAAGCCCGTGGAGAGCGCCCGCAGCGAGCAGAAGCCGGCAAAGACCAGCGGCGTGATGCTTGCGTCCGCGCCGACGGTCAGGACGACGTCGGCCTGGCCGGCGCGGATCGCGGTCAGCGCCTGGCCGACGGCGTGCGCGCTGGAGGAGCAGGCCGTGGAGATCGTGAGGTTCGGTCCCTTGGCGCCGTGCATCATCGCGACAATGCCCGACGCCGAATTCAGGGTGATCGTCGGAATAAAATTCGGGTGCACGCGGTTGGGGCGCTGGCTCCGGTAGAGCTGGGTGATCTCCCGCTCACCCATGACCATTCCGCCCATGCCGGCGCCCACGATGACGCCGATCCGGTGCGGCGCTTCCCGATCGATCCTGAGGCCCGCGTCCGCGACGGCCTCCTTCGAGGCCACGAGCGCGAACTGCGCGTAGCGGTCCACGCGCTCGGCCTGCGTCGGGTCCAGATACTGCGCCGGGTTAAAGGCGAGCACTTGGCCGACGACGCGGGACCGGTACGCGTCGAGCGGCAGGCCATCGAACGGCCTGAGCGCGGAAATGCCGGATCGCCCTTCCAGCGCGGCTTTCCAGAACTCGCCGGTCCCGATGCCGATCGGAGAGACGACCCCTAATCCCGTGATGACGACGCGTGTAGCCATGACTCCGTGGGCGGTGACGCGCGCGCACACGCGCCTGCGCAGGTTGTACCTGAAGCGCGACGGGCAGTCAACTTGACTCGGCCCAACGGGCCTCGCGCGAATGGTCTACGCCTACTGCCGCACTTTCAGAAAGAGGTACGCGCCGAACGCAAGAAAGATCATGTTCGCGATCCATCCGGCGAGCAGTGCGGCCGGGTCCGGGCCGATCACCGTTGCCAGCCGCCCGCTGCGGCCCAGCGCGATGGCGACCGAGTGGGTCATCCAGTAGAGGAAGCCGATCACAAGCGCCTGGCCGATGCCCCTCGCAAGACCGCCGCCCGCGCGGCTGCCGCTCCCCCTCAGGCTCAGCGCCGTGCCCACGATGACCATCACGACACAGACAAACGGAAACGCGATCCGGCCGTGATAGTCGGTCAGCACCCGGGTGAAGCTGTAGCCGTCCCGGCGCAGGCGCTCCGCATAGGACTTCAACTCGTCCAGCGACATTTCCTCCGCTTCCGTGGAGAGGCGGGTGCTGAAGTCGTCCGGGGTCTGCGAGAGCGCGATCGGTTGGCGGTCAAAGGCTTCCGTCGTGAGCGCGCCGTTCGGCAGGAACACCCGGCGAAGACCGGACTCGGCCACCCAGCCTCCCTCCGTGTAGCGAGCCAGGTGCGCTTCGGTGATCTCGGTGAGCTGAAAGTCGGGGCCCAGGCGGTACAGGGTGATGCCACGGAGCAAATCCCCGTCCGGATGCACCCAGGTGATGTTCATCAGCGTCTGATTCCCGATCTGAAGCCACTCCCGATCCCCTTTGAGGGCCGCCAGGTTACTTTTTTTCTCAATGAGCACGCTCCTGATATATTCGGCCTGGCCGCTGGACCAGGGAATGATGACCGCGCTGAACCCCAGCAGCAGAAGGGATATCACCACCGCAAACGAGAGGAACGGCCCGCCGATCCGGTAGAGACTGATGCCGCAGCTCCGCATCGCAATGATCTCGTGGTTCCGGATGAACATGCCCATGGTCAGCAGCGTTGCCATCAGCACGGCCAATGGCGCGATTTGGAAGGAGATCAGGGGCGTTTTCATGGCAAAATACGCCAGGATCGTGCCTAGTTCCGGATCGTGGCGGACGAAACGCCGGACCTTCTCGAAGAAATCCACCACGAGGTACACGGTCATCAGCCCGGTGAGACACATCAGGAAGATTTTCGTGTATTCCCGCAACAGGTAGCGAAAAAGGATGGACATAGGGCTCAGCGCCGGTTTACGCGGTAATACAGACCGACCGTGGCCAGCAGAAATATGACGTTCGGCATCCAGGCACCGGCAAGCGGCGGGAGCCACAAGGCGGTGACGAAGAACTCGCACAGAACGTTCAGCACGTAGTACAGGACGATGATCATGACGCCTACCGCGAAGCCGCCGATGCGGCCCGACCGCTTGGAGACGATGCCGAGCGGGACCCCGAGCATGCCGAGAATCAGCGCGGCGGTAGGAAACGCCAGATCCTTGTCGTACTCCATCAGCCGGCGACGTGCGGTCGCATCCTGCCAGTTCGTGCGGACCAACTGCTCGATCACGGCCTCTCGCGACGGGCGCGCCTCGACCTGCGTGTCGCCCTGGTCCAGGCGGAGCGTCAGGTCATACGTCGAGAAGGCGACCTGATGATACCGCTGATCACTGCCCGGGCGGCTGTGAATGACGCCGTTGGTGAGACGTAACCCCATCTGCTGGTTGGCCGGGTTATTGAGGAACTGATAGCCGGCGGCCACGATGACGCGCGCGTCCTCGGGGTCGCGTTCGTCGGAGATGAAAATGCCAGGTGCACCACCCTGCGGATGCTCCGCCACGTAAATGACCATGTGGGGGACCGGCTCGTTGAAGACCCCTTTATCGATAGAGAGGGTCAACTGGTCCCGGAGCATGCTGAGCGCGAGCCGTTTCAGGGGCACCGAGCTCCATGGCTGGCCCCATCGCGACAGCACCAACGTCAGCGCGAACACCGCGCATGAGAACACCAGGACCGGCCGGGAGAGGCGGAGCAGGCTCAGGCCGGCGGCCCGCATCGCGACCAATTCCTTGTCGAACGACAACCGGCTAAACGCACTGATCGAGGCGATGATCCCCGCGATGGGCAGCGTCAGGACAAGAAATGAGGGCAGCAGATGGAGAAAGACCTTCAGCACCGCGAGCAAGCCGACGCCTTTGGAGATCAGCAGCTCGACCAGGCGCAGCAGCTCCCGGGTCAGCATGACGAAACAAAGGGCGCCGAGACTCAGAAAAAATGGGGGCAGCAGCTCCGCAACGATGTAGCGGTCCAAGAGTTTGGCCAAGCGCGCCTCGTGAGGAGGGGCCAAGAAATCGCGTCAATATATCGTAGATTCAGAGGGTTGTAAACGTTGTCCGGAGGCACCGTGAAAAATACTGGTATAAGAAGACTGACGTGGTCCGTTGGCCGACGGCTGCAAGATGTCCTTGACAAGGCCGGTGCCCTATGTTAAATGCAGCCCCGTTAAACGGGCTGAAGATGTACTTGGTTACTGGTTGTTAGAGGCCGCAGGGGGAGTTTTCCTTCTGCGGTATTTTTTTGCCAAGTCCGACCAGATTCTTCTCTCCGGTCGGATCGTCTCAGGCAGCCCGGAGTTCCGTGGCTGTTCAGGAAAGGAGGGTCGCGTGAGAAGCAAGGGCACAGTGAAGTGGTTCAATGATCGGAAGGGATTCGGTTTCATCCGTCTCGAGAGCGGGGAAGACGTGTTCGTCCACTATTCCGCTCTCCAGGGGGAGGGATTCAAGACGCTGAAAGAGGGTGAGAGCGTGGAATTTGATATCGTGCAGGGCGCCAAGGGACCGCAGGCTGCCAACGTCGCGAAGATGGCGCAGGGCGCTCAGGCATCCTAAGATACGACATAGCGCATGACTCGGGCTCAGCGCAGGACCTGAGCCTTAGGCGAGAAAGGGGCCCGCCACTTCGGAGTGGCGGGCCCCTTTATTTGTGCGCCCAGCATGGGAGTGGATAGGAGGTGCAAGTCCTCTGGGAAGCTGGTCGCAGCGACCCACACGAACCGCAAGGCGACCGGTCGTGAGGCCGGCGCTGAAGGAAGCGGGTAGTGAA
>Ga0073934_10000609_pt1 | contig 99744 bp, 83 predicted proteins | sample LarsenN4metaG_FD_76834 | JGI IMG/M metagenome (GOLD analysis project Ga0073934, IMG submission 76834) | Hot spring sediment bacterial and archeal communities from British Columbia, Canada, to study Microbial Dark Matter (Phase II) - Larsen... ...
GGTGTCATGTGACGGGATTCCGTTGCTCAACTCAAGAAACCTCCCTAACCAATCCTGCTTCGATTTCCCCTAGCGCTCCACGTCTACCCATGTATCTGCTCCCCCAATCACGCCTAAAATCGCAATCGTGATCACATTAATCAGGGGATGTTTTCGGTTCTGTTCATCGCGCGGGTCTTCCCGTTGCGTAAAGTAGCTGAGGATGCTTGTCTCTGGAAACATGTTCGTCCCTTTTTAGAGACGATTTTCCTCCGTTCAGCTTTCATATGCGATTGCCCTACGGCACACCCTTTTTGTTTTGTGTGACTTTCTGATAAATTTATCATGCGTTATCATGTAGTCTGTCACTACATCATAGGTAATGTATCTTCTAAAATCGCAGTAACGTTTGCCCGCTTAGCTCACGAAAAGTCTCTATGCGCTATCTGATTCCTATCCTCGTTGTCGTGTTTATCATTGTCGCCGTAGCAGTGTGGATCATCAGTCAACCGCCGGAACCACAGCCCGTCGAAATCGTCATGTCGTCTGATCCTTTTCCCATGCATTTAGGCGCAAACACACTCTCGATTGCGCTCACCCAAGCCGATGGCAGTCTGTTGCGCGATGCGCTCGTCGCTGTGGATGTGTCTATGGACATGGAAGGGATGCTGCTTCCCACCACAGGATACGCGGAAATCGACGACGAAGGCATTTATCACTTCCCCGTTTTATGGTCGATGATGGGCGAATGGACGGTCAACATCGCCGCGCAGCTTCCTGATGAGCGTATCATCCGCGACGAATTTGATGTATTCGTATATGCCGTCCCGCAGACCAGCCCTAATCTCCAGCCGGTCTATCAAAGTAACAGCGAAATTGCTGATCTCACACAGCAGCCGAATGAAGCGTGGATCATCATCCCCTTGGGGACAGAAATGTTATTCCGCACGGGCGGCGGCGATGATTTGATGCCCGACGAACTGCGCCTCTCGGTGAGTGGGCGTAACACGCTGGTGATCCAGAACAACGATATTGCGGATCACAACATTGGACCATTTTATGTGCGCGCGGGCGAAACCCTACGACAGACGTTCACTGAACCTGCCGAATTCGTCGGCGCGTGCAGCGTCAGTCATTCGGACACCGTGACCGTGATTGTAGAAGGCTAGTTTTAGGATTAAAGATGAGCTGTCCACGACGATTTCTCGCTTCGATTATACTACCGGCAGTTTTCTTGGCGGCATGTTCAACCTCTCCGGCAGCAACGAGCGCGCCTACGCCTACCGTTTCGAGCCTAGCGCCCTATGCGTCGCAACTGCGCGGCGCGGTGATCGATCCGCCGCGTACTCTGACCAATGTCGAACTGGCAGCCACCACAGGCGATACCTTCCGATTGAGCGATTATCGTGGCGATGTAGTGTTGATGTACTTCGGTTATCGAAGCTGCCCCGATTTTTGCCCGACGACGTTTGCCGAACTCAAACAGGTTTACGAAGCGTTGGGCGAACCTGCTGACCGCCTCAAGATTGTGTTTGTGACAATTGATCCCGAACGCGACACGCTTGATTTACTCACCCTCTATACACAGGCTTTCCATCCCGATTTCATCGGCGTGCGCGGCGAAAACGATGTCCTGCAAACGATGTACCGCGAGTTTGGCGTTGTGGCAAACCGCCGTGAGGTTGGCAGTTCCGCTATGTCGTATCTGTTCGATCACACCGCGTCGATCTTCTTGATTGGTCCCGATGGGCGCTTGGAAGCGCAGTATCTCTACGGAACCAGTCCGCAGGTTCTCATTCACGACGTTGAACTGATTCTTGAGTCGATCAACGAAGCAGACCAAACCTAGCTATCAATCACGCGCTGCAAGGCGTGTATCTATGTGATAACTTTCAACAATTGGAAAGGGTTTCAAAATGCTCAGAAGTAAGTGGTTTGCCATCCTCATTGTTTTCGTGTTGTTGACCGCGCCTTTCGCCGCCTCCGCCGTATTGGCAGATCATGATTTTGACCCGTGCGCCTTCGTCACACTGTATAACGGTTGGGCGCGCGCGACTGCCGAAGGCGCACCCAACAGCGCTGTGTATGGGTTGGCAGTCAACCTTAGCCAAGAAGATGATGTATTGGTGGGAGGCAGCACCGACGCGGCAGAAGTCGTCGAAATTCATGAGATGATCATGGGCGCGGGTGATGTCATGCAAATGCAGCCGGTTGAAGGTGGGCTTCCCGTTCCCGCGCGTTCGTATGTCGAACTCAAACCGGGTGGCTATCATATCATGTTAATCAACCTCACCGCGCCGCTGGTGGCGGGCGAAACGCTTGATATTACGCTCATCTTTGAACACGCGGGCGAAGTCAACCTCACCGTGCCCATTGTCGAAGTGACCGAAATGGGCGAGATGGGGGATCATGATGAAGCCGAAGGCGAGCACATGGAAGTGATGGTCACTGAGGAAGCCGGGCATGATGAAGCCGAAGGCGATCATGATGCGGCTGAAAGCGCACACGACGAAGCCAGCGAATGCGGCGCACTTCAATTGGTAGGTGGATGGGCACGCGCGGCGGGCGCGGGGCAGCCGAACAGCGCGGCGTATATCCTCATCGTCAACCCCGGTCCTGAAGATGATCACCTTTTGAGCGCCAGCACCGATGCTGCGGAAACCGTCGAACTGCACGAGATGGTCATGAACGGCGATGTGATGGAGATGAGTCCGCTGGAAGATGGCATTCACATTCCGCATCATTCGGCGGTGGTGCTGCAACCGGGCGGTCTGCATGTCATGTTGATTGGGCTGACTCAAGAACTTGTCGACGGTGAAGAAATCACCATTACGCTCAATTTTGAACATGCTGGTGAACTCGAACTCACCTTCCCTGTTCAGGAAGTCGAAGCGATGTCGATGGGCGGGTAGCAGCCGAATGATGTTGGAACGATAGCGAATATCATCCTGAGGGCGGTTTTCTTTTGCGAGAACCGCCCTTTTTTTGTTTACCCATTTTGCTAGGTTATCCTTATTGCGTATGCCTTGTGAAATATGACACAAAAAGGCAGATTGTCACCCAAAAGAGCGACGAGTAACACTAAGCCCATGTAGAGGTATAGCGTAATCTTATGGTGGTCATCGCTTTAGGCGATAGGTCGCAGCTAAACAGCGCTTCGCCCGACAAAAACTGAATTCAATAAAAGATGCTTTGTTTCGGTTCTGCTGGTTAAAATGGGTGACACATCGCAGCGGGATACACCCGTTGGGGTAGTGCATCGTTTGGGGGCAAACAAAACCTATGACTACGTATGCGAATTCCGTCGCGGCAAATTATCAGCCATTCATCAGTACCGGGTCAACTGTGCAATTCCCATCTTACATTCGCAACGACAACCTGCGCGCATGGGTACAGGACATGGTGACTTTGTGTAAGCCGGACAGCGTGTATTTCTGCGATGGATCGCAGGAAGAATATGATTCGCTGTGTCACCTGCTGGTTGAAAAAGGGACATTCATCAAGCTCAATGAAACGCTGCGTCCGAACAGCTATTTGGCGCGGTCACAGCCGGGCGACGTGGCGCGTGTTGAAGACCGCACGTTCGTGTGCAGTTTGAACCCGAAAGACGCTGGACCGACCAATAACTGGATCAACCCGCGTGAGATGCACAAAACGCTCGACACGCTTTTCGACGGGTGTATGCGTGGTCGCACCATGTATGTGATTCCCTTCTGCATGGGGCCTTTGGGATCGAACATCAGCTACTTGGGCGTGGAATTGAGCGACTCGGCATATGTGGCGGTCAACATGCGGATCATGACGCGCATGGGGAAAGCCGTGTATGACTATTTGGTCGATGACGCGCCGTTTGTGCCGTGTGTCCACTCTGTTGGGATGCCGCTTGAACCCGGTCAGGCAGATGTGCCGTGGCCGTGCAATAACGAGACCAAGTACATCGTTCACTTCCCGGAAGAACGCGCGATTTGGAGTTATGGGAGCGGATATGGCGGCAACGCACTGCTTGGCAAGAAATGCTTCGCGCTGCGTATCGCGTCGAATATCGCGCATGATGAAGGCTGGCTTGCCGAACACATGCTGATTATGGGCGTGGAATCGCCTGAAGGCGAAAAGACCTATCTCGCGGCGGCGTTCCCAAGCGCGTGTGGCAAGACGAATTTCGCTATGCTTGTCCCGCCCAAGCCTTTCCAAGAGGACGGTTGGAAAGTCACGACAGTCGGTGACGACATTGCATGGATTAAGGTGGGGGCGGATGGCAAACTGCGTGCCATCAACCCGGAAGCGGGCTTTTTCGGCGTAGCGCCGGGGACGAACGCCAAGACCAACCCCAACGCGACGGCAAGCATCACCCGCAACACTATCTTCACCAATGTCGCGCTCACCGATGACGGCGATGTGTGGTGGGAAGGTTACACCGATACCCCGCCCGCGCACTTGATCGACTGGCAGGGGCAGGATTGGACACCGGAAATCGCCAAAGAAACCGGACGCAAAGCGGCTCATCCGAATGCTCGCTTCACCGCGCCCGCCAGCCAATGTCCGGTGATCGATCCCGAATGGGAGAACCCGGAGGGCGTGCCGATCAGCGCATTCGTGTTTGGTGGTCGGCGCAGCACGCTTACGCCGCTGGTGTTTCAAACGTTCAACTGGGTCTATGGGGTGTATTTCGCCGCGACGATGGGTTCAGAGATGACCGCCGCAGCGGCGGGCAAACTGGGAGAAGTGCGCCGTGACCCATTCGCCATGCTGCCCTTCTGCGGCTATCACATGGCGAGCTACTTCAATCATTGGCTGCAATTTGGGCGCTACATCAAGAACCCGCCGCGAATCTTCTTCGTCAATTGGTTCCGCAAGGACGAGAACGGCAAGTTCCTGTGGCCCGGTTTCGGTGAAAACATGCGCGTGCTTCAGTGGATCATCAACCGCGCCCGCACCCGCGCCAACGGCATGGAGACGCAGTTGGGGCGTGTACCCACCTACCAAGACCTTGATTGGCGGGGGCTAGAGAACTTCACCGAAGCGGATTTCGAGAAAGTGATGAGCATTGACCAAGACCTGTGGAAGCAGGAAATTTTGAGCCACGAAGAACTGTTCATCAAGCTGTATGACCGCCTGCCGAAGGAACTGCTGTCGGTGCGCGAACTGCTGCTCTCCAGCCTGTGGAGTCGCCCGGAGTGGGTGGACAAGTACGAGTAGACGTAAACTTTTAGCAGCGGGGATGTTGAACACGGATTCAGCATCCCCGTTTTTGATTCGGGCAAAGCCATGTCCGTTGGTGTCCGTATTTTGCGCGTGTGGATGTGACATTGAGCGATGATATGTTGATTCAGTTTACAAGAATGAAGGGGTGAATCAACATATTTGGGTTCAAACGTTTTTGGCTGCTGCCCTTTTCAAACCTCACCCCGTTTCGCGCCGAAACAGCGTTTCAGTACCCTCGATGGGTTTTAGCTGAGTGAAGAATCACTCTGTCACAAAACCCGCAGGACACACATGTTTCAGTACCCTCGATGGGTTTTAGCTGAGTGAAGCGTAATCGCAGTCATGTAGTCACGCACATCGTCAGTTTCAGTACCCTCGATGGGTTTTAGCTGAGTGAAGATACAGCACGGAAAGACCAATGTGACCATTGAAAACGTTTCAGTACCCTCGATGGGTTTTAGCTGAGTGAAGAGCCGAAGCGCGCGGCGCGCTGGCGGTCAAAATTGCGTTTCAGTACCCTCGATGGGTTTTAGCTGAGTGAAGGTCACAAATTCTTCACGCGCACCGATTTCTTTGACAAGTTTCAGTACCCTCGATGGGTTTTAGCTGAGTGAAGGCGCTGTCCGGTGAGGGCGCGGTATGCCATGCAGCGTTTCAGTACCCTCGATGGGTTTTAGCTGAGTGAAGTTGGGTGGGGACTTGCGTGAGGCAAACTTACGCGACGCGGGTTTCAGTACCCTCGATGGGTTTTAGCTGAGTGAAGGTGCGCCCACATTTGCGAGTGATTTACTGCGTAAGTGTTTCAGTACCCTCGATGGGTTTTAGCTGAGTGAAGGGCGTGTGCGTCGAGTCGAACGAGTTCCCCATGTACTGTTTCAGTACCCTCGATGGGTTTTAGCTGAGTGAAGGCTTTCAGCGCGCTTCATGTCGTTCAGCACCAGAGTTTCAGTACCCTCGATGGGTTTTAGCTGAGTGAAGGTGGCATCCGTACCCGCGCGCGTTGAGTTCACGCACACGTTTCAGTACCCTCGATGGGTTTTAGCTGAGTGAAGGGCAGTGGGCACACATGCCCGGCGCTAACCTATCCGAGTTTCAGTACCCTCGATGGGTTTTAGCTGAGTGAAGGTCCTTCGCGGAGTGAATAAATGGACACAAAACAGATCGCGTTTCAGTACCCTCGATGGGTTTTAGCTGAGTGAAGCGGCGCGCATTGACCACGAGACCGCCGCACTCCTGGTTTCAGTACCCTCGATGGGTTTTAGCTGAGTGAAGTCATAGTTCACGGCATCACCGGTTCCGCTTCAACGGTTTCAGTACCCTCGATGGGTTTTAGCTGAGTGAAGGACTTATGGAACGCGAAGAAGAGCGTCCCGCGTTTGTGTTTCAGTACCCTCGATGGGTTTTAGCTGAGTGAAGTGCGCGCGTCGGTGTCCGCTGGCAACGGTTGAAAGTTTCAGTACCCTCGATGGGTTTTAGCTGAGTGAAGCTGTATGGCGGTATACGCGAATCCGGCGACCTGTTGTTTCAGTACCCTCGATGGGTTTTAGCTGAGTGAAGGCCTCAAGAAACTGGTCAAAGCCCTTGACCCGTTTATGTTTCAGTACCCTCGATGGGTTTTAGCTGAGTGAAGACTGAGGAGTGAAATGAGAGACACAAAACAGATCGCGTTTCAGTACCCTCGATGGGTTTTAGCTGAGTGAAGACCGCCCGAACGAACCGTCCTTACCGAATTGCGGTTTCAGTACCCTCGATGGGTTTTAGCTGAGTGAAGGATGCCCGGCGCGGATCTGTCCGACGCGCGCCTGGAGTTTCAGTACCCTCGATGGGTTTTAGCTGAGTGAAGATTTACGTTGCGAATTTTGAAACTGCTGCGACGTGTTTCAGTACCCTCGATGGGTTTTAGCTGAGTGAAGTTCACCCCAATTCCAATGTACGCGCGGCGGTAAAGGTTTCAGTACCCTCGATGGGTTTTAGCTGAGTGAAGGGCCGCCTTTATTCAGCGCTTGGATCGTCGAGCCGTGTAGTTTCAGTACCCTCGATGGGTTTTAGCTGAGTGAAGGTCGACGAGAGACAACATGCCTACAGCACTCACCAGGTTTCAGTACCCTCGATGGGTTTTAGCTGAGTGAAGGGCGGATCGGCGGGCGCAGCGCTCGGCTGTTCGCCGTTTCAGTACCCTCGATGGGTTTTAGCTGAGTGAAGGTGAGCGCCATTGTTCATAATTGTGTGGCGGCACATACGTTTCAGTACCCTCGATGGGTTTTAGCTGAGTGAAGGTGAGCGCCATTGTTCATAATTGTGTGGCGGCACATACGTTTCAGTACCCTCGATGGGTTTTAGCTGAGTGAAGCTCTACGAATATGTTCACGCGCGATGCTTCGCATAGTTTCAGTACCCTCGATGGGTTTTAGCTGAGTGAAGCTGTAACTATCTGGAATGTCAAAATGCGGGGTAGCGTTTCAGTACCCTCGATGGGTTTTAGCTGAGTGAAGGGTATCTGTCAATGCCAAGATTGTTGCCGTTGGAGTGTTTCAGTACCCTCGATGGGTTTTAGCTGAGTGAAGTGTTGATCGTGATCGACGAACTTAACAACTTCGTCGTTTCAGTACCCTCGATGGGTTTTAGCTGAGTGAAGGGCGATCTTCGGCACAAGCATGTACTTCATCTTACGTTTCAGTACCCTCGATGGGTTTTAGCTGAGTGAAGGCAGACGATCAAGCTGCAATATGAGCATTACAGCGTTTCAGTACCCTCGATGGGTTTTAGCTGAGTGAAGCAGACCGCATGGCAGATATGGAACAAAAACTGAATTGTTTCAGTACCCTCGATGGGTTTTAGCTGAGTGAAGGGTAAACAGGCACTAATCCCCGCGCCCCCTATCCCTGTGTTTCAGTACCCTCGATGGGTTTTAGCTGAGTGAAGGAGCTCGTTGCCAGTTCTGGCGTTGGCGTGTTGGTTTGTTTCAGTACCCTCGATGGGTTTTAGCTGAGTGAAGTGCAAGCAATCATCACCCGGCGAAGCTTCTACCGTTTCAGTACCCTCGATGGGTTTTAGCTGAGTGAAGGGAACGCGGGTGAAGTCACTGGCGATCTTGGCATAGCGTTTCAGTACCCTCGATGGGTTTTAGCTGAGTGAAGCTTCGAGGACTTGTGATGCCCGACCTAAACGTAGTGTTTCAGTACCCTCGATGGGTTTTAGCTGAGTGAAGGGATCAGCGCAATGACAATGCCGAGTCCCTTGAGTGCGTTTCAGTACCCTCGATGGGTTTTAGCTGAGTGAAGGTCCGCATATCGTCATATTGCGCCTAAACTGAAATAAGTTTCAGTACCCTCGATGGGTTTTAGCTGAGTGAAGCAGTAGGCGCTTTCACCGATACTGCGTCTACTGTGCGTTTCAGTACCCTCGATGGGTTTTAGCTGAGTGAAGGCCATGACCAGCGCAATGACAATGCCGAGCTTGAGTGCGTTTCAGTACCCTCGATGGGTTTTAGCTGAGTGAAGGATCGCCCGCCCGTCCGAACCGACGCGCTTGTCTGACGTTTCAGTACCCTCGATGGGTTTTAGCTGAGGGAAGGACACCTATGCCGCTTCCCGTCACGCCCGATGCGTGGTTTCAGTACCCTCGATGGGTTTTAGCTGAGTGAAGGATTGATCGTCGTGATGCTGCTTATGCTCATTGCAGTTTCAGTACCCTCGATGGGTTTTAGCTGAGTGAAGTCGCGTTGATCTTGACCGGGATCATGGTGCTGTGTTTCAGTACCCTCGATGGGTTTTAGCTGAGTGAAGGCTGCTCATTGCGTTGGTATCGGTTATTTCAAGTATGTTTCAGTACCCTCGATGGGTTTTAGCTGAGTGAAGCTGTCACTGTGGTTCGCCTACTTGGTTGCTGACCGTTTCAGTACCCTCGATGGGTTTTAGCTGAGTGAAGGTATTGCGCCACTAATTCAGTAAAAGGATGAAACACAAGTTTCAGTACCCTCGATGGGTTTTAGCTGAGTGAAGGGCCTAACGCGAATACCGAACAAAGCGAAACATGTCTTAGTTTCAGTACCCTCGATGGGTTTTAGCTGAGTGAAGGGAAGTACTTACGCGATTTAGGCATTTTACAGTTTGCGTTTCAGTACCCTCGATGGGTTTTAGCTGAGTGAAGGGATTGTGTGTTCTAGTTTTACTCTTAAACTGCGATAGTTTCAGTACCCTCGATGGGTTTTAGCTGAGTGAAGGATATCCAGCACGTTCACGCCTTCCGTGTCATTGTCGTTTCAGTACCCTCGATGGGTTTTAGCTGAGTGAAGCTGTTAGAGACGTTCACCGTCCGCACTGGAAGCGTTTCAGTACCCTCGATGGGTTTTAGCTGAGTGAAGGCCATGTTTTGCGCTGTAAGGTTTATGGATGAAATGATCCATTTGCTTCATTACATCGCTTAAAACGGCTGCTACACTGCCACATTGAATTGAGAATACCGTCATTTTTACTTCTTGCCAAGCTAAGATTTCGCAACTCCACAGCCGCGCGAAATGGCAGGGGAGTTGCGAACCCATACTAAACGTCGTTACAGAAGCGGCGAAACTCACAATCGAGACAGCGCTGCCGCCATTCAGTCGCTTGCGGCATTTTCTCATTTTTTTGAGTTTCTGCCATCTCATAGACCGCCTGTTCGACCATTTTACGGAGTTGCGAAGTGATGCGAATTTCGATGGCTTTTTTCGCCTTGGTCAAATATAAATACCCTCGACGTGAGAGCAGCGAGAAGATTTCTTCTGCCATCATGCCATATGCCGCCAGTTGAACTTCGACATGTTTGCCAAAACGGGTGGCGAATTTATAGTCTACGGGGATGATCTCGCTGTCTGTAAAAACCAATTCATCCACTCGCCCGGTTAAGTTGAGACGACTCGAAAACACATCCACATCAAAGCGCCGTTCCCCTTCAATAATGCCATACATCGAAAATGTGCGGCGCGTGGCGCGTTCCCGTTCTATACTGTGCTGTTCAATTCCCAACATCATTTTGCGCGTAACCGGGCGCACATCAGGCAGGCATAGATGATAATATGAAATCCGCGCGCAGTAGATGTGCTGTTTGAGATCAGTAATTGTGAACGGTTGGGGGCTATCTATGCTGTTCATAATCTTCCTCCCCAATGATGATTCGGTTTTTCCATTCGTGCCGCCCAATGGAAATTAATTGAACCCGTCCACGCTTGTCCCCTAAGATACGTTCAATTCGCAGCATCAATTCTTCCTGATGGTTGCGGCTGAGCATACCGACAAAGGCACTGAACTGCACTCGATCCAGCCCATAGTCTTGGCAAGCATCCGCGATTTTTGTGCGCGCTTTATCATCTTCAATGTCGTACATCACTAATGTCGGGTTCATAGCATCACCAGCCCGCCTTAAAAGGCATATAAGTTTCCCGTTCGCCCCGTAAAAAACTGGCGAGATTTCGCGCCTGCATTTGCATGACGGTGCGAATGGCAAAGCGTTTCCCCTCGTGGCGCACTTCCGTTTCAAGATGCTCTAAAACTTTGACTGCCAAACGTTTACGGGTATCGGCATCAAGCAGACCATTTTCATCTTGCTTGACGGTGAAACTGCGGTTGATTAACCCGAATACCAGCCGATCCACTGCCACCTGACGAAATTCCTCAATCATGTCCAATACAAGGCTGGGCTTGCCAGAACGGTCAACATGCAGAAAGCCAGCATAGGGATCAAGCCCTGCCAGCACAATCGCCTGTCCAATTTGCCCATACAAAATGCCATAGCCATAGTTCAAAAGGCTGTTGATGGGGTCACGTGCGCCGCGTGTTTTACGCCCCGACCACGCATAGCTGTTTGGAAACAACACACTCAGTGCTTGCCAATAACGACGAGCCGCCGCTCCCTCTGCGCCCATGACGGCACTGCGAATGTCCTCTAGCGCACCGCCGCGCAGCCGCTCAACCGTCGCCAAATGATCAAGCACTTCGGTGGAAGCAGCGCGCAAAGACTCGAAGACCTCTGGCTCGTTTTCAGCACGGTTTTTAGCGACATATTTTAAGGTGATCGCTTGGTTGTAGATTTTCCCCTCAGCCACAGCGCAAACAAACTGGGATCCACGCGGCGATTCAAAAGCATGGAGCTGAGCGCGTCGCGTTAAAACGGTTCCGTTAAGCCCGTTAGACATCACTGACGCATACACATAACCCGTGGGATCAAGATAGTGGATGGGGATGCCCCGCTCACAACACGCTTCCACCGCGTCTGAAGACATGCTGATGCCGCGGTTGGTGATGAGCACTGATTTGAGGTGAAGGAGAGGCGCTTCGTCAAGCGCCCCCTCCTTATGGGTGACTTTCAACCGTTCAGAATATTTACCGATATGACTGCCGAATGTATCCGTAATCAAATGCTCAACGATCATGGAAGTGTCCTTTCCGGGCAGCATAGCCCTACACCTTCCATGTTAATTCGGCAGTGGAATCTAATCTTCCATCTGGGAGATTTCGTACCAGCCGTTGCCTTTGACGACGTTTTTGCCAATGTGCAGCACGCTCCCCCAGGCCAACCAATAGCGTAGTTCCGACAAATCCCCTCTATAGCGCGCCTTTCCTATCAATCCACTGATAGGTTTCATGCTGTTGGAACGCCGTGACCCGCTCATCACATGTACCCAGCGGGTGGCGTTGTCGGTTAGCTCGACTGCTTTGGCACGTTCTTGTAGATGAAGATGCAGTTCGCGCCACTGTGCAGTCTCGGTGGGGTTGGGCGTGTAATGGAGTTCCAACATTTGGCAGCGCTCAATCAACCGCCCCATTACGATGTAAAGGTACGGAATGCTGGCAGGTCGCCCTTGATCTGTCAATTCACATGGGGTTCGCCAGTCAAGCGTAATCTGGTCGTTAGGCCAGCCTTGAACTGTCTGCACAATGGCCTCATGGGTGATGGGAACCCCCGGCAGTCCGCGCAGCTTGCCGTCTGCATATACACTCTGGGATTTCCCCGTAAAGGGGTTGAGTGCTTGCGCCGTTCGCAGCACAAAGGTGCCGCGTCCGTACCCAACACCAATCTGCCCAATTTTGTAAACCGCTTGGCACACATATGGGAACAACTGTTCGGCATCGCCATACAAGTTGATACCAAAACGCAGCATCTCGCCCGTTTTGATACGGATGCGGTTTTGCGCGTCAAAGTTCAACGGTGGGCGAATGGCAAACGGACGCGGGGGATTCACCCCACGCGAGCTTTCTTGCGATTCCATCAAAATGAGACGGCAGCGCGGGCAAAATCGAATATGGTCCGGCTCGCGAGCATGGCTGTCGTTGCAGATCACGATTTCGCGGAGCGCCTCCCACAGCGCCCCGCGCAGCTGCGCGCCTGCTTGCACTCCAAATTCGATGGGCGTGGTTGCTTCCGCCTCAAATAGCATTTGATGCACAATGAGCGGCAGATGGGTGATGCTCATTCGTTCGTCCGTTGATAGTGTGTATAGCTTCGGCTGCTGCCCACCCGCCGGTATGGCAAGGCGACATGTTTCAATAGGCGGTGTTTCCCCAAGGTCATCTCCTCTTTGCTGTACACATTGAGCCGTTCAAATCCCAAATCGGGGGCAGTATCGTCCAACTGCGTTAAGACGCTTTCCATCGCCATGCCGACGACATCCCCAGTGATGGCAATAAAACCGTAAGGTAAAGACTCGGTGATCGTTGGCACGGCTTGCACTTGGATGAACCCACCGCGTTTGCCCAGATAGTTGATATTGATTAACCAACGAGCAATACGCTCGGCATCCTCCCGCGCGCTAACTTCCAGCGCAATCCCAAATACCCCCGCTAGATAGGCGTACTCGCGGTAGGCAATTGTTTTACCAAAAAAGCCCGCGTGCTGCTCACCTTCTTCAGCTTCATTGCGCCGCTGACGCAGCACTTTTGTGAAGGTATTGGTGACCACTACGTCCAGTGCCGGGTAAAGCGCGATAGTCGCGCCCGCTAACACTTGCCAGAAGGCTGCTGCCGCTTCAACGCCTTCTAGCCGACATGCCACATCCAACAGCGCCATTTTGATGCTGTACGGCGTTGGGACGAGCAAGGTCTTGCCGCCCGACGAGGTCGCCAACGCTGGTTTAAGCGTAAACAGCGCTGTGGCTTCGTATTCCGCTGAAACCCACATGGTTGCCCCCTTAACGGCTGTAGTTGTGCGCGTAGGGCTGCCAATTCATCAGTTCAGTGAGGATGTTCCCGAACTCGCTGAGGTCTGTAAATTCGGCAACCCCAACCGCATCGGATTGTACGCGGTTCAGCACCCCTGCCAAATTCCCCACGTGGCTCACATACCCATCCTTGAGGGGGCTAACCGTCGGCGCTGGCACCGATGCCTTGCTAAAACTGACCACACCCTCAAAGTTGACCAGATGCGGGGCTTGAGTCGTCCGCATCGCGCCGTTTGGCTCAATGAAGGTGAACAGCACGCTTTCCAGCAGGATTTTGGCGCGGGCGGCGCGTTGAGCAGCGTCAATGGCATATTCTTGGGTGATGTCGTTGAAGCCGATGCGAGCGAAGTCGATATGACAAATCGCTGCGTAAACCCCCGACGATGCCGGGCGGTGGAAAATTGCCTGACCGAGATTTGAACCCGTGTTTTCGGTGGCATCACGGTCTTCTTTGCGCTTGCTTTCACTGCGCTCGTTGGCGTATTTAACGTGGAAATAGCTGTCGGTGCTTACCGAGTCGGGCAAACCAACCACCCACCCGAACTCGATTACGCTTTTGCGTGGGAGACTGCGCTTGCCTTCCGTAATGAGGATGCCCGCCATGTCATCCACTGCACAGGTGCGGAGCAGTTCACTCAACAACTGCGCGTCGTTGAGTCCAGCCGTGCGGGTCAGAAAATCTTTATCGGCATTGATGCGGTTGGCGTTGAAGTCGCGGCAGCCTGCACAGATTGGCAGTCCGGCAGCAAGTACGCGGCGAATCAGATGGTCGGATTGGATGTGCTTGTACATATCGCCGCTGATGGCGTTCACATTTTGCAGCCGCCCGGTTTGATCGACGATGTTGACCATGCGGGTTTGGATTTGGTTCCCTTCGCCGCCCTCATTGTTCAAACTGTGCATATCAAGCGTGGCGCGGGCGCTGATGGAAATGCTGTATAGACTGTCGTTCATGATCGGTTACTCCTGCATATTCAATAGTTAGGTAGATAGATAGCAATAGCATGGGTTCATTACGTGTCATCAGCGCCAGAATCTGTGTCGCGCGTTTCGCGGGCATACCCGTAAGCGATAAGCAAGTTTGCGACGGTTTCTGCGCCAAAACGATCAATGAGGTTGACGATAGAATCGATATCGCCTGTTTGCACACTGCGGCGGTAAGGCGGACGTTCACCTTTGGTCGTTTCCAAGACTTGAGCGTTTTCCGCATTGAACTTGAACAAAAAATCCGAGAGCGCGGCAATAAAATCCGCCTTGTAGCGTGATTTACGTGCCAGTTCTTGCCCTAGTCCGTAGCGCACCTCATATTTCCGATTGCCCTGCATTTTTTGATATTGCGCGCTGACAGTGCTGCGACGAATGGCATAAGCGATGTTCTGGAAGCCTTCGTCCTCCAAAATTTCCGCAAAACGGGGCTCAGTCATGGTGATAATCCTTTCGAGCGTGTCCTCAGTCAATGCGTAGACATATTTGCTGCGTTCGCGCTGCCCGATGTAATAGACGGGAAAAGCGCGGGTAAACCGAAATAGAGCATCTAGCGAGTCGCCAGAAATAAAGTCGCGTAGGGCTTGCAGCAGATCAACAACATCGCTGTGCGATTCGTCAAACTGCTGTACCAGCTTGACTAACTCGGCAACGACTGCCTGATATACTCGAATATCTTCGGGGGTTCGGATTTCAATCCAACCGGGCAGCCCAATGAAGGCGAGATTCATGGTGGCGACAGCATTACCGAGGTCTTTATAGAAAACGGCATACAGCCCTGCTACAAGACGTTTTTTGAGGTTGCCACGTTTGCCGATTGAGATTTGGCGGGTTGGTTCGGCAAAGTAGGTGAGCAGAGCTTCGGTATAGCGCAGAGCAGCCATGGCATCCCCTTTAATCGATGTGGTACTGACCCGCATCGATTCTGAAAACGTATTGAAGATGTCCCGATGTTCGCTGTACGTGAGCTCTCGCGGAACGATCACATAACTTTTGCGGTCTTTGACTCCTTGAATGAGGCGGGTTTGCCCTGCCTCATAAAACCCGATGATCTTGAGCAGTTCCAGCAGCCAAAAGTTATCGAGATTGTCGATTCTGATGCCATTCGCTTTGGTTTTGTTTTGACCTTTGCCTTGATCCGGGTTGTAAAGCTGCTGCCCAGTAGAGAGGGGGGCAATTCCCCATCCTGCGGCATTGTCGATTTTTTTCCATGTGGCGACGGCAGAGGCGATGTCGTTCGGCGTGCTAGAAAACAACTGAAATAAAAGTGAAACAATTTTCGGTTGTTGTTCACGTACTTTCCACCAATCCAAGAGAATGCGATTGTAACCGAGCAGGGCACCCGGATTGATGGCGCGGAAGATGTCCCAATGAGGATGCGGTTTTGCTACCGTCATCTCGGCGTTTTGCGCTTTGTTCTTTGCGCCAAAAAACGCTGCTACCTGTTCTTTTTCGACTTCGTAATCGATAGAGAGCGGTGCGCCAACGGGTAGACTTTCCCGATTCTTAGCCGTAACAATCAGGGGCATATTGCCGGGCCAGATCGGTTCTTGTGGCAGATTCTCCACTGTTTCAGAGGAGATAGGCGCGCAGGTGATGCGGTAGTACATACCGTCGTCTTTGAGCGCGATGTGACCGGGTGTGCCTTGCTTAGAATGTAGTTCGCTCAAAACACGCATCCATCCGAATGCCAGCAGCACTTCTGCGAAGGTCCCGCTTGATTTGTCAATGTAGAATGTTGTGAGTTCGGACATAGCCTTTCCTTCTTTTCTTCACTAATTTACAATGATAACAATTAAAGTTTGTACCCGCCTCTCCGTGTGCCTTCCTGATCGGCACGACGCAGCACCCGCGCTATAAGGAGATACGCCCAATACGCTTCTCTATCTTCCGGCTTGGCGATATTGTTGGCTTGTGCATCGGCATTGGCGTAAGCATGGGTGATGAGTTCCCAATTGGGGTCAATCAGCGTGGGGACATGCTTCGACAAGGTGGCGCGGACGTGGTGATCCGCGTTTGGGATGAGATGAAAATCCTCATTCGAATTGGCAAACGGCGCATGATGACGCGCAATTGCACTATAAATGGCATAGATAAGCGGGCTGTCGTCGTCAAAAGCGGTGGTGTAGAGCGAACAGCTTGCCAGCGCACTCTCGACGGCGTGTGTTGGACGACGCGGCATAGAACGTTCGATGGCTTTGTGCGCTTCGGTTTGGCTGTCGGTATGGGCATACGCCACGCCGGGTTCAATGGGCTCTACATCGGTAAGTTTTGCTTGATAATCGTGCACCCATTTCTGCCATCCTATACTGAGTTTGCCAACATCGTGCAGCAGCACCGCCAATGCTGCCGCTTTGTGAACATCTCCGCGCTGCCACCCAAAGCGGTCTTCTAAGCGCGCTGCTAAACCCGCCATTTCATTCCATGCGCCATGTGCCCCGAATGCCGCCTCATACACTAGCTCGATGTGACGCTCATAGGTTTCAAGGTTGTAGTGGTGTGTCTCGCTGCCCTCACGCCGATTCTTCGGCTCGACTGGCTGTGCTTGCCAACCATCAGGATCGCTCTTTTCGCCTAAAATCAGACCACGCTCTGGATCATATCGGGCAAGATCGGGATGGATGACCACCAGCGCCGCGCCCGCTAAAGCTTTCGCAGAGTCAACTGGGTACCACTGATACTCTGGTTGCCTATACGTCGCGCTGTCGCTGGTATCTTTTTCGAGTGCGACAAGCGTTTTTAGCGTGAAGGGGCGTTCCCCTTCATCTTTCAGCCATAAAGCGGCATACTGTTGAAGTGTGCCGGGATAAAGCTCAAACGAGTCCACATCGAAAGGTGCCTCCAATAAGCTATTTGGATCATCTGAAATCGTGACGCGCACCTGAAAGACATCACGAATCAAGGCACTGGGATGAGCGAGATTTTCACGTCCTGCCATGAGGTCAAACATGGCGATTTGGTGTTGATTGCCTGTGATAGCGAGTTGTTCAAGGATTTGTCGATCTGCTTCCGCGTGAACTTTTGAGAGGATGGCTTGTTCATCGGCATAGGTGAACACCTCCCCATTCCGGGCAGTAAATGCGTCCCATGTTTGCGCGATGATCGCGCGCTGCCCGGTATATGGGTTGACGCGCTCGGTCAAGTCGATTGTCTCTCCTTGATCGAGACTGTAACGGTAAATCGTGACCGTACCGGTATCCCCGGCATAACGCGCACAACGCCCCGCTCGTTGAATAATGGCATTCGCCGGGGCAAGTTCAGTGTGCAGATGCTCACAGGTGATGTCGATACCCACTTCTATCGCTTGGGTGGCGACAGCGATCACGCTGCCGGTGGTGCGTTCTGCGTCTTTACCGAAGACTTGCTGCAAGCGCGTTTGCGCTTTCAAACGGTCATTTGCGAGAAACCGGCTGTGCAAAAGGATCACTTCTGTCTGCGGGCTCAAGACTCGGAGTTCGTCAAAAATGGCGCGAGCGCGATCTACTGTATTGCAAATCACGAGACTGCGGTGACGATGGCTGTCCATAACCATTTGTGCGCTCAGTGTTTCTGCGCTGGCACAGTAAACGCGGGTTTTGTTCTGTGAAGGCAACTTCAAAAATGCTTCTGCTTCGGCGGGCGTACCGGGGATAATCTCGGCATTAAGCTGCTGTGCCAGTTCCCCCAACATCGTGCTGCTGAAGGTCGCGGTCATCAGCATAAACGGCGTGATGCCGTTTAACATTTTAAGCATCGCCAGCGTAGTAGGCAGTGTCGATTTCGGATCGAGCAGGTGAAACTCATCAAACACCAAATACGATCCCATCACTGCCGCCGCATTGAGGTTGGCTTTGCGTTTGGACACCCCATAGTGGTAGTTCAAGAAGCGGCTGAGAACTTGGTCAATGGTGGTGAAAATCAGGTCGGACTCATAGAACAGATCGCCGGTATTTTCTCCAGTTTGGATGCTGACCTTGAGGTTGAGCCCTTGCCTGAGATTATATTTGTGGACGACTTCGCGATATTCCTTGATAAATTGGTTGGCAAGTACACGCATGGGAACGGCGTAGATGCATTTGCGCGGAAATCCAATATCGGTGAATTCCGCCATCTTCAGGAATGGGTAGACTGCGGCACGAGTCTTTCCTGACCCTGTCGGCGCTTGGAGAATGACATTTTTTCCTGCTCGCAGTAGGTCATAGGCGCGTTCTTGATGCGGATAAAGAGTGCTTTTCATAAGTTATTCCCCAAAAATGTCATTAAACAAGGAATGATCGGTTTGGTCATCATCGGCTTTAAACCATCCGTATAACCGTCCTAATACCCGTGCCTCGCCCACCATTTCATCGCGCAAGGATTCTGGCGCTAAGACCTCGACGTTTGCGCCCCATGTGCGAATCCAAGGCTTAAGATCGGTGGTATCCGCCACATGAAAAGTTAAGCGCAAGTAGTTGGGCTTTTCCGGGTCAGGCTGTGAAGAAGTTGCTGTACGCCAATTTGTCTCTTGTACACGGCGGGCGACATTCGGGCTGAAACGCAGCACTACCTCAACGGTTTCATCTCCGTAGTAGATAGACCACGCATTTTTAAGCAGTTCGAGTCCGGGAAAGGTGTCAGGGATTTCAAAGCTTTCTCGAAGCAGTTGCGCGGACTGGATGCGTTCAACTTTATATGTTCGCAGTTTATCCACACTGCTGCTGTGACCGATAACATACGTCGCAAAGCCGATTCCAGAAGGTTCTAACAAGTAAGGACAAAGGGTGGTGCAAAACTCGCGCCCGTGATACGGCGCGTAGAGGATTTCCACTTTCCGTTTTTGGATCATGGCACGCGCTAAAATTCGCAGGATGTCGTGATGCCGCTCGTCTTCTGGGCGTGTGCCTAACTCGGTGACAGCTTGAGCGAAATATCGACCCGCTCCTAGATCGTCGGTGACGATGTTGGCAAGGTTCATGAGCAGCGTTTCGGCGGTTTCAACCCTGCGATCAGATTGTTTTACGAAAAGGCGAATCGCCAAATACAGAATAACCGCTTGTTCTGCATCCATTGTCAGCTTACGGGGCACAAACGAACGCAGGGATGAGATACGCCAGCGCATCCCGTCCTTTTCGACTTTTCCTTCATATTCAAGATCGCTAAGATAATTTGCGAGCGTGCGGCGCTGAAGATTTAAACGGGTCGCAATTTCCATGACGGTAAGTTCTCCCTCTTGTTTTAGGAGACTGACAACCCGTTCTTTACGTTCTAGAGAAGTTGAGTCTGATACGCGGCTCATGCAATATATTCTCCACTGATCAATATATCGCCCATTATAAGTACGGTTTGGAATCTTTTGTTCCAAAAATTCAATGAATCACCAATTTCACAATTCACCCGTTTCCCGCCGAAACATAGTTTCACGCGTTTGGAAACAGGCAAAAGATTGTCAGATTTGAGGCGTGGAGTTGACTCAAACAGGCGATGCTGCGAATTGAAACAGAACGCTCGTAATTCGCGGAGCTTGGTATTGCCCTTCAAAAAGGGTATACCACGCGCTAGGCATCGCCTTTATGGGGGGATTGCTACGTGTACTTTCGATGCTGTACTTTTTCTCTCGCAATTACGCGGTACTGCGGATAGGGATAGGTATCCGCGTTTCCTGTCGTGTGCGGCGTATCAATCGTGCTGCTGACTTCAACGCGCATGTCTGTGGTGGATTCAAACGATGCGCCTATCGGTGACCAGCGCACTCGCACATCCGCCCAACCGGAACTGCCAGACTCGCTATCTTTCGCTAGGACTTCGCCGCACTTCGGAAAATCAAACCAATCCCATCCATGCTGCTGCCACAAGGCACATTCAGCGGTTTGCAGAAAACCGGCATCCATGCCCGCCCACCCGCGATAATGCCCGCGCAGTGATTTCACGTCCCCTGTGCGCTGAACAATCTGCGCTGCCTGCTCTTTCTCGACATATGCCCAATAGTGACCCGTTGGCATATCTATGAACGTTGGCGCGAACACATGCCCGCCGAAGTGACTCACCCGCCACACCCGCAGATGATCACCCGCGTAGGTGTCATGCAGGTGCTTATACAGCGGATACCCGAATTTCGCGCACGCGGCATCAACTGTGCCATGCGTACATACCAGCAGGTCGCGCGTGTGATCCCCTTCCCCGACGCGATACTGCTCAAAGCGTGAGAGCGCGGCGCGATCTTGGTAAAGTGACCACGCCAATACGCCTAATTGATCCGTCGGGACGAGATATTCGACTTTCTCGAACTTGGCGAACAACGTTGAGGGGCGAGCGTAGAACATCACCCGGCGAAACCCCTGCCGCGAATAGGCTTGGTCAGGGGCGATGAACAATGCCAAATGTCGATATTCGCCTGTCTCTCGATAGTGTTTGAGCCACAATGCGAATAGGTCACGAATCGCTTGTGGGAGAACGTTCTCGTCAGTGTACATATCGCGTTTCCACGGCAGTGGAAGTTCGATGGCGATACAGTCCCAAAAGTCGCCTGCATGACCCACGGGATCAAGTCCGCGATTCTGCGCCATGCAGTTGCAGTAGGCTTTGGTGGCAAGGGTGTCGATACTCATTCGCCAACAGCCTCTATAGATGCGCTGATGGGATGTTTGAGCTTGCCATTGGTGTACGACGTGATTTTTGCTTTGCGCGGTTTGCGTCGCCCGATGGGAAGGCACAACGGTGTCCCCGTGACTGGATCAACGATCACATCGGCATCCAGCCCAAACACCTGCAAGATGTTTTCAGGCGTAATGACTTCATCCGGTGCGCCCTGCGCCACAATCTGACCGCCGCGCAGCGCGACAATCGTATCGGCATAGCGCGCCGCTTGATTAAGATCGTGCAGCACCATCACAATCGTGCGTCCCTGCTCGTTCAGTTCCGCCAGCAGGTCCAGCACGTCAATTTGATGCGCGAGATCGAGATAGGTTGTCGGCTCATCCAGCAGCAGTACATCGGTTTGCTGCGCCAAAGCCATCGCAATCCACGCGCGCTGACGCTGCCCGCCGCTTAACGTATCTACCGGACGATCCGCGAATAGGGTGAGATTAGTCTGTTCGAGCGCTTCCGTGACGATCTGCTCATCGAGCGCGCTCCACTGTTGAAACCAGTTCTGATGTGGATACCGTCCCTGTGCGACCAGTTCATGTACAGTCAGCCCTTCGGGCGCGGTTGGCGCTTGCGGCAAAATACCGAGCTTGCGCGCAAGGTCTTTTGCTTTCAGCGCGTGAATATCCTGACCATCCAGATAGACCGCGCCATAAGACGGTTTGAGCAGTCGTGACAATCCGCGCAGCAGTGTGCTTTTGCCACACCCATTCGCGCCCACCAACGCCGTGATTTGTCCGGCGATCAGCGTCAGTGAGAGTTGGTGGACGACGGTTGTCCCGCCGTCGTAGGACAGAGAAAGATTTTCAGCTTGAATCACGCGCTTTGTTTCCTTACTTACGGTATCGAACGAGCAAGAACAAAAAATACGGCGCGCCAATCAGCGCCGTGATGATTCCTATCGGCAGTTCCGATGGCGCAATCACCCATCGCCCAATGAGATCCGCCAGCACCAGCAGCGCCCCGCCGACCAACGCTGTGATCGGCAGCATCCCTTCATGCGCGGGTCCTACCAAGCGCCGCGTGATGTGCGGCGCAATCAAACCGACAAACCCGATTGTTCCCGCGACGGTGACTGCGGCTGCCGTTAACCCCACGCTGATCACCAGCAGCAGCGCCCGCTGTCGTTCAACGCGCACGCCAAAGCCAGTGGCAATTTCATCGCCAAGATTGAGCGCATTGAGAGACCGCGCGCCAAAAAACGCCAGCGGCATCAAGACGCTCATCCAAAGCACAAGCGCGCGCACATGATCCCAGTTGCGCCCGTATACACTGCCTGTTAGCCACACATAGGCTTGCTGCACATCGTTGATCTGCCCGAACACAAGGCTAAACGTGGTGATTGATCCCAAAATGGACGCAATCGCTACACCAATCAAGATAAGGCGCACTGGCGATGCACTCCCTTGTTTCCACGCCAGAAAATACACGACTGCGGCGGTGAGGATCGCGCCGACGAACGCCACCAGCGGCAGGATTGTCAGGGATACTTCGTGCAGCCATACAATCAAGATGACTGCCGCCAATCCTGCGCCCGCTGTCACGCCAAGAATTCCCGGTTCTGCTAACGGATTGCGCGTGATCGCCTGCATGATCGCGCCGGAAACGGCAAGCGCCGCGCCAACGAGAAACGCGACAAGAATTCGCGGAAGCCGAAACGTATGCACAACCAGCACGAAATTGCGATAGTCGGGGTGATCGGCGGGCAGCGTCCCCGTGAGCGTCTGCACCACATCCAGTGGGGTCATATGGTATGCCCCGTGGTTGATGCTCATGATGAGGACGATGAACGTGAAGAAAAGCAGCAGCGCCGCCATCAACGGCACACGGCGATCCAGTTTGAAGGAAAACGGCACGCGGCGCGGACGAACGGCGATCCATGTTCGGTGTAAGCGACGTTCTGCCATCAGCGTTTCACCTTCCAGCGCGCAAGGTAGATAAAGAACGGCGCGCCGACCAGCGCCATCATCACGCCGACGGGGACTTCTAACGGACGGAGCGCGATTCGCGCTGCCATATCCGCCAGTGTGACGAGAATCGCGCCGATCACTGCCGAATACGGGATCACCCAACGGTAGTCAACGCCGACGAAGAAGCGGGCGATATGCGGGATCACCAGTCCAACAAACCCAATAGGACCTGCCAGCGCCACCGCACCGCCTGACAGCAAAACCACCAGCACGCCCGCAGTTATCTTGATCATCAGCGTGTTTTGTCCGAGTCCTTTAGCGACATCTTCGCCAAGGCTAATCGTCGTGATTTGGCGGCTGATCAACATCGCGCCAACCATCCCAACTGCGATCAACGGGGCAGTCTGCGCGATGATGGCGAAATCGCGTCCTGCCAGCGCGCCCGCCGTCCAGAAACGAATTCGTTCAAGCGTTTCTTGATCCTGAATTAAAATCGCGGTGGTCAGCGACGACACGAACGCGGTCAAGATCACGCCCGCCAGTGTCAGGCGGAGGGGAGAAGCGCCGCCGCTGATCGCGCCAATGCCATATACGAATCCTGCCGCAAGTCCCGCCCCGATCAACGCGGCGACAGAGTAAGCTGTGAGCGATGCGCTACCGAGCAAATACGCCACCAGCACCACCGCGAATGCCGCCCCCGCGTTAATGCCAAGAATGCCGCTGTCCGCCAGCGGGTTGCGCGTCAAGCCCTGCATAATTGCCCCGGCAACTGCCAGCGCCGCCCCAACGATCACGCCCGCCAGCACACGCGGCAGGCGCACGGTTTGAATGATGAGATGGTCAAAAATTGTCTCATCAAAATGAAACAATGAATCGTAGACAACTTGCGGGGTAATATCCGCTGCGCCAAGCGTGATACTCCATAACAAGCACGCCATGAGTAGAATCAAGGCGATGAACAGCCCCGGCAGCAGCAGTGCGCGGCTGCTGAGGATGCGCGTTCGATTTGAAGAAAAATGTTTTACGCGAGTGCTCATAGCGAGTGTCGTCAATAGTGGCGGAAAGATGTGACGTATGCTTCCTCTAGGAGGAGCATACGCAGCGTATTCATGCTATGTGATGCCTCAGCGGATTTCCACGCATGACGTTAAGGGGGAAGTTGGCTTGGAGAGGACGCAGAGTTGCACCGAATAAAAACCTGATGTTCAATCGCGGTTAAAACGCCTCCTTTGCAAGCGCATTGTCCTATTCCAGCACGAGTTAAACCGCAAACAGCGTCAGCAGCTTTTGCAGCGCGGTGAGCATCGACATGTAGATAATGTGTCCAGCAGAGCGTCTATGCACGCATCACGGGGATACTTGTCGGTGTGTTGGGAATTATCGGCTGCCTTGCGATCCTAAGGTTATGGATTTTTAACAGAGTTCATAAATCAGGGCGCATCACTACGGCGCTGTTTATTGGCGCGCTGGTGGATGTTGGGTTTTTAAGCTAGCTCACGTTCCTTGAGCCTTTTGTGATCAGTGCAACTTGTGTCTGGTGTGTCATGTCCGCCTAAATCATGCTCTTTCTCTTGTGGTTAACTGCGCCCGCAGGATGGGACGCGCTTATTTCAGCACTACACACACAACCCGTCAAAACTCCACCAGCCTAATTCCCCTTAAACAGCGAATATTAAATCTTGACCAGCGCGTCGACACGCTGGTCAAGTGCCCTAAAACAAGTGAAATTAGGTCATGGTCACGGGAAAAGCCTCGGTCTTCATACATCAATTAAATTAAGACACCTTAACGTGTTTTACATCCCACCTTAACCTATATCGTGGCATAACTTTAAACCGTTAAACTTAACCTCTGTACGGATGCCCTTCGTATCCAATCTATTCACTATGACAGGAGAAGCACCGTATGCGTAAATTGTTCTGGCTCGTCGCAATTCTGGTTCTGACCGTGCCGTTCGCGGCTTTCGCTCAAGAAGCCACGCCCGAAGCAGAAATGATCGAACTGATCGAACTTCCTGAAGTCGATCCTCTGAGCGTTTCGGGCAATATTGTGAGCGCGGGCAGCTCCACCGTTTTCCCCGTAACTGAACGTATGGCTGACCTGTTCGTTCAGGGCGGTTTCGCAGACACGATTACTGTTGACAGCGTGGGTACGGGCGCGGGTTTCGAACGCTTCTGCGACAATGCGGAAACTGATATTTCGAATGCCAGCCGTCCGATTCGCCCTGCGGAAGTTGATGCGTGCCTCGCCAATGGTCGTGAACCGCTGGAATTCTTCGTCGCCATCGACGCGCTTGCCGTCGCCGTCAGCCAAGAAAACGACTTCCTGACGGGGCTCACGCTTGAACAGCTCGCGCAGATTTTCTCTGGCGCGCTCACCACGTGGGATCAGCTCGATCCCAGCTACCCTGCGGAAGCCATTCAGCTTTTCAGCCCCGGCACCGACAGCGGCACGTTCGACTACTTTGTTGAAGCCGTTTTCGATGAAGACGAAACGCAAATCCTGAACGCCCCCGGCATCCAATTCAGCGAAGATGATAACGTACTCGTTCAGGGCATTCTCGGCAGCCCGTATGCGATTGGTTATTTCGGTTTCGCTTATTATCAGGAAAACCTCGATACGCTTCGCGCTGTCCCTATTGAAGGCATTGAGCCGAACGAAGAAACCGGCGCGTCGGGTGAATATCCGCTCAGCCGTCCGCTTTTCATCTACACCACCGCCGCAATCATGCAGGAAAAACCGCAGGTGGCGGCGTTCGTCAATTTCTATATCACCAATGTTCAAGATCAACTTGGAACTGCGGCTGACCAAATCGGTTACATCCCTGTTCCGCTGGAAATCCAGAATGTCAACCGCGCGACATGGTTGATTGCTAATGGCATGGGCGACAGTGTCCCCGCCGAAGTGATGGCGTTGATCGAAGAAATGGCGGCTGAAGGCGAATAATACCCGCCCGTAAGCCACAAGTAAGGCACTAAACAGAGTATCAGACAGCGAATGGGAGAGGGATTATCCATCTCCCATTCGTTGCGAACCGCAGCAGAACCAACCTCGAAGTCGCTAGGAGATACGGCGTGGAAAATGAGTTGCTACAAGGGCAAGCCAGCATAGAGGGCGCACGCTTAACCGCCGCGCAGCGTTTGCGAGAAACAGTAGGACGAGAGACGCTGGAAAAACATCCGCGTCCAGTCGATAGTTTTGTTCGCTATGTCATGTTGTTCTGCGGTCTGGTATCGATCTTTACCACTGTCGCCATTGTGATCGTTTTGGGTAATGAGGCGCTGCGTTTTTTTACGACTCGCGAATTCGTCAATACCAACAAACGCTTAGCTGAAGCTGTCTCTGCCGAACAAACGACTCTCCCCGTCGCGGCAAGCGGACAGCAGCTTGAAGCCGGGCAAGTCATCCGCATTGGCGAAGAAGTCATGCGGATCACCGAAATTCTTGATGCGGAAACGCTCATCGTCGAACGCGGCATTGACGGTTCAGCCGCCGTCGAACATCCCTTTGAAGGGACAATTTTTGTCGGCAATGATGTTTCTCCCATTGAATTCCTCACCAACACGGTTTGGCAGCCGCAAGCCAGCGAATTTGGTATTTTGCCGCTGTTGAATGCCACCATTATGTCGAGTTTTATCGGCTTGTTGGTCGCGGTTCCTTTGGGGCTTGGCAGCGCCATCTATCTCAGTGAATACGCGCCGCAGCATGTGCGCGCATGGCTGAAACCGATCTTGGAAATTTTGGCGGGGATTCCGACAGTTGTGTTCGGTTTCTTCGCTTTGAATTTTATGACCCCTGTTCTGCGCGGGGTGTTTGGGCAGGACACAGTCCAGCTTTACAATGTTGCTTCGGCAGGAATTGTCATGGGGATCGCCATCATCCCATTGATCAGTTCCATGAGCGAAGATGCGCTTAGCGCCGTTCCCCGTTCTCTACGCGAAGCATCCTATGGTATGGGCGCAACCAAGCTGGAGACAGCCTTGAAAGTCTTAATCCCGGCAGCCTTGTCCGGGTTAATCGCGGCGTTTATCGTCGGCATGTCTCGCGCTGTTGGCGAAACCATGATTATGGCGATTGCGGCTGGCGCTGGACCGCGTTTGACTTTCAACCCATTTCAATCGGCTGAAACGATTGCCGGGCATATGGTTCGTATCAGCACAGGGGACATCAGCTATAACTCAGTGGACTATAACAGCCTGTTCGCGCTGGGTTTGACATTGTTCTTATTCACACTTGTCCTGAATACAATTGCTGGCGCTGTATCCCGCCGCTTCCGGGAGGCTTATCAATGAGTACAACGCCTACCACGGTATCCACCGTCGAACCTGTATCGCGTTTGCCCGTTGACGAAGCCTTCAAGCGCCACCTGCGTAGCCGTCATTTGCGCGGGGCTGTTTGGAAGCGCTTCTTCTTCTTGGCAAATGTGGTCGCGCTGTTGGCTTTGGTTGCCCTATTCCTAAACGTCGTTGACCGCGCGTTTGGATTAGTCGCGACTGAATATACAGTGCCCCCAGAGTCAATCATTGAAGAATATGGTTTTCAGGTTGACTCCGCCGCACTTCAAGCCCTTGAAAGCAACGAAACAGCGGAGATCGACACTTCATCAACCATTCTGCTTGAAAACTTGACTTCGGAACAGCTTGTCACCATTTTGCAGGGCGAATTGGGCGGGCGTTTCCGTGTCATCATTCGCGATAATCTCTCCGCCATCATTGATGCAACCTTTACGAGTGTGCCTCTAAGCGAAGCCTTCCCCGGTTTATCCCTCCCGGAAGGGCGCGAAGATGTGACCATCAACGATCTCACACCGGAAGAGCAAGCGCAGTTGGTCATCGACAATCTGCCTCACTCGCGCTTAGTAGACATCACCATCGAGCAGGTGTTACAGCCGCGTATCGTTGGAAGTTGGTCGCTTGGCGAATCGATTTTTAACCGCGAAGCTGTAATTGAACAAGCCACAGTAAATCACCCCAACGCCGAAGTTACATTCCGTAATTGGGTTAGCTTAGATTTCATCACCAGTTCAATCAGCAGCACGCCAACAACGGCTGGTTTACGCACCGCGTTGTTTGGGACGTTATGGGTGGTGCTCATCGCTATCGCTGTCGCACTGCCGTTGGGTGTAGGGGCGGCGCTCTACCTTGAAGAATACGCGACAGGCAATAACTGGCTGGAACGACTCATCCAGACCAACATTCGCAATCTCGCGGGTGTGCCATCGATCATCTATGGTCTGCTTGGGTTATTTGTCTTTGTGCGCGCCTTGGGGTTCTTCACCAGCGGACAGTTCATCGGTATCAATGACGTGAACGGGCGCACGGTGATTTCAGCTTCGTTCACATTGGCACTGCTCATCCTGCCCGTCATCATCATCAACGCGCAGGAAGCTATCCGCGCCGTCCCGCCATCCATTCGCGAAGCAAGCTACGGCATGGGCGCGACGAAGTGGCAAACGATTTGGCGGCAGGTGCTTCCAGTTGCCTTCCCCGGTATCCTGACGGGTGTCATTCTGTCGATGTCGCGTGCTATCGGCGAAACCGCTCCGCTGGTGGTGATTGGCGCGTCCACTTTTATCGGCATTGATCCGAACGGGCCTTTCTCCAAATTCACGGTCATCCCCATTCAGATTTACCAGTGGACAGGGCGACCAGAAGCAGAATTTGCCCGTTTAGCGGCAGCAGCCATTTTGGTACTGCTTACGCTTCTCATCTCACTCAACGCCACCGCGATTTTCCTGCGGCAATACTATAGAAGGAAGTTGCAGTTATGACACAGACGCTCACCGCACATGCGATTGAACTGCGAAACGTCAACATCTATTATGGGTCCAAGCTGGCTGTACAGGATGTTAATCTCACCATTCCCCGCCAGCGCATCACTGCGTTCATTGGACCATCTGGTTGCGGAAAAAGCACGGTGCTTCGTTCGATCAACCGCATGAACGACCTGATTCCCGGCGCAAGTATCGAAGGGAAAGTTCTGTTTGGCGGCAAAGACCTGTACGAAGGGAATGTCGATCCTGTCGAAGTTCGCCGCCGCATTGGGATGGTGTTTCAGAAACCGAATCCCTTCCCCAAAAGCATTTACGACAATGTCGCCTATGGTCCGCGTTTATTGGGCAACCGCAATAAGCGCACATTGGACGAAATTGTCGAAGAAAGCCTCAAACAAGCCTATCTGTGGGACGAAGTGAAAAACGATCTCAAGAAATCGGGCTTGGCGTTATCGGGTGGGCAGCAGCAGCGCTTGTGCATCGCGCGCACGATTGCCATCGCGCCGGAAGTCATCCTGATGGATGAACCAGCGTCGGCGCTCGATCCGATTGCCACGCAAGCAATCGAAGAACTGATGAAAGAGTTAGTCAAACGCTATACGATAGTCATCGTCACCCACAACATGCAGCAGGCGCAGCGCGTGTCCGATTTCACAGCGTTCTACAGCATCCGCAAGCGTGAAGAAATCGAAGGCAAAGAACAGCGTTGGGGCGTGCTTGTCGAATATGCGCCGACAGATCGCCTATTCTCCAACCCCGCGCACGAAGAAACCGAACGCTACATTCGCGGCGAATTCGGCTGATTCTTTGACGCGCCCAACCGCATTCTGCAAGATCGACAACCCTCTATGGAACAATTTCATGGAGGGTTGTTATTTCTCGCTTGGTTACAAAGATCACCTAAATGGCTCATTCATGTCAGACGATCTCAAGTACAATGAAGATAATGCGGTGTGGTGATCGATGGAGTGCGGTACGCGAGGAGCAGAGAGTATGTTCAACGGCAAGCACAACAAAGGTGACGACGTAAAGAACAAGGTCGAAGAAATCCTTGAAGAAGCGGGCGAAAGCCTGAAAGATATTGGGCGGGATGCGCGTAAAGGCGCGGATGAAATCAAAAGCGAACTTGTCGGGCAGTTGAACCAGACCGCCAAGAAAATCCGCAAAGAAGCGCGCGGGCGCGGTGTCACAGGGGACGCGCTCCGTCAGGTAGACAACGTGGCAAAAGGCATGGAAAAAGCCGCGCACTATCTGTACTGGAACTCGTTTGAAGAAATGGGTGACGACGTAGAAAAGACTGCCCAAAAGACGGTGAAGAATAAGCCCCTACAAATGCTGGTGATCGCGCTGATTGTCGGCTTGGTGATCGGCTTGCTGTTACGCGGAAATGACCGCAAAGAATAGCTGTCTTGATGCACAAAAACGGGACGCTGTGAGCTTTCGCAGCGTCCCGTTTTTAATTTGTATTCCGGCGCACCCTTACCTTTGAAAAATCCTTCGTTTGCGCCACAATGGACGGATGAGCTAACCCACAAAGCATCAAGGCAAATCTCCACATGGTCAAATTCATGATCTTGTTTCGCAACCCCGGCAGCGGGCTGGATCAAGCAGTGTTCGAGAACCGCTATAACGATTTTCTCGCGCTCGTCGAACGTATGCCAGACATCAGACGACGGCAGGTGATCAACGTGATAGGCAGCCCTTTGGGCACGACAACGTTGTATCGTATTCTCGAAGTTTATTTTGATGATACGCCGCAGATGGAAGCGGCGCTGCTGACTCCAGCGGGACAAGAAGCAGGACAGGAACTCGCCAAATTTGCGGCGGGATCGTTTGAACTCATTTTCGCGGAAGTGTACGAAGAAGAAGGAGGAAGCACACCCAATGCAAATGCTTAAAGAGCGCATCCTTAGCGAAGGGCGCAATCTCGGCAGTGGTATCCTCAAGATTGACAGCATCCTCAATCATCAGCTTTACCCGGACATGATGTTGGCGATGGGCAAAGAACTGGCGAAGCGGTTTGAAGGCGTGAAGGTGGATCGCATCCTTACGGTAGAAATTTCGGGCATCGCGCCGGCGTTGATGACAGGCTTGGCGCTTGGTGTGCCTGTGGTATATGCGCGCAAAGTCAAGCCGATCACGATGGCGGGTCCTGTCTTTCTCGAAACCGCGCCTAGTCACACAAAGGGCATGGAAGTCAATCTGTTGGTGTCGGCGGAATTTTTGCGTCCTGATGAAGATGTGCTGATCATCGACGATTTCTTGGCGACAGGCAAAACGCTCATGGCGCTCTCGCGCATGGTGGACAGCGCACGGTCACGCATCGCGGGCGTGGGCGTGGTGGTTGAGAAGGTGTTTGAAGGCGGGCGCGACATGATGCGCCGTGCCGGTTTTGAAGATACGCCGATTCACGCGCTGGCGACCATCACCTACATGGAAGACCGCAAAGACGGACGCATCGAGTTCGCGGACTAAATCATCCTCATGAGTACGGGCAATCACCGTTTCACCGTTGATGAGTTCCGGCAGTTTCAAACACTGGAAGGCAACGAAGATCGGCGCTTTGAACTCATCAACGGCGTGATCATCGAAAAGGACATCATCACCCATGAGCAGGCGGCGATTGTCGGCTCGATGGTGTATTTCCTATCCAAACATTTAGAAGCGCACGGTGGCGGGCAGGTGTATGTGAAGTCCGACTTTGTGCCGCCGCCGCGCATACATCATATCACTACGCCTCTCATCCCCGACGTGGGCATGATGATCAACCGGGGCAAGGCCATGATCACAGCGGATACGCCGCCATCGCTGCCAACGATTGCGATTGAGGTCAAAGCGCGAGCGAACATGATCATCCACATGCGCCGCAAAGCTGAGTTCTACATCAACAACGGGACGCGGCTGGTGTGGTTGATCATCCCGGAATATCCGCTGGTGGAAGTGTACCGCCCCGGCGAAGATGTGATCCTGTTGAAGAAAGATGATTCGCTGACCGGATACGATGTGCTGCCCGGTTTCACCCTGCCGATCAAAGAGCTGCTAGAGGACGAATGACCGATAGACCGTTTCATGAGTCGCATGAACCTCACGATCCGCGTTCGGGCGGAGTCGTGATTATCGACTATGGTTCGCAGTACACACAAGTGATCGCGCGGCGCGTGCGCGAACAGAACGTGTACGCCGAAGTGCTGCCACACGACGCGACAGCAGAACGTATCGCCAAGCATACGCCAAAAGGGATCATCTTAAGCGGCGGACCGAACAGCATCTACGAAGCAGGATCGCCGCAGTTGACGAGCCAATTATCCGGCGCGGGGATACCCATTCTGGGTATCTGCTATGGGATGCAGGCGATCACACACGCGCTTGGCGGTCAAGTCGCAGCGGGGACAACCCGTGAATACGGCGGCGCGCAGATCACGGTGATGGGCGATAACCCGCTGTTCGCGGGCTTGCCCGATACGCTCGATGTGTGGATGAGTCATGGAGATCGCATCGAACGCCCGCCCGCGGGATTTGTCGGCTTGGCGAAAAGTCATGGATCGCCGTTTGCGGCGATGGGCGATGTGGAGCGCGGCTGGTACGGCGTGCAGTTTCACCCGGAAGTGGCGCATACGCCGCTTGGGGTTCAAGTGCTAAGAAATTTCTTGTTCAACGTGTGCGGGTGCGCGGCGAACTGGTCAACCGAGTCGTTCATCGACGATGCGGTTACGGCGATTCGGGATCGCGTAGGCGATGAGCGAGTGCTGCTGGCATTGAGCGGCGGCGTGGATTCGGCGGTTGCGTCGGCACTGCTGCACAAAGCAATTGGCGATCAACTGACGTGCGTGTTCGTCAACACGGGGATGCTGCGCCTGAACGAGCCGGAACAGGTGGTGCGGGTCTTTCGGGATCAACAGCATATTCGCTTGATCGCGGTGGATGCGACGGAAGGATTCTTGGATGCGCTGCGCGGGATCACCGAGCCGGAACGCAAGCGCGAGATTATCGGCAAGCTGTTCATCGACACGTTCAGTGAACAGGCACGCCAATTGAGCGCGGCGGGGGTGCGCTTTCTCGCACAGGGGACGATCTACCCTGACGTGATCGAAAGCGGCGCGGGGAGCAAAACCGCCAAGACGATCAAGAAGCACCATAATGTCGGCGGGCTGCCGCCTGACCTGCATTTTGAACTGATCGAACCGCTGCGCGATCTGTTCAAAGACGAGGTGCGGGCGGTTGGCACGGCGTTGGGTCTGCCGGACAGCATTGTATGGCGGCAGCCGTTCCCCGGTCCGGGATTGGCGGTGCGCTGCTTGGGCGAAATCACATGGGAACGGCTGGAAAGGCTCCGCGCCGCCGACGCGATTTTCATCGAAGAACTGGAACGGGCGGGCATGTTGATCGGGGAGACAAGCCAATGCTTCGCCGTGCTGCTGCCCGTGAAAAGCGTCGGCGTGATGGGCGACAACCGGACATATGAGGAAGTGATCGCGCTGCGGGCGGTGACAACCGACGACTTCATGACAGCGGATTGGGCGCGTTTGCCGTATGACCTGCTGGCGCGGGCAAGCAGCCGCATCGTCAATGAGGTGCGCGGGGTGAACCGCGTGACGTATGATATTACCAGCAAGCCGCCGGGAACGATTGAGTGGGAGTAGGCGTATGTTAAAAAGCGCAGTGAACGTGCTGATCGGGTTGATGGCGCTGGTTGGGGTGATTTGGATACTGCAAGGCGTGGGGATTCTCCCCGGCAGCTTTATGTCCGGCGATCCGCAGTGGGCACTGATCGGCGGGTTACTGTTGGTGATCGCGCTTGGCTGGGGATGGTACAACAACCGTCGCCGCACCCCAAATCCATGAGCAAGCAAAAGGAATTGATGTGACCACGAACGTGTATTCCCTCAAGATTGGCGCGGTACGAATTACAGTGGTGCCAGATGCGATTTCGCCGCTGACGGAAGACCGCATTATAGATCGCTTCCCTAACATCACCGATGAGCAGCTTGCCCACTTCCGGTCCATTCCCGATCAGGGGAGCGCGATGAACACGGCGGTCTTTGAGTCGGGCGGGCCGCGGATGCTGATCGATACGGGGATGGGCGCGAAGCACAAGCCCACACATGGGCATCTGCTGGATCGGCTGGCGGAGGCAGGGATCGCGCCGGAGAGCATCGACATCGTGTTCATCACGCACTTTCACGGGGATCACGTAAGTGGGGTGTTAGACGAGAACGGCGGGGTGAACTTCCCCAATGCGGAGATTGTGGTATCGAGCGCGGAGAAGGCGGCATATGACGCGGGAGTGTTTCCGAACCCGGCGGTCAAGGCGATGATCGACGGGGCGGGGTCGCGCTTGCGGATGGTAGAAGATGGGACGGAAGTGATCCCCAATGTGAGGACGCACCTGATGACCGGCCATTCGCCGGGGCATACCGGGCTGGTGGTGGAGTCACAGGGGGAGAAGCTGCTGCATGTGGTCGATACGCTGCATTACCTAGTGCAGATGCGCTACCCGAACCTGAGTCCCACGTTTGACTATGACCCGACATTGGCGGCGCTGACCCGCCGTGGGGTGCTGGGTCAAGCGGCGGATGAGGGATGGACGGTGCTGGCGTATCACCTGCCGTTCCCCGGCGTGGGGACGGTGACACGTGATGGGGATGGGTTCGTGTGGCATGGAGTGAACGTGCCGTAAGCGAGAAGTATTGTCGTCCATGTCCTTTGATGTCCGAAGTGTTACGCTCAAGAGTTGAGATAGACTATGTGTTCTGTGTGAAGATTAGTTTTGCGTTGGTGAAACGCGCTTATGTGAGCGAAGATGTGCAGGCATGGTTGGAATAAAGTGTATTCAAGTTATACTGTGTAGATAATGGGTGGTGATGTGCCAGTAATAGGTCTTTAATGAGCGAGACAACGCCGTTTGTGTTCATCAGCTATGCGCGCAAGGATGGGCGGGAGTACGCCGAAAAGCTGTACAAAGATTTGACCGCGCGTGGATATGGCGCATGGTGGGATGAGCGTTCGCTCGATTATGAGCAGGACTTCACGGCGGATATTGAAAAGGCGCTGGAAAAGGCGACCCACGTCGCGGTGTGCATCACGCCTGCAAGCAAGAAAAGCAACCACCCCAACGACGGTTATGTGCGGCGCGAACTGCTGTACGCGCTGATGCTGAAAAAGCCGATCATTCCGCTGCGGTTCGCGGAAATTCCCCCACATATTCAAATCATCAACTTAATTTGGATCGATTTTTGGGGACGTGAGTGGGAAAACAGTTTTGATGCGTTGGTTTCCCGTTTGAACGTGCCGCTAAACGAATGGAAGAATCGATTCGGTGAAGCTGAATCGTTCACCGATCCGTTTGTGGAGTACCTGAAAAGCCTGTACCAGAGCATTGTTGATTACATTGGTCAGACGGTGTTCAGCGAGATTACGCTGCGAAGCAAAGCGACACCAGATGCGGTGAATGCTCCGGCGAAAGCTGCCCCGACGATTAAGACGCGGGTGATGGGAACGGCGATTCCCGTGAACAAAACTGCACCAACTCCCGATCCAAAGCCCGAACAAACCGAATTTGAGAACTTCGCGGGTGCATTTGAACATTACAAGGGTCGTGTGCTGCTGCTCGGCGAACCGGGCGCGGGGAAATCGACGACGCTGATGGCGTTCGCGCGTGATAGGGTAAGCCAACGGTTGAGCGATTCAAGCGCGCCGCTGCCCGTGTTTGGTCGCATTGCGACATGGGATGCAATCAACACGCCGGGTTTGGCGGATTGGCTGACTGAAGGTGAGGATGAGCAGACGGCGCGGCGGATCAAAGCGGAAATTGAGGCGGGTCGGGCGCTGCTGCTGCTCGATGGGCTGGATGAGTTGGGTGCGGAAGAAGATGATGACATAATAAACGACAGCGCAGTATTCGATCCGCGCAAAAGATTTATACGCATCCTTTCTGAGGGAAGTTCCGCCGTAAATAAGGTTGTGCTGACCTGTCGCGCGAAAGACTATGCAGAAATTGGCGACAAGGTTGATCTCAACGGATCGATAACGCTTACGCCTTTGAGCGATTCCCAAATTGAAAACTATCTAGCGGAATTTCCAATTCTCTGGCAAACAATCAGCACTGACCACACATTGAAAGAAATTACACGAACTCCCCTTCTGCTGAGCATTTTCACGGTTGCTTTCAAAGAAATGGGAGAAAAAACAGCGGAACTGACGAATTTAGCGCAAAGTCCCGGCGAATTACGTGACGCAATCTTTCGGATGTATGTAGAACGGCGATGGGAACATGAAGCGGCGAGATCGCCTGAATCGCTGGCGTACACCACAGAGGATTTGTACCGCGAACTGGGGCATATTGCGGCGGGGAATGTCTCGACAACTTCAAAAGACGATAGACGGGCTGGCACGAATCCGGCGCGTGAAAATATCATCCCTGCGCGGTATTTCGCTCCTGCGCTGCTTGAATTGGCGACTCGATTGTCGATTACCGTTATCGTCGATAGCAGCGTTCGTTTTATTCACTTACTGCTGCGGGACTTTTTCGCGCTCAACTGGGCGATGACGAACTGGAATCATGCGGATGCCTATAAGCGGCGGCGCGCGTTGGAAGCGCGGCTAAAACTGCGAGATTTCCGGCAGCAAGAAACATTTTTTGAACTGCTAACGGATGACGATGCGAAAGTACGACGGCGCGCGGCAGAAGCACTACTGATGGCGAAGGATAAGGATGCCTTCACACACGCCATCAATTCGCTTCTCGCGCTGTTTGTGGATCAAGACTATCCCCCACGTAACGACATTGTCGCGGTGCTTAAGGAAAATTTACGGGAGCGATACGAGGGCGTATTGCTGAGTGTTATCGAAAATGAACCGGATATTCGGGTTCGTCACGGGGCGCTTTTCGTGTTGGGTATTCTAGAAGGGTACAAATTCCCCTATGAACTGCTGCTTGAACTGCTAAACGTAGATGATATACCACTGCAACTGCTGGTCTTAAGGCTGTATCCGTCGTCGTGGGGGTGGCGTGAAATTGATCCGATCATCGCTTTGCTCAACGCTGACAACGATGCATTGAAAATTGCTGCCGTTGAAACCTTAGGGGAGATGCAAGACGAGCGCGGGGTACAACCGCTCATCGATGCGCTTAGCAGCAGCAGGGGTGACTTGCAAGATCACATTGTTTGGGCGCTTGCAAAACTCGGAGACAAGCGCGCTGTTCAGCCTGTGCTGCGACTTCTTAACCCGAATTCTGCTGTGGTAAACACAGTAGTGATAAATGCTCTAGGACAGTTTGGTGCTTTAGAAGCAACTGAGCCGCTGCTTGCGCTTTTGAGGGAAAGAAGCACACCGTATGCCGTGCAGTTAGCGACTGTACGCGCATTGGGAACCATGAATGATAATCGGGTGGTTGCGGCACTGGCGGAGTTGCTCAAAACCAATGTTTGCACAGAGTTTTATCCGTACACGGAACGTCCTGATATCCACGACGCACATACCCTTGAAGATATTTGCAGCGCTGCTGCACGGTCACTCAAAAGAATCGGCACGCCGGAAGCGTTGGCGGCGGTTGAGGAATGGCGGAAACGGCAAGGGTAGTATAGCGGACGCAATAGATTGCGCCCCCACGAACACGAGAACGGCAAGGTCACGTCGAAACGGGTTTGGCACGCCAAACCCCTACGAAGCGTTATTTTGTAAATCATCATCAGTGGGTGCAGTTTATCCCCCGCACAGCGCAGCGAAAGGATGGGCGTATGCCGTCGATTGATGAGGAACTTGCCAAAGCGCGTGAGGAACTCGACGCGGCGATGGCGAAACCGTTTTCGATGCGTTTGACGCGAAACGCGGAAACCTTCAACGATATGGTGTGGCTGATGGGCATGTGCGAAACGGGCACACTGCGCGTCGGGGGGATGATCCGCGTGGCGGGCGGGAGCAAACCGGACGTGATCACGCATGCTGTTGGGTTGATGCTGGCATCGGGACCTAAAAATGAGTTGTTCCCGTGGTTTCAAGAAGTGGCGATCATCGTTAAAGGGGTCACGCCGGATCAGTTTGAGAAGGGGATGATCGTCACGCGGGTGGATGAGCCGCCCGTCGCTTCTTGACCTCCCAACTGATTGCTAGCGCCAATCTCCTTCTAACTGCTCAGATTAAAATCCGTTTGGTAAATTATGGCAAGAGTGATATAACATTCATTAACATCTTCATAGCATTTTAAGGTATTCAAGATGAGCGAAAGAATCAATGTCTTCTTCTCTTATAGTAGATATGATCAACAAAAAGTTGAGTCTCTAAAAAAATACTTTGAAAAAGACGGTAAGTTTAATGTGTGGATGTATTCACGTGATTCAAATTTTCTTCAACCTATTCCAACAAATATTGCAGAACGTTTATATGAGGCAGATTATTTTTTGCTTTTTTGGTCAACCTCTGTCTTTGAACGCCCAGCAGGGGTCATGGATGAGTTTTATAAAGCAGATGAACGAGAGAAAAACCTTATTAACACAGGGGATAAGAACTCATTTATAGGAATCGTACTTTTAGATGATACACAGCTATTTCCAGAATTGATGGGAAGGCGTAATATTGAGTTTGAAGAAAACTCAATTAATCGGCTAATGTCGGATATGATCCGCGTTGGCAAGCGACAACGAAAACAAGTTACCATACTTTCAGATATTATGACCCCAAGGGATCGGCTTCTAAAGGTTACATCGAATCAAAAATTAATTGACGCTTGGATGCAGATGGAAAATGGTGGAGTTCGACATTTGTTTGTTGTTGATGAACAATCAGGTAACGTCGTCCGTTTTGTGAGCCTCCGTGATATAAGACGTTTATTGCCTCCAATGTGGGCTGACATCAACAAAACTAACCTAAAAATTGAACCCAGCCAATATATGAAAGCAATAAAAGATGCTGGCAACATCCCAATATCTAGAGTAGGCGTGGCGTTTGTCGATCTTGATTACTTATCACCAGAAGACACAATTTTAGATGGCATAGAATTCCTCGTAAGAGCACGTCCTCAAGGTAGATTCAGCTCTATTCCGCTTATAGTGCAAAAGCAACCTGTAGGAATAGTCAGTTACTTTGACATACTTTGTAAGAAACAAGTTCCTATTCCCAATATTCAGGTGAAAGCGCGTAAGAAGACCAATATACTCAAGATACATGCCGATTACACGGTTGCTGAAGCGGAATTAATCATGAATCAGGGTCCAGTACGCCATTTACCTATTGAAGATGCCTATGGCAATTTGATAGGTATGATTGATGATATAACCCTACGCTGGCTACGACATCAGCTATTTGATCTACATGATGAAAAGGTAAGCCTTTTCATGAGCGAAATTGAGAAGATACCCATGACAACTGACACAACTACTTTTCCAGAAATGGTGAATTCAATGCTTTGTGCAAGCAAAAATGTGACAGCATTCCCCGTTGTCGAGCGTAACGATGGAGACATAAAGCTCACAGGCATTATTAGTTATGTGGATATTCTTGCGGCAGTAAAAGAACATTTCAACACTTAACAAGCTATTTCAATTTTTCACGCCGCTTCTTGACCTCCCAACTGATCGCCAGCGCCCACGCCAGCGGACGCGAAAGCGCCCACAGCATCCACGCCCGCCGCGCCCCGTGATACTTGCGCGTGTACACGATCATGTCGCGGAAATAAATCCGTGTCGCCAGCGGGGTGCGGGTCGCGCTCTTTTCCTTGTGGAGTATCCATTGATCCGCCAAAAAGCGGAACTTGCGCGCGCTTTTCCCCGTGCCCGCGCGCTGTCCCAAATCTTCTTCGGGAAAATACAGCAGCAGATCGTCATCGAGCGCGAGTTCATCGCGCCGCATGAGCGTACACGATCCCGGCACGGCTTCCACGTCGAAATCGGTATCCCGATTCCACCCCTCATACCAGTGATGGCGTTCGGCGCGGCGGCGCATCCGCGTGAGAATCCAGCGCAGCGGCGTTTGCGTCAGCAGCAGATAGTCAAACGTGGGGATGCGCGAACAGGTGCGTTGAATCTCGCCGTTGGGATAGCGTAACTGCATGGTCACGCCCGCATAATGCGGATTGTGTTCCATAAAATCGACCATGCGCGCGAACGCTCCGGGTGGCGGGACGGTATCGGGGTTGAGCAAGAGGGCGTATTTGCCATGCGCCGCCGCCACACCGAGATTATTGCCGCCGCAAAACCACGTATTGCGCCCCGGCGTGAGCAGCACCACGCGCGGAAACTCCGCACGCACCATCTCCGCGCTGCCATCGTTGGAGGCGTTGTCCACGACGATCACTTCCGGCATGGGGCGGCAGTTGTGGATCGCGGTGAGGCACGCGCGCAGATCCTCTCGCGTGTTGTAGTTGACGATGACGACGGACAGCAAAATACTCATGAATGATTCCCTATGGCCTTTGCCCTTACCCCCGCGATCTTGTGTGCCATCGTCGCTGTACGCTCCTCTCTCCAAGGGCAGGGGGTGAGGGCGGGTTTTCAAGGTCGAAATCAAGAAAAGCGGGATCAAGGCGAAACTTGTTTCGCGCGCCCCTACGAATCGGCGCTGATTCCCCTATTCCCACAAGCGCATTTCCAACTTTGGAATAGAATAAAATTAACTTGGTGCATGAAAGGACTGCCCTACAATGCCCACCCCTTACGACAATAAGATTATTCTGGTCAATTTTCGCGGTTTTACCACACCCGGCAGGTCGCCCGCAGAGACAGCACAGATTATCCGACAAAAAACGCCAAATGTCGCGGGCATTATGCTCAAGACGACGAACGGCATCCTGTGGCAAGGCGAAATCGCGGGGGACAACGATCCCAAAGCGATCAAAGGTCCGCAGTCAATTCGCCAATGGGTAGAAGCCTTTAGCGCACAAAACTTGGATGTGCATGTGTGGGGTGTTCCCCGCGCAAGGCGGCAGCCGGGACAAACCCAGTCGTTTGAACTCCAAGCGGAAGCCGACAAGCTGATTCAATCGGTGCAGCCGGGCGTAAAATCGCTGGTGTTGGACGTGGAGATAGGCGATTTTTACTGGCTTGGCACACCTGATGAAGCCCGCCGCCTGATGGAAATGGTGCGCGCGGGACTTCCCGCCGGAACGCACATCGGCTTGTGCATCGACGGGCGGCGCAACCGCGATTTCCGCTGGTGGGTGGATCCGTGGATTCCGTTCATCGACAGCATTCAGCCGATGATCTACCCGATTTTGTTCGGGCGCTGGCAAAGCATTGAGAAACACATCGAAGAATCATTCAACAATTTGCGCGGCTACAACAAGCCGTTGATCCCGATGCTGCAAGCATTCGGTGAAGCAGGGGTGCGTCCCACACCAGCGGAAATCATGGAGCAGGGCAACGCCGCGTTCGCGCGCGGCGCGGCGGGGATCACGTTCTTTCGCTTGGGGCAAGACCTGTGGGGCGTGGATAGAAAGCCGCACATGGGCGATCCAGAATATACGGGTATCTCGGCGATCACACTGCCGCAGCCTGTTCAGCCTGCCGCGCCCGCGCTGCCGACCTACACATGGCAGGATGTGATCAACGCGGCGGTTGCGGTTGCCGCGCGCACGAATAATCGCTGGCAGGATTGGCTGGAAATTTCCGGCTTTATGGGCGTGTTCGCCAACAATTTACGCAATCAACAATACACGGGACCCGCCATCAGCGCGTGGCCCATCGCGCAGGATATTCGCACGCAGATTCTCGACCTGCTTAAGCTCGATTCGGTGACACTGGCGCGCACAACAGCCGATATTCAAAGCGAAGCCGAACGCCGCAAGCGCGAAGCCGATGCCGCCGAGCGTCTGGCGCGCGGGTCGATCATCGGGATTCATGGTGCGCCGGGATGCGCCGCCCCGCCGGAAAATATGTGGGATACGTGGATCAAGCTGCTGAAAGATATGCAGGTGCGCTGGTATAAGCAGTGTGATTGGGGGGATCGCCGCGATGATGCGATCTTCCGGTGGGCAAAGCGCCTCAAAGACGAAGGCATTGAACCGATCATTCGCTATTATGTGCAGGGGATGTTCCCCAAGTCGCTGCCTGATATTGCGTTTGACAAGATGCGGGACTATGCACTCGCCGGAATCACATGGACGGAGATCGGCAACGAGCCGAACTTGACCGTCGAATGGGAGAGCGCGTTCCATCCGAATTTCAGCGTGATGAACGCGGCGATCTACAAGCCTGTTGCGGCGGTGTGGGTGAAAGACGCACAGCGGGCGATCAGCGTAGGCGCGAAGCCCGCCTTTTACGCGACTGCGCCAACCGACTGGAAGGGACAGAGCAATCCGTTTTTCAGCGGCGTGTTGATGACGCGCAACATTATCAACGAACTGGCGCAGAACTTCCGCCAGCAAACGCTCGATATTTTCGCGCGCGGCGGCTGGATCGCCACGCACAGCGCGACGTTTGAACAGCCTGTCGATTTCAACCCGTTCCAAACAGTGGGCGCGACGTGGGAAATGACACTGCGTTCGTATGAGATTCCGCTGGCAGAATTCAAGCGCGCGTTCGGGGCGGCGCTCAATGTCGATAACATCCCGGTGATTTCGACGGAAGGCGGCGTGTACACGAAAGATTCGTCATCGATGTTCGGGCATGAACGACTGAAATCGCACGAAGAACACGCGCAAAAAGTCGTCGAGATGTTCCGGTATCTTGACCGTACCAAGCGGCTGAAAGCGATGTGTCCATGGTGCATCTCCGTCGGTAACTTGATTGGGCATTTCGACGCGCAGTTTGCCGAAGACGGCTGGATCAAAGAGGTGAACGGTCAGCTTGCGCCGCTGCCCGTGTATGAGGCGATGCGCCAGCTACGGTTTGACCAGCAGCAGGAAGAAGCCGCTGTTACGCCCACGCCGCCGCAGCCGCCGCAAGCCCCCGCCAGTCGCGTTCGGCTGGATGTGGTGTGGCATTCGCAAAATGACCCCAACACGGCGAAAACTCACCTTGCCGACTGTGGTCCTACCTGCCTTGCCATGATCTTCAACACGGGCAAAGTTCCCGCGCAGCGCGTCACCGTCGATTCGCTGTATGCCAACAGCCCGACGTTACGCAACAAGAGTTTCACCGCGTTCACCACGCTTGCCGAAATGGAAACGATCTCGCGGGAAAACGGCGTGCAGTTGAAAGGCGAAACGCTGACCGCGCAAACCGCGCTCGATAAACTCAAAGGGTATGTACGCGAAGGCATTCTGACAATCGCGCTCGTCAACTACGCCAAGTGGATCGATATCGCCAAGCCGGGGTTTGACTACCGCGATTCACATTTTGTCGTCGTCACCGGGTTCGATGAGAAAAACATCTTCGTTCACGATCCGATCTTCCCGCCGCAAGGGGAACGGGGCAAATATTTCGTGTGGACGAACGAGAAATTCATGGAAGCGTGGGGATCGCTCAATTTGCTGCCGGGTCGCGGACCAAATTTCTACTTGATGGTGAGCAACAAAAAAGCATCGCCGCTTCCGTAAACGGCGGGGGTATGAGATAAGGCGCAAAGCTGAGGCGGGACTCACGAACCCCCTACAAAAAACCGAACGACTGGAAATTTTTCGTGTCGCACCCTCAACCCCGAATTCACGGTGGGGTGAGGGCAAAGAAAACCAATTTCTCACCATCGCCGCCGAACATGCGCTATATTCTCTCGTGAAATAGTCGTGAAGGTTCTTTGGAGAGGAATTGGTTTTGATGGTTTACCTTGCAAACGACTCGCGTTACGAAACGATGAAATATCGCCGCACAGGGCGCAGCGGCTTAATGCTGCCGGAGATCGCGCTTGGGCTGTGGCACAACTTTGGCGGCGCGCACACACTCGATAACGCGCGGGCGATGCTGCGCCGGGCGTTCGATTTGGGAATCACCCATTTTGACCTTGCCAACAACTACGGCCCGCCGCCGGGCAGCGCCGAAGAAAACTTCGGCATGATCATGGCGCAGGATTTTAAGCCGTACCGCGATGAACTGATCATCTCGACCAAAGCGGGGTATCGCATGTGGGATGGTCCGTATGGCGAATGGGGATCGCGTAAGTATCTCATCGCCAGCTTGGATCAAAGTCTCAAGCGCATGGGCTTGGAGTACGTCGATATTTTCTACTCGCACCGCCCCGATCCCGATACGCCGCTGGAAGAAACTATGTCAGCGCTCGATTATGCTGTGCGAAGCGGACGCGCGCTCTACGTTGGGATCAGTTCCTACAATGCCGATCAAACGCGGCGCGCCGCGCAAATTTTGCGTGATCTTGGCACGCCGTGTTTGATCCACCAGCCGCGTTACAACATGCTTGACCGCTGGATCGAAGATGGGTTGACGAACGTATTGGAGCAAGAAGGTATCGGCTGTATTCCGTTTTCACCGCTGGAGCAGGGGATTTTGACCAACCGCTATTTAAGCGGCATTCCGGCGGATTCCCGCGCGGCAGTGGCAAGTTCGCCGTTCCTCAATGAGCGCGATATTACATCGGAAGTCATCGACAAGGTGCGCCGCCTCAACACGATTGCGGCGCGGCGCGGGCAGACGATGGCGCAGTTGGCGTGCGCGTGGATTTTGCGTCTGCCAGTCGTCACGTCGGTGCTGATTGGCGCGAGCAAGGTGAGCCAGATTGAAGATATTGCGGCGGTGGTGAATCAAGCGCCGTTGAGCGAAGGGGAACTCCACGAGATCGAAGGGATTCTGCGGGGATAGGGACGCGCGGAACTTGTTCCGTCCGGTTTGAGGCGGGGTTGTGGAACGGCGGCGGGAACCCGCCGCCGTTCCACTTGTAAAAAGTTGCACAAATTTAGTCGCTCATCTGCAACTCATGTAAAGCGCATGCGTAAAGATGTGTAGATTGTCTCATCGCAAAGATGTAGGAGTTACACATCATGCAAAAAGTGAAGAATGATACCCCCATGTTTCATCCACCGCAGCAGCCGGAGCGACGCAGCGGCGGTTCGATGATGTGGGCGATCCTCTTGATTGGGGTCGGTGTCGTATGGCTGCTGGTGCAAATTGGCTTGCTCACAGGCGCGAATCTCGCTGTGCTAGCGCGAATTTGGCCGCTTATCCTCATCGCCGCAGGCGTGAATTTGCTGGTCGCGCGCGATAACCCCGGAATCAGCCGTATCATCGCCATCGCTACGCTTGTGATCGTGCTGGCGTTGATGGTCGTGGGACCCGCAATTGGTTTAGCGCCAAATGTCGCACGCCACACAGCGGAATACACCACTGAAATCGACGGGGCAGAATCGGCGCGCATTTCGATTGATGGCGGCTTTGGTCCGCTTACGGTGACCGCGCTGACTGACTCGACGGCGCTGTTTACTGCTGATACCGCATATGTCGGTGAACTCGATTACAACGTGTCGGGCGAAAGCACGCGCAGTATTTCGCTCGGCTTCCGCAGCGAAAATGTATTCAATTTCAATTTTTTAGGGGTCACCATCCCCAACGACAACCTGTACACCAATGTCGCGCTGTCGCCGGAAGTCCCGTTTGACATCCATGTGACAGGTGGATTTGGGGATACCACACTCGACCTGACCGGATTGCAGCTCTCCAGTTTAACGCTTGATGGCGGATTTGGCGGACATGAGATCATCCTGCCCGCGTCGGACACCCGCTACAGTGTAGACATCAGCGGCGGTTTTGGTGATGCGCGCGTCACCGCATTGGATGGCGCGGCATTCACGCTGACGCTGAACGGCGGCTTTGGTCAACTTACGCTTGATGTGCCGAACGACGCGCCCGCGCATGTGAGCGTCGACGGCGGCTTTGGCGATAACAACATCCCGTCAGATTGGAATCGGCGCGGCGATGATTACTATTCGCCCACGTATAACGAAGCCAGCGCGGATGATCGCATTGACGTGCAGATCAGCGGCGGATTCGGCAGTGTGAACGTGCGTTAAGAATTAACCTCGCCCGATGTCGAGCGTGCGGTGATTGAACAAATCGCCTAGATGTGACGAATAACCGTATAACCAGTGACGTATAAGGAGCATATGCAGCCATGACTGAAGAAAAGAAGTACAAGAAAGAGTGGTCGTTCTCGTTCGAGCAGCTTGGCGACGATCTGAAAGATGCGTTCCAAAACTTGACGGGGACGAAAGAAGGCGAAGACCCGGTGAAGCACGAAACCTTCACCGCTGGGGTGGATGGCGCGACCAGCGCGCGCGTGCGTATCGATCTGTCGGTTGGCGAAACGGATATTGCCGCGCTGCCCGTTGGCAGCACTGACGTGATTGTGGCAGACCTCACGCACATTGGGGAGATCAAATTTGTTGCCGATACCAATGACGAAGGCGAACGGGTGGTCAGCTTGAGCCATGTCAGCACGCCCAATGACTGGATCAAAAATATCTTCAACTGGGTGGGCAATTCGCGCCGTCTGCGCTGGGATATTCATCTCAACCCGACACTGCCAACCGATCTTGAAGTGGTGGGCGGGGTGGGTAAATCTGATCTCGATTTGAGTGGATTGAATCTGAAATCGCTGCGCGTTTCGAGCGGGGCGGGCGAAATCAACCTGACACTGCCCGGCGGAGTGTACAGCGCGCGCGTGGACTGCGGCGTTGGGCAGGTCAACTTGACGGTGAAACACGGGGCAACGCTCGATTTGCAGTTGGGCGGCGGCACGGGTGAAATCAACTTGACGATTGAAGATGGCGCATCGGTGAGCACACGCATTCGCGCGGGGGTTGGCGCGGTGAATGTGCGCGTGCCGGAAGCGGCGGCGGTCAAGCTGAACGCCAAGAGCGGTATTGGAGATATTTCAGTCGCGCCGCGCATCCCGCGCGTCAGCGGCAGCAGCAGCGGTTTTGATCGCAGCGGGATGTGGCAGAGTCCCGGCTATGAAGCGTCCGACCTACCGATCACGATTCAGTATGAAGGCGGCGTGGGGAGCTTGAGCGTCAAGTAAAACGCGCCACAATTTCTGTCGCAAAAAGCCCTTCTTGTCTGTGATTCGTCACAGATTTAAGAGGGGCATTTTTGTTTTTCCAAGCACATGAGATGTTTTCAAGCTGGCGCAGAGAGGGGAAGCATGTCGGGCGATGTGAGGCATCGCCAAGTCTCTGCTTGCCGAAAGGAAGGTTTGAGGGGGATTTGTGGGAATTTGGGGATAAAGTTGCCGTGTGCGAAATGCGCGTTATTATAGGGCGCGTCTGCAAGCCCATGCGCCTTTAACCCCGCATGTCGTTCGCAGACCCCGCGAGAAATTGGTTGAGCGGGGTTACCCAGTGGATGTCAATTTGCCGATTTACAAATCGTGACGTGAGTGTGGCATATGGCGACAAATATTCGTCAGGTCGAACCATCCAGCCCAGTGCCAAAGCGCAAACCGAAAACCAGCGGGGCGATACTCGCGCTTCCGGCGGCGCTGTGGCTTGGAATCTTCTTCATCCTTCCATTGTTCTTCGTGGGGTTGATCAGCTTTATGTCGCGTGGGCGCGCGGGTGTGCAGTACACGTTCCCACTCACGCTCGATAATTACGCGCTGGTGTTCGGGGATGTCTATTTTCCCATCTTCACCCGTTCACTTACCATCGCGCTTGTGACGACGATCATCTGCTTGATCATCGGCTATCCGCTGGCGTTTTTCATTTCGACGCGCAAGAGCCGCATCATGCAGAGCTTGAGCCTGTTCTTGGTCATCTTGCCGTTTTGGACAAATTTTCTCGTCCGCACCTACGCGATCAAAGTGCTGCTCGGTTCGGATGGACCGCTGAATGGGCTGTTGTTAAGTCTCGGCTTGATCAGCGAACCCTTGACGATCATCAACACGCCGGAAGCAGTGTATCTCGGCTTGGTATACAGCTTCTTACCGTTTATGGTGCTGCCCATTTACGCCAGCGTCGAACGGTTCGATTTCCGATTGGTGGAAGCGGCGCATGACCTTGGAGCGAACGATCTGCGTGCGTTTTTGCGTGTGGTGCTGCCGCTGACTCTGCCGGGTGTGCTGGCGGGATCGGTGCTGGTGTTCATTCCGGTGGTGGGGGCGTTCATCACGCCAGACCTGCTCGGCGGCACGTCCGGTTTGATGATTGGCAACTTGATCTCGGACTGGTTTGGCGGTACAGGCGTGTGGCCGCGCGGCGCGGCGATGTCGATGTTGATGATTGGGCTGGTGATGCTGGCACTCGTTGGGTATGCGGTTGCAAGCGCGCGCGGCGCACAGTTGAACCGCAAGAGCGCGGAATAGAAAGAGGTCGCAAATGGGAACATCCGCTATCACAAAAACGCGCACCATCGAATTTGAACCAGACCGCAGCAAAGTTCAGCGCGATTTGCTCATCCGCAAAATCGGCAAAATCGGTCTGCTGCTCAATCCCATTTTTTCGTATTTTTTCTTGTGGGCACCGATTCTGCTGTTGGTGATTTTCTCGTTCAACAATTCGCGTACCGTCGCATCGTGGCAGGGATTCACGTTGCAGTGGTACGAGAATATCTTCAACAACATCGCAGGGGGCGAAGCGCGTTTTTCGACTGAATTGATGCTGACCTCGTTCCGCAACAGCATTTTGGTGGGGCTGGTTGCGACGACGATTGCCACGACGATTGGCACAATGGTCGCGCTGAGCTTGGCGCGCGGCACATATCCCGGCAAACGCATCTTGGATGGGTTGTTGTTTCTCCCCGTGGTAATCCCGGAAATCACACAGGCGATTTCGCTGGTGATTTTCTTCAATGTGATCTTTGACTTTGTGCGAAACATTTCCGGCGGGGGCGTTTCGCCGCAGTTGGGCTTCTTGAGCATCATCATCGGGCATGTGGCGTTCAACATCAGCTATGTGGCGATTGTGGTGCGCGCGCGGTTGGCGGATATGAATCCGCGCCTTGAGGAAGCCGCACGCGATTTGGGCGCGAATGAATGGCGCACATTCTGGCGCGTCACCTTCCCGTTAATTTTGCCGGGGGTGATTTCTGGGGCGCTGTTGGCGTTTACGCTCTCGCTCGATGATTTCGTGATCTCGTTCTTCGTCAAAGGCGTAGGTGTGACAACGCTGCCCGTGTTCGTGTATGGGCTGCTGCGTTTGAGCGTCACGCCGGAGATCAATGCCATTTCGACGATCATTCTAATTTTATCGACGGTGCTAATCGGCATTGTGATCGCACTGAATGGTCGCAAGGGATTGGGGATTTAGTCAGTGAGTGTGTTACAGAAAACCCCCTAAAAATTGTGGATTTTCGTGGTTGAATCTGTGATTATTGGGGGTATAACTGTGTGTCTGCGGTCAATGTGTAAAGCAAAATTTTCTGTGACCTATGGAGGACTCGATGCGTAAGCTGTTCGGTATTGGTATCACAATCCTGCTGGTATTGGCGTTAGGACTGCCTGTGGCTGCACAGGAAACTGCTGAAGTCGAACCTTGGGTATGTCCTGAAGGGTTTTCGGGGCAGACATTGAGCGTCTACAACTGGTCAACCTATGTTGCCGAAGACACGATCAGCAATTTTGAAGCGGCGTGCGGCGTAACGGTGATTTACGACGTGTTCGACACCAACGAATCGCTGCTGGCAAGCTTGAGCCAAGGCAATCCGGGTTACGACATCATCGTCCCGACGGATTATATGGTTGAGCAAATGATCGGGCTTGGTCTGTTGGTGGAACTGGATCACAGCTTGATCCCGAACATCGTCAACATTTCGGAAACGTTTATCGATCCACCCTATGATCCGGGTAACACTTACAGCCTGCCCTATCAATGGGGGACGGTGGGTATTGGTTATAACTTGACGAACACGGGCGAACCCATCACGACATGGGAGCAGGTTTTCGAATATGACGGTCCGGTTGCATGGCTGGATGACCCGCGCGGGACCATTGGCAACGCGCTGAACATTCTCGGCTATGACCCGAACAGCCAAAACCCGGATGAAATCGCAGAAGCGCGCGACTTCCTGCTCGAACGCGGGGATAACGTGGTAGCCATCGCGCAAGATGATGGTCAAGCGATGTTGGAACGCGGTGAAGTCGATATCACGATTGAATACAGCGGCGACATTTTCCAACTGATGGCGGACTGCGAATGCGAAGACTACGGTTACGCGATTCCGGCTGAAGGCGCGCAGGTGTGGACGGACAATCTCGCCATTCCGGTGGGTGCGCCGAACATTCCGCTGGCGCACGCTTTCATCGACTACATCCTGCATCCTCAGGTGGGGGCGGATATCAGCAACTATACGGCGTATGGCACGCCGCTCGCCGCAGCGATTGAACTCGGCTTGATTGATGAAGAACTGCTGAATAATCCGGGCATTTACCCAACGGAAGAAACACAAGAGCGGCTGTTCTTCGTGAGCGCCGTTCCCGATGCAGAAGTGGAGTACAACGACGCTTGGGATCAAATCAAGGTGTCGCTGTCCCAGTAAAACGGGTTTTTAGAGAGCAAGTGCATGGGGGCGGCTGTGAGGAACGGCTGCCCCTGTGTATGTGTGTAAGCAGGTTGTTTTGCCGGATCAAAATGCTTGTTTCCAAGGGGAACGTCTACTATGGCGCAGTCGAGTGCATCCCAACCCAAACCCCAGAAAAATTCAACGCCCAGTGCCGATGCGGCGCAGCAAATTGATATAGAACTGCGGAACGTGGTCAAAGAGTTCACTGGTCGCAGCGGTGAGTACCATACCCGCGCGGTAGATAATGTTTCGATGACTATCTACCGGGGTGAATTTTTCTCGATGTTGGGTCCAAGCGGCTGTGGCAAAACGACGACACTCCGCATGATCGCCGGGTTTGAAGAAACGAGCAGCGGCGAAATTTTACTGCGCGGTAAACCTGTGCAAAATGTTCCGCCGTTTCACCGCCCGGTCAACACGGTGTTTCAAGATTACGCGCTGTTCCCGCACATGACCGCTGTGCAGAACGTAATGTTTGGCTTGGAAATGGAAGGCGTAGACAAGAAAGAAGCACGTAAACGGGCGCTTGAGGCGCTCGAAATGGTGCGTTTACAGCCCATCCAGTTTGACCGCCGCCCACGCCAATTATCGGGTGGGCAGCAGCAGCGTGTCGCGTTGGCGCGCGCGCTGGTCAAAAAGCCCGCCGTACTGCTGCTCGATGAGCCGTTGGGAGCGCTTGACCTAAAACTGCGTAAAGAAATGCAGTACGAACTGATGACCATGCAGAACGAATTGGGCATCACGTTCATTTATGTGACGCATGACCAAGAAGAAGCCCTGACGATGAGTGACCGCATCGCGGTGATGAGCCAAGGCAAGGTGCTTCAGCTTGGTGAGCCGGAAGAAATTTACGAACGCCCCGCCAACCGCTTCGTGGCGGATTTCATTGGCGAAACCAATTTTCTGAAGGGCAAATTTGAGGGTAAAGAAGGCGCATACGCGATGGTGCGGCTCGATTCGAGCTGCGTGACCAAAGCGATTGTTGGTGACGAAGTGACGCTCTCACACGGTCAAGAAGTGACGGTTGCCATTCGCCCAGAAAAGATCAATATTTTCGCCGCCAGCGGCACGGTCAAATACGCGGACAGCACGACGGACACCGCGGACGAGTACCGCGCGCGTTTGATGCGTGACCCAGACATCAACATGCTGTCGGGGACGGTCAAGTTTAGCAACTACATCGGCACGGATACGCGCTACATTTTGAGTTTTGGCGAAGGCTTGGAAGTGGTGAGCCGCGAACAGAACTTCGGGCTGCGCTCGGACACGTTCTTTGAAGCGGGAACACCGGTCAACATCTTCTGGGACTATGAAAACGCCCGCGTGCTGACGGAATAAGCAAAACCCTTTCGAGGATTATTTCGAGGACGAGGGAGCTTTCCCCGTCCTCGTTTTGTTTTAAGGTAAGATAAACGTGATAGGTTAAGCATAAGGGCGGGCGATGTATAACTCCATCCACATTCAAAATTTTCGCGGCTTTCGGGACTTGAAGATTGATGACCTGCGGCGGGTGAACTTGATCGCGGGGAAAAACAATGTGGGGAAAACGTCGCTGCTGGATGCAATCGCTATTTTGACGGGGAATTTTGATTACTACGACATTCTCAAGTTGAGTGTCTCAAAAATGGGTGACACAGCCTATTCGCCGCGTATTTTGTTTCACAATGGCGATATTGAGCGCCAGATACAAATTGAATCTGGGCGCGTGGCTGTATTAGAACTTGTCTCTGACGGATTTGTCCTTAACACATTGGGGATAAGCAACATTCTCGTGAATGGCAAGATCACTGATGACAGTTTACGAAAAGAATATGCGATTAGAGTTCAGTATCTGAAGCCCAAAGATGGCGAAACATTCGTTGAAGCTAGACCGTCACAATATCTAGTACGTCGATCCAATACGTTTGTGCCACCCGGTATATATGAGTATTTTTGTTCCCTAATCTATCTTTCTGTACATGATGATGCAGCGGGGATGGAAGATGATTACAGCACACTCGCGCTAAAAGGCGAAGATCAACGCATTTTAGAGATGGTCCAACTGACTGATCAGCAGATTATCGGATTGAACATCCTAACAATCGGCTCAGTTTCAAAACTTCATGCTCGATATAAGAATTACCAACATCCCTTGAGCAGTCTTGGTGAAGGTGTAAACCGTGTGCTTGCGATTGCGCTAGGTTTGAGCAAAGCGTCGAATGGTGTCTTGTTGATCGACGAAATCGAAAACGGGCTGCACTACTCGGTGATGCAAGATGTATGGCGCGCGATTGGCGAAGCGGCGCGGCAGTTCAATGTGCAAATTTTCGCCACCACGCACAGCATGGAATGTATCATCGCGGCGAAAGAAGCCTTTGAAGGTACGGATGATTTGAGTGTGATTCAAATGGCGCGCAATAAAGATGGGGATATTGAGGCGCTGACGTATGATGAACGGATGCTTACGACGGCATTCAACATGGGATTAGAGGTACGTTGATGCTTTTACCCTTCCAACCCATCACTAAGCCCAATTTGGTACTGGTAGAAGGTCCTGACGATAAAGAAATCATTTCCAATTTGTTGGGGTATCTGCATCTTAGGGCTGATGTCGATATTCGTGAGGTGATGGGGAAAGAGAATTTCCGCGACGGAATAGACTTAATTTCAAAACGACCAGACTTCAAAACTTTCGTAAAATCCCTTGTCATTATTCGAGATGCCGATACTGATGCTGCAAGCGCATTTCAGAGTATCCACAATGCTTTAAGCGCCGCAAAACTTCCTACACCGAGAGAACCTGAAATCACGCTAAAGGATTTTCCGTTTGTAAGCGTGTTTATTGCGCCCGATAACAAGCGCGCGGGCAGTTTGGAATCGCTGTGCATGGGAGCAATCAGCGATCAAGCCGCATTAGGCTGTGTGACGGATTTTTTGCGCTGTGCTGCCGATGCAGGACTCTCTTTGCGTCAACCGGAAAAAACCAAGTTTTACGCTTATTTGGCGACGCGCCCTTATCCTGTAAAATCCATTTACGCCGCTATCGAAGGCAATCACATTTCGTTAGACCATGCCGCTTTTTCGCGATTGCGCGATTTTTTGAGCCGCGCGTGTTTTGTTTCCTAAAACCTCAAGAGGTCTGCCATGAAAATACGTCCCATCTATTTCCTGCTGATCATCGCTGCTGCCGCGTTCATTCTTGACCTCACGGGCGGCATCGATCAGGTCATCATCTTTATCCTGTCGGCTATCGGCTTGATTCCGCTTGCCAAGCTGATCGGTGAAGCGACTGAAGAACTCGCCATTTACACGGGGCCCAAACTGGGCGGGCTGCTCAACGCGACATTGGGCAACGCGGCGGAATTGATCATCACGATCATCGCCATTCGCGCGGGGCTGCTCGATCTCGTCAAAGCGTCTATTACGGGGTCGATCATCGGCAATCTGCTGCTGGTGTTGGGCTTAAGTCTGCTGCTTGGCGGGATGAAACACGGTACGCAAATTTTCAACCGCCGCAACGCGGGTGTGAACGCGGTGCTGCTGGTGCTGTCCGTCGCGGTGCTGGCGATCCCGTCGCTGTTTGACCGCGTGATGATCGAACGCCCGGAAAGCGAACTGCTGTTCAGCGAAGGCGTGGCGATCATCGCCATCGTCGTGTACGGGTTGAGCGTGGTGTATACGTTCACGGCGAAAGATTTGCGAACCGAACACGCGGGCGCTCATGCGAAGGGTGAAGGTCACAGCGCAGGGGAAGCTGGCGCGGCTGGCGGCGCGAGTGCGCTGCAGCGCGAGCCCGCAGAAGTGCATACCGCGCGCTGGACGCTGCAATTCTCGATCATTGTGCTGGCGCTGGCGACGGTTGGCACGGCGTTGGTGTCGGAAGTGCTGATCGGCGCGGTTGAGCCTGTTGTCGAGCAGTTGGGGCTGACGGAATTCTTCTTAGGCATCATCATCATTCCGCTGGTGGGTAATGTCGCGGAACATCTGGTCGCGGTGCAGGTGGCAATCAAGAACAAGATGGAGTTGAGCCTTGCCGTCTCGCTGGGCAGCAGCTTGCAGATCGCGCTGTTTGTCGCGCCTGTGCTGGTGTTCGTCGCGCTGCTGTTCGATCAGCGGCTTTTGCTGGTGTTCACCGACTTCGAGTTGATCGCCCTATTTGTGAGCGCGTTGATCGCCTCGCTGATCGCGCTCGATGGCGAATCGAATTGGCTGGAAGGCGCGATGCTGCTGGCGCTGTATTTGATTATCGCGCTGGCGTTCCTACTGCTGCCGGAAACGGGCGTACACGGCGAAGCTGCCGAAGGCGCGCGAGTTATGTTGATGCACTAGGGCGGCGACTCTTGTCGATTTCGTGGGAACGGGTGCTGCCCGTCATCATCTCGATCTGTGTGATCATCGTCATCGCCATTGCGCGCCAACATTCGCGCACGGTGGCGGCGATCACCGCGACGATGCCGATCAATATCGTGCTGGCGATCTGGATTCTCTCCAGCGGCGAAACGAGCAATCCGAATAACCTGATCGAGTTCATCGAAGGGTTGATCATCGGCTTGATCCCAACATTTTTCTTTCTGTTCGCGGTCTATTTCGCGGCGAAAGCGGGGTGGAGTCTGCTGCCGATGCTGGCGGCGGGCTACGCGACGTGGGGGATCATGCTGGTGATCGTGTTGGGCATACAATCTCTGCTGAAACGCTGACGCGGGTCGCGGGCGGTTGACGAACCGCCCCTACAATCTGCACACGATTGTCATACAATAGCAGACTTATTGTGAAATCTGTGACAAGAGATTGGGACTTACTGTATGCTCGATAATTTGCAAAAGCTGTCACTGGCGCAGCGGCGCTATGTGTTCTTCTTGATATTCGGCGGCGGGATTTTTTTGATCATCGCCGTGACCGCCCTGCTGATTAGCGCGGCGTTGAACCAGCGTGACGTTCCCGAATCACTCTCGCCTTCGGTGACGGTGCGCGAGTTCGCCGTGCTGCCCGATGAGGATGCGTATCCGCCCGCCGCTGCTGTTCTGGCGGATGGCACGGTGATCACGGGGAGTTTCGCGTCGGGCGCGGTGTGGTCGATTACGACGGACGGGACAGTCACAGAAATCCCCGGCACACGCGATGCGATTGGCGCGTTCACGGGGATCGCGGCGCTGCCGGATGGATCGGTCTTGATCATCGACCAAGAGGATACCGATCCGCGTTCGGAAGCGGGCGTGCTGTGGCGCTTGCAAGGGCAAACATTGAGCGAATTCACCGTGCAAGGCTTGGACGAGCGCGGATGGGTCAGCCCGAATGACGCGACGGTTGACGCGCAGGGACGCATCTACTTGAGCGACAGTGGGCGCAACGAGGTTTGGCGCTTTAATCTTGATGGATCAAACGGTGCGGTGTGGTGGGTTCCGCCTGTGAACGCGGATGATCCGCGCCATGCGGTGACAGGGTTGGCATATGACGCGATCAATGACGCGCTGATCGTGACTGATCCCGAAGTGAACCGGATTTATCGTGTGGCGCTGGCAAACGGCGACACGACTGTGATATACGATCATGGCACACGCCAGTATCCGCCCGGTTTCGATGGCGTGGATGTCGCCCCGGATGGGACAATCTACGTGGCGGCGTTGGGTCAAAAGGGGATCGCGCGCTTAGAGGACAACGATCTCGACTATATCGCGGGGCTGTTCCGCAATCCAAGCGATGTGGTGTATGCGATGGTGGATGGCGCGGCGCGGTTGTATGTGCCGAACTTCGATCAATCGTCGCTGGTGCTGCCGTTCGATGTGCCGCAGCTTCCATTCAGCGTAGATGTGATCGAGTTCACGGGGATGTGACCTCTCTCTCCCCCCAACCCTCTCCCCGAATTCAGGGAGAGGGAGAAAACACTTCGCAAAAAGGTTCAAGGCGGTGGGCGACCATCGCCTTTTGATTCGGGAGACGGGCGGGCGAAATGTCGTCGGTTTGGCGTGCTATAATTAGATGTATCGTAATCAAACTTAAATTCGATTAATTGCCTGTCTATTCGTGAGGATTCTCAAGAATGAATTTTGAATTGAATGAAGAACAGCGCTTGTGGCAGCGCATTGTGCGTGATTTTTGCGAAACCGAAGTGAAGCCTTACGCCGCCGAAGTCGATGAGAACAGCCAACTGCACTGGGATGCGATCCGCAAGATGCGCGAGATCGGCTTGTTGAGCATGGAGATCGCCGAGGAATACGGCGGTATGGAACTCGACACGACGAGCATCGCCATCGCGGTTGAAGAACTAGGGCGCGCCTGTGGATCAACCGCGCTGTCGATTGCCGCGCATAACGGCTTGGGCTGCGCGCCGATCAACCGTTGGGGGACAACGGCGCAAAAAGAGAAATATTTTCCCAAGTTGTTAAGCGGCGAAGTGCTTGGGGCGCTGGCGCTGACCGAACCGCAAGCGGGGAGCGATCTCGCCGGAGCGCAGACCTATGCCGTGCGCGATGGCGATTCGTGGATTGTGAACGGGAACAAGGCGTGGATCACGAACGCGGGAATCGCGCCTGTGATCAACGTGCTGTTACGGACGGATAGAGAAGCTGGCTCGCGCGGGTTCTCGATGATGCTGGTGGATACGAATCTGCCGGGGGTGTCGATTGCATCGCCGGAAAAGAAAATGGGCTTGAAGGGATCGCCCACTTACATGATCACATTTGAGAATGTGCGCGTGCCGGCGGATGCGGTGCTTGGCGAAGAAGGACGCGGTTTTCAACAAGTGATGCAAACGCTCGATAACGGGCGCATTGGCATCGGCGCATTGAGCGTGGGCTTGGCGCAGGCGGCATACGAAGAAGCGATCAAATATGCCAAGCAGCGTCAGGCATTTGGCAAGCCGATTGCGGATTATCAGGCGATTCAGTGGATGATCGCGGATGCGGCGATGGAGATTGAAGCAGCGCGGCTGATGGTGTATCGCGCGGCGTGGCTGAAGGATGAAGGCAGGGATTTCACCAAGCAGGCGGCGATGGCGAAGCTGATGGCGAGCGAAGTCGCGGAAAAAACGGCGCGCAACGCGATCCAAATTCACGGGAGCTACGGGTACAGCCGCGAGTTTCCGGTGGAGCGCATCTACCGCGATCAACGGCTGATGACGATTGGCGAAGGCACAAGCGAAATTCAGCGCATCGTGATCGCGCGGCGGGTGCTGAGCGAACAGGGCGTGACGGCGTAACCTGCCCCTATAGCATAGCAGCGGGCGGTTCATGAACCGCCCCTACCGCGTGTTTTTTGGATCGATGCGTGACGAAAAACTGTATTCAGGGTTCATAAAAATAAATCATCATAATGGATACCCATACATGACAACTTATTCTCCGCCGCAAACCAAAGCCGACGTGATCGAACGCCTTGCCGACGTGCAGCGCGGCTTGATCGACACCGTTAGCGCCATGTCCAACGATCAGTTCTATAAGGGAAGCGCTGAATCGTGGTCTGCCGCCGATTATCTCAAGCACCTGCTCTTGAGCATCAAGCCGCTGGTCAAGGCGATTCGTCTGCCGAAAGATCAGCTACAGGGGATGTTCGGGCTGGCGACAGGCGGATCGCGCAGCTATGAGGCATTTGTCGAACTGTACACGTCGATGCTCTCGAAGGGGCTGCGCGCCGAAGACTACAACGCCGTCGTGCCTGCGACGTATCGACTGCCGCAGAGCGACAAAGACGAAAAAACCCTGCTCACCGAATCGTGGGATGACGCGAACACGCGCTTGATCGACGCGCTGGCGGCATGGGATGAATCCGACTTGGATGTGTTTCAACTGCCGCATCCGGGCGTGGGTATGATCACACTGCGCGAGATGCTGTATTTCACGCTGTATCACAACACCATGCATTGGGGCGATATTCAGCGAGCCGGGAAATAACGCCGCGGCGCATTCACCTGTCACTCACCTAAGACTTATCCAACCGTTAGATTGTGTGTGAAAAATAGAACTACTTGACAGTGTGTTTAGTTCTACAGGTGAGATATGTTGAAGATCGGTAAACTCGCCCCCGACTTTGAACTCTTGAATCAAGACGGCAAGCCCGTGCGTTTGAGCAGTTTTCGCGGTCAGCGCGTGGTGATTTTCTTCTTCCCGAAGGCGAACGAGTTCAGCGCGGGGTGCATCGCGCAAGCCTGTTCGTTCCGTAACGAGTTCGACGAGATCAAAGCCGAAAAAGCAGTCGTGTTAGGCATCAGCCACGACAGCGTGGCGGAATTGAACGCATGGCGCAAAAATCACCGCTTGCAATATGACCTGTTGAGCGATCCCGGATTCAAAGTGCATGAAGAATGGGGAACGAAAATGTCGCTGTTTGGCACGGTGACGCTTCCGTTCACCAACCGCTCGTATTTTGTCATCGAAACCGATGGCACAATAGCGGATATGCAGGTGGGCGTTAATCCCATGAACAACGCGCGCAAGGCGCTTGAGGCGCTGCGCCGCTTGAACGCCGCTGCGGTGTAAGCGAAAGCGCAACTGTTGGGACGACGCAAGGGGCATCCGCGCCCTGAAATACGGAGGGGGCAAACCCCCTCCCTAGCAAATGACAATACTCTCTTGCCTATGTTCCCGCTTGCAATTGATCGCGCAGTTCGCGCGCTTCAACAAAATTCGGGTTAAAATCGACGACGAAGTTCAAGTTGTCAATCGCGCGGTCACGTTCGCCCATCGCTTCGCGGGCAAGCGCCGCGTAGTAGTACGTTTCTTCGACGTACTGACCGCCGCCATCGTTGAGAGTCGCTTGTGCCAGCGCGATGACATCGTTGTAACGCCCCGTTTCTAAATACGCTTGATACCATCCAAACTGATACCACGCCATGCGCCAAGGTAGTCCCCCGCCCACGTTGCGCGCCTGATCATAAGCAACCGCCGCTTCGGCATACATGCCTAAATAGACGAAATTCGTCCCCATGTTAAACCACGCGAACGGGTCTTCGCGGTTGGCAATCGCTTCGGCGCGCGCGGCAGCCAGCGCATTTTGATAGTTCTGCTGCTCGTCGGCATTATCGCCCAACAGCGCCATGAGTTCGGCTTCACGGCGCACATCATAGACGACGATGTACAAACGGTTAAAGTGCCGCCAGAACTCATCGAAATAGGCATATTCGTAGGGATAGTTTGCGCCTTCAAAACTGTCCTGTGTGACGAATACGCCCTGCGCGTCATCATAGCCGCTGACGAACAGATAATGCCCCATCCATCCCTGTGGATCGTTCGGCGGATCGTAGCCCGCTTCCACAACCACAGGGAAGTTATTGGCGATCAACAGCTTGAGCTGTTCGATAGTGCCGCCGTGACGGACAAGCGCCTGAAGCGTGCCGGGAACCTGCGTGTTGACGTACTCGACCATTTCCCACGGCGTAACATTTTTGTCTTCATAGTTGGGCTTTAACCACGTCGCCGCTGGGTTTTGATCGGCTTGGATGCCGTAATAAGTCAGCGCCATTGTGAGCGTGGCGGGACCGCAGTTGTTCCAGCTTTGGTAGATATGCGTCACGCCGTTTAAACCCCAATTTGCCGGGACGCTGCTCAATGGGGCAGCCGTCGATATGGCGGGGGTATTGGTGGGGGCGAGTTCTTGCGCGCGCGTGGGTGATGTGCTGAACAGCACGGAAAGTACGCCGATGAATGCGACGAATGCGACAATGCCAGCGATTTTCCGATAGATTCTCAAACGATTCATGTTTCACCTTGAAAACTGATGCATCAAGCAGCGCTCTTATTATACACGGGGCATTCCCCACGCTGACCGCGCCTTGTGCCAACGAATTCCCTACGACACACACAAAAAATGATTGTTTTGGCATTCATAGCACCAAATCATCAACGGGCGATTTGCTGTTTGTTCGCCAATCATCCGTTATAATTATCCATGAGCCTTTCACTTGAGATCACCCATGCAAACAGACGCTTTCATCGGCAAACAGATCGACTCCTACACGGTACAGGAACGCATCGGCATTGGCGGTATGGCGACGGTGTACCGCGCCCATCAGCCTTCTGTGAACCGTTCAGTGGCGCTCAAATTGATCCGGCTCGATCCCAACGCGGGCGAAACGCCAGAATTTGCGCGTCGTTTCGAGCAAGAAGCAAAAGTTATCGCGTCGCTCGAACACATTCACATTTTGCCCATCTATGATTACGGCGTGATCAACAATGAACTCGCCTATCTCGCCATGCGCTTGCTGCGCGGGGGATCATTAAGTTCGATGATGGCGGAAGGTCCGCTGAACATTGAGCGCGCGTGCGACATTTTTACGCAGATTGCGCGCGGGCTGCATTACGCTCACACACGCGGAGTTATCCACCGCGATCTTAAGCCGAGCAATATTCTGCTCGATGAAGCGGGCAACGCCTACCTAACCGATTTTGGCTTGGCGAAAATGCTCGAAGATTCGCAGCATCTCACCAAGACGGGGACGATTGTCGGCACGCCGTCGTATATGTCGCCGGAACAGCTTCGCGGTGATGTAACCGTTGGACCGCGATCCGACATTTACAGCATGGGGGTGATTCTGTATCACATGCTCGTGGGTCGCCCGCCGTTCGATTCGACTGAGACGAACATGATCTCGGTCATCTATCAGCACCTTGAGAAAAACCCTACGCCGCCGCGTGAACTCAACAGCGACATTTCGCCGGAAGTCGAAGCGGTCATCTTGAAAGCACTTGCCAAAAACCCGGATGAACGGTTCGACACGGTAGATGAGATGGCGCACGCGCTCAATTTCGCGTTGGGCCGGCGCATCAGCACAGGGAGCTTTCCAGCGGTCAAGCCGCATGATAACCCCGCGCCATCCAACAAATCATCAGCGACCACGCAAGCCGCGTCGTCCGTTAAACAGACCAACCAGCACGCATTGATAGCAGGGGCGGCGACAATCGCGCTCATGATTGTGCTGCTGGTGGTGGGGGCGATTCTCAGGCAGCAGGAACAGACGACTATCGCGCTGGCAACGGTGGTCGCGGGGGATCGCGGGGTGTCGTCAGAGATGGTGCCCACTAACGACGAGATTCAGCGTGCAGCCGCGCGGCTGGGCGATTCCTTTATCGCCTATGTCGCGTGTAATCAGACGAGTGAATATCATGCGACCCAAGCGCGCGAGATGCGTGATTTCGCTTCGCGCTATGGCTTAGATTTTCGCATCTACGACGCGAACAACGATCCGTATTCACAGGTCACCCAAATTGAACGGGCGCGCGCGGATGGCGCAAGCGCGTTGATTGTTTGCCCGCTGGACATTAGCCTGCTCGACCAATCGCTGCGTTCGGTTCAGCAGGCGAATATGCCGCTGGTGATGATGCAGTCGAATATTGAGAGCTACGGCGGCGTGCTGATCGGCGGGGATGATTATTTGATGGGGTTGGAAGCGGGGCGCGCGGCGGGGCGGATCATCCGCGACGAGTTAGGAGGGCGCGCGAACGTGATCATCCTCGATTATCCGAGTATGCCCGTGATCGTCAACCGCGCCAACGGCTTGGAAGATGGTGTGTTGGAAATCGCGCCGTCTGCCCGCGTCATCGGGCGGTATCTTGGTGCGACACGCGACAATGGGCGCGCATCCGTGGCGGAACTGCTCGAAGATGGGATAGCGTTCAACGTGATATTGAGCATCAATGATGCAGGCGCGTATGGCGCAGTCGAAGCGATGGAAGCCGCCGAGATTGATCCCGCATCGGTCATTATCTCCAGCGTGGATGCTGAAGCCCTTGCCCGCCAGCACATCTTGCGAGACTATTTTTTCCGCGCATCTGTCGATGTGGGGCGCGAACAGTTCAGCCGCACGGCAGTGGATTCGACGGTCAAGCTGCTGGCGGGGGCAACGGTGCCAGAATTGATCCTTGTGCCGCCGGGTCAGGCGGTGACGCGGGAAATTTTGGAGCGCGCCGCAGAAAGCGCGGACTGAAACGCAGCAAATTGGGGCTGTAAAGGGGTGTGGAACGATCCGCGCCCCTTTTGGATTCCGCGTAGGGGCGCGGCACAACATTTTGCTGTGATAACAAGTTGATTCACCCGCGCAAATAGGGTGAATCAACCTGTCAGGCGTAGAAATATTACGGGGTGTCCGTCGGCGTTGGCGTGTCGGTGACGATGCCCGTATCCGTTGGGGTGGGCGTATCGGCGGGTGTCTCAGTGTCAGTTGGCGTGGGCGTATCCGTCGAAGTTGGCGTATTCGTCACCGTTGGCGTGGGCAGATCGCAGTTATCTTGCCCAAACGGGTTGACACCCAATCCGCGCAGAGTCGCCTCTGTGATTTGCGTGCTGCCGTTCGCCCCACTGCCACCTGCCATCACTGAGGGTTGGCTTTCGATAAAGATATACGTCGCACCCGCAATTTGCCCCGTCCACGAGAAGTATCCGTAGTTGGATGCATACCTAAAATACTGAACCTGCCGAAGTATTCCATTCACGAAGATGCCAAGTGTTTCAATGGTGTGGGGGCGGGGCGAATTGATGTCCCCTTCTTGACGGAAGTATTCAAACTCGATACCGGTTAGCACCGTGGGCGCGAACGTCTTTTGGAGCTGAAGAAGCGTGCGGTTGTTACCGCGCAGCGTGATATTGACTCCAACCCATCCCTCAGTATAGTTCCACTGCCCTGCTCCCGCTGGATACGGCGTGAATCCGCCATCTGACAGAATGAAGTTCCATTGATAGCACCAAGGCAGCAGATTTTCCAGGTTCATGAACGAACGGTTGGGGACGACATACTGCACAATAGGCGGGAAATAGTCGAAATAGACGGGTTCGGTGACTTCCGCAGTGACTTCCGGCGGAACGAAGGTCGATGTTGGCGTGGATGTAGGGGGCGATGTATTCGTCGGCGTGTTGGTCGCTGTGGCGGTTGCTGTGGCGGTTGCTGTGAACGTATTCGTCGCTGTAAAAGTTGCTGTGTCGGTAGGGATAGCGGTAAAGGTCGCCGTGTCGGTTGGAGTAGGTGGTGGTGTGTCGGTAGGGATCGGCGTATCGGTGGGAACAGGTGTGGGGGGGTCAACCGGCGTGGAGTCTTGCGCCCACACGCCACCAATCATGAATAAACAAACGAATAACACCAGTATTGCAGTGAGCCGCGAAGTCATCGCGTATCCTCCTCAATTATGTGAGTGCAAGGTATTAATTCACGAGGAGTAACATCGTTTTCCCTCTGTTCGTTAAGCATAAAATGGAACAGACGGGGGGATGTTAAGAAATTTGTGAATTTCTAACACACGCGAAAACGCGAAGGATCGTTTAACGTTGTGGTGGGCTTACTTGCTGCGCGCGATTTTGACCCACGCCCACACGAGCGTATACGCCGCAAACACAAACAGCAGCGGATCTGTTGGGGCGCGATAGCGCGTGGATGGATGGAAAATCACGGCGTAGGCAATCGTCATGCTGATCTGAATCAGCCACAGCAGCGAGACATCGCGCCAATCGCGCAGCGACAGCACAATCCCGATTACGGCGAGAACGACGTGCATCCCGAAGTAGTAGCGGTGGACAAACCGCCCAGCAGTGAACTCGCCGCCGCTGTATGCCGCCACCGGATCGCCCTGCGGCACGCCGCTTAAGTCGATTCCGTTTTCGCCTGTCACCACTTCCGCCGCGCCCGCGTAGAGCGCTGGATCGATGCCGCTTTCCGTTGGGTTCAAGCGTGGGAAAATGTCGATGCTCCAATGGGCTTGGAATTTCACCCACAGCAGTTCGGGGATTGCGGCTTGGTTTTCTTGCAGATAGCGCAGTCCAAGCGCGAATCGCTGTTGATCGGCTTCAGGGCTGTTCGGGTCAGGTGCCGTGATTTCGCCTTCAGCGGGCGCTGTCCACTGCGCGTCATAACCCGCGCGCAAGAACGGGATCACGTCATCGTTGTTGCCTTGATAGAAATTTGATCCGGCGGTGGTGGAAATCGCCACAAATTGATCGTAGAGGGAATAATTGCGCGCCATCCACGGGACGAGTGTCATCACACTGATGACGGCGATTACCCCCAAGCGGATCAACGTCGTGGTGAAGGATCGCGTACACAAGAACCACAGCGGCAGCAGCACGGCGAGAAACGCAATCACGGGGCGGGTGAGCGCCGCCAAACCCAAGACCACGCCCGCCAGCAGCGCCAATCCCCACGCGGCGTTGTCAGTCGTGTCCTCATCGCGGAGCAGCACCACCAACCAGAGGAACGCATACAGCAGGGTGATAAACAGCGGCGTGTCGATGAGCGTGAGGTTTTGGAAGATCAAGTAGGGGTAGAAGGCGTAGAACACGCCCGCCAACCAGCCAATCCAGTCGGCGCGTTTGGCGATACGCTCGTCAACGACGTAGGCGAACAACCGCCGCGTAATATCCGCCAGCAGCAGGATCGAGATCAAGTCGAGCGCCGTGTGAAACACGCCGACTTGCAGCGATCCGCGCCCGAAGATCGCGTAGACCGCCGCCAGCACATAACTGTACAGCGGCGGAATAAGGGCATCTGGCACGCCGGGAGTCAGCCCATACACGCCCGTATCGATGAGGTTGCGCGCGTAGCTGTCATACGACGATGAGCCGTGAATCGTGCCCGTTTGCTCGAAGGCGAACACCGACGGGAACGCCAGCAGAATCACAATGCGGACAGCCGCTGCCGCGATGAGCAGCAGGATCATTTTGCGACGAGAGAATGCGTGAATGAGTGCCATGCCCACAGATTTTAATGCGTGGATCAGGGACGCGCAACGGCGCATCCGCGCTTCACATCATATTTCGTCGGCGCGTCCGCAAAACACGCATTCATCCCGCTTGCCCGCATCGCCAATGCGGCGGATAATGATCGCCATAGCCGCCCGTGTGAAAGGAACATGCTCACTATGCTTACCAAACGTCTGTTGTGGATTGTGCTTGTTACTGCCGTATTCGCCCTTGCTGCGTGCCGCGGCGATGTGTCGATTCAAACGAATACGTCCGGCGGCGTGGATGTGACCGTGACGAACAGCGAAGCCGACATCAACGCGGTAATCGCGGATGCGCTGGCGGCAAGCGGCAATCCGTTGTTACGCAATCCCAGCGTGGACTTGCAAAACGGACAGATCGTGATCAGCGGCGAACATGATCGGCGCGATGGCGGCGGCACCGTCGCGGGGACGATCACGCTGACGGCGGCTGTGGTCGATGGACGGCTCGACATCAACGTGACCGCGATCAACATTGAAGGGTTTGACGCGAGCGATGAACGGCTTGAAGAACTCAACCAGAACATTGAGGCGCGTTTGCAAGACCGCGCCCGCCGTGAGGACAACAATCGCGTGCGCTTGACGAGCGTGACGATTACGGATGATAGCTTGAGCTTCACGATTGGGATTGAAGGGCGACCATGAGCGCGGCTGATCCTCTGTCTAAGCCAACTTGCACTTTCCCCGCTTAAAGTTTCTCGCTGTGATGACTTTTGAACAAAATCCCCGCCGTGTGCAACGTATAAAGTGTACCGACGCACACGGCTAGGCATAAGGCGTGACCACATTGACGGATGATTTCCAGCTCGATTCCGCGGCGTTCGACATGAACGATGGCGAGTCGCCCGAAACGCTCTCGATTGAGAGTCAGTTCACCGCGCTTCAAATCGCGCTGGATGCGCCCGTGCGTCGTTTCGTCCGTCATATGCTCTCGTCGCGCCCCGATATTGTCGATGACGTGATGCAGGAAATGTACATCGCACTGTTTGAACGGGTGGAAACGCTGGCGCGCGATCACACCGGGGCGCTGCGTCCCGATGCGATCCGCCCGTATGCGTTTGGGATTGCGCGCAACCTGTGTTACGAAGAACTGCGCCAGCAGCGGCGCAAGGCGAGCGATGACGATTTCGCGTTGGAAGATGAACTCCAATTCGATGATGTGTCCGGCACGCGCTGCACCGTCCTCGCGGATGAAGCCGCCGCGCCCGACGATGTGACACATTGGCTGCTGCTCAATGCCGAAGTGCAAACAGCGATTGATCGCCTGCCGGAATTGCAGCGGCAAGTGCTGATCATGTACACGCAGCAAGAGATGAGCTATGTCGAAATTGCCGAAATCATGGGTGTGAACATCGGCACGGTGAAATCGCGTTTGTTTTATGCCAAGCGGGCGCTGCGCGGCTTGTTAAGCCCCGCCACGCTGCAAGCATTGGATGACAGTTTAGGCGAATTCGGTTAAAGACCGAGTCAAGAAGTGAGGAACACACAATGAACGATGAAACACGTGAACAACTGCTGCGGTTGATGCCCGCACTGCGGGCGCTTTCGGAAACGATTGACCGCAACATCAACATGGGGATGACCGCTGGCGGCGGCGCAGTTGCGGTCAAGAGCTATCAGGCGCTGCACAAACGTGTCGCGGAAGCTCTGCCCGATGATACCTATGTCACCGACGCGCTGGCGATCACACTGCCCGACGACATGAAGGACGAACAGCAGTTGGGCGCGGTCAGCATGGCGCTGCGCCAGTTGGTCGCCTATCTCGAAGGTCAGCTTCGCCCGGTGGGTCGGTCATCAGGGGGCATCACCAGCGATATAGAAGTCGAAGTGCGGCGCAGTCTGCGCGGCGCGAAACGCAAACACGATCATCACTACGATGATGATGTTGACGATGGCGAGGCCGAATTGGAAGCAGCGATCAAGCGCGACTTGCGCCAATCGCTCCTCAACGTGACGCGCGGCACACTGCGTCGGGCGATCAACCTGTCGAGCCGGGGCGAAAATCTGCAAGGCACAGACTTAAGCAGTTCGGAATTTATCGGTGTGAATTTCTCTGACAGCAATTTGAGCGGCGCGAACCTGCAAGGCTCGAATTTCACTGATGCCGACTTGAGCGATACCAACCTTTCAGCGGCGCGCGCCAGCAACGCCATTTTCGTCAACGCGCGGCTGTCGGATGCGGTGCTGACAGGCGCGGATTTGCGCGGCGCGGATTTCACGGACGCGGATATGAGCGATGTCGAAGCCAGCGGCGTGAACATTCAAGGCGCGTCGTTCGTCAACACCAATCTCACGGATGCGAACCTGAGCGGATCAAACGGGAAAGATGTTGAGTTCTCCCATGCTGATCTGGGAGGCGCGAATTTGAGTGGAGCGAATCTATCCGGCGCGCATTTCAACGCCGCGAAATTGGGAGACGCGAACTTAAGCGGCGCAAACCTCTCGAACAGCGAGTTCAACGACGTGAACCTGAATGACTGCAACATCAGCGGGGCGAACTGCTCCAACGCAAACTTCTTCGGCGCGTCGATGCGCGATGCCAACGGAAGCGGCGCGAACTTTTCCAATGGCGACCTGACAGGTGTCGATTTGCGCGACAGCAATTTGAGTGGTGCGAATTTCAGCAGCGCCGTGCTGTCGGGCGCGAATTTGAGCGATGCCACGCTGAAAGGCACGAATTTTTCACACGCAGATTTGAGCGGTGTGGATGCGCGTGACTCCAACTTGCGCGGGGCAAATCTGCGCGATGCCAATACCAGCGGCATGAATATCGAAGATGCTGAATTTTCGGTGGAAACGATTTTGCCCGATGGCAGCCGTTGGTCACGCGGGGTTGACCTGTCTCAGTTCGGTATGGAAGGCACAGCGGAGCGTTAGGCGTAATGAACCTAGTGCGGGGTGCGAAATTTGTTTCGCCCTGCCCCCGCCGCGCCCCGTTCCCCATGTCCTGATGGCGAGGGACGATTGTTGAATTGGTGTAGGGGCGCATCACGATGCGCCCGCCAATAACGGGCGGCGGAGAAACGAGTTCCTCACGAGCCGCCCCTACGAATGCCTATTTTGTTTTCGTCTGCACACCGTCTTGCTTTGAAAAGCGGCATTGTACCCCCACACAAATAATTCTACGTCCCCTCTGGTAGCGTAATCACGAGCGTGCATGTGCCCGATCCCCCGCGTGCGATGGTTGTGCAGGTGACAGTTTCTGTTCCGCTGGCAGCCCCTGTGTATTCCATTGTGAACGACTCGTCGTTGGTCGCGGTGTCCGCGTCAGCGCGCCAGAAACCGTTGGTGACAACATCGTTGACGGGCGGCTGATTTTCGCTCACCAGCCGCGCGCATACCGTGGGCAGCGTGACCGAGCGCTGGCTGGCGCGAATGCGATAGCACGTTCCCGGCGGCAGCGATGCGCCGGTGATCTGCGCCCCATGGAAAGATTGGCGCGCGCCGGTGATCGTAAGCCCAGTGGTATCCAGCGTGACCCCGCTTCCGTTGTGGATAGTGATGCTCCACTCGTCATAGATGAGCGTGAGCGTGACAACTGGCGGTGTTGGTGTCGGCGTAGCGGTGAAGGTGGGTTCGGCGGTGATAACCATGCCAAATTCGTCTGTAATCACCGCGCCGCCCAAACCTAACCCGCCAAGCGGATTCCCTAACTGCGGCAGCAGGGCGATCAACGCGATCAACGCGATACCCGCCAGCCCAACCGCGACGATCATCACAGGCGAACGGCGGCGCGGCGGCGCGGCGGCAGCGGCTTTGGGAGGCTTGGATACCGCGCCCGTGCGCTCTGTGCCGATGATCGCACTTGGTGTGACAATCGGCGTGCGAATGCTGGGCGTGGGGGAGGTATCGGATATGGGCGGCGCGGAAGTGCGTGACGCGGCGCTCGGCGCAGAAGTGCTGGACGCGCTCGGCACAACGCCCGGTGATGCTCCCGACGTAGGACTGGTCGCAGTACGCGGCTCGTCCCACGATTCGAGATTTTCGTCTTTGGGTGGCGGCGGATTTCCGCGCAGCGCCATCGCTTCGAGCGCATCCATCAAGCCTTCAGGCGGCTTGGGTTTGCTCAACGGGAGCAGCGGCACCAGCGGCGTGTCATCGATCTGGAAACCGAATGCCCGCTTGATCGCCGTGATGAATTGTCCGGCGGATTCGTGGCGGCGTTCCTGCGTTTTCTCCAGCGCCTTCAGCAGTTCGTCTTCGACTGCTTTGGGGATGTTCGGGTTAAGCGTGGTGGGCGGCGGCGGCGGTTCGTGAATGTGATTGAGCGCGATCTCCATCGGCGTTTCGCCGTTGAAGGGCGTTTGTCCGGTCAGCACCTCATACATGATGATCGCCAGCGAATAGACATCGCTTTGCGGGCTGACCTTGTTCGACGCGACGGCTTGTTCCGGCGAGATATATCGCGGCGTGCCGAATGCCGTGCCGAACGTGGTATCCGTTGATGGACGCAGCACCAAGCCAAAATCGGTGAGATAGGCTTTATCGTCGGCATCAATGAGGATGTTGGAGGGTTTTACGTCGCGGTGAATGATGCCTTTTTTGTGCGCGGCATCGAGCGCGGCGGCGACTTGTTCGAGAATCTTCAAGCCGCGCCCCAAGTCCATCTTTTGACCTGCGCGTCGCAGCCGTCCAAGTTCCTGCGCCATGTCTTTGCCGCGCACTAACTTCATCGCCATGAAGTACACGCCGTCTTGCTCGCCGTACTGGTACACGGTGACGATGTTGTCGTGCTCAAGCTGGCTGACGGCGCTTGCTTCTCGTTGAAAGCGCATCGTCAGTGTGTCATCTTCGTTGGTCTTTTCAGCGATTAATACTTTTACGGCGGCAGTGCGACCCAGCTTGCGATCCACGCCTTCGTAAATGCGCGCCATGCCGCCTGTTGCGAGCACGCGCAGCAGCGTATAATCCCCCAACTGCCGCCCTATCAGGCGATCATCAGAGAGCATCCCCCCAGAGGGCGATCCCCCCGGATTGCTGTTGGTTGTCACACGCCACCCCCATCTGTTCTGCTTATGCGAAACGGTTTACCACACTGCTGCCGACACCCATAAGCGAAGCGAATGATGGTATGTGCCAGCAGACTACTTTATGATACCCAATTCGCGCGCTTGTTCATAAGACAGAGGTCCACGCTCATGGCGTGTTTCGTTGGCAATATCCGCCAGCTTATCCATGTCGAACAGGTCATCCGCGAGACTGGTATCAAGATTTTCGAGCAAGGCGGGATCAAGCAAGCTCAAATCAAGGTCTTTGATCGGTTCGCTGGGCGCTTCCGGCAGCGACGCTTGTTCCCAATCGCGCGCTTGCACCACAACAGGCTCTGGCACGTCAGTGGCGAATTCCGGCGCAGGTTCAAGGGTGGGCGGCGTTTCGGCGGGCGCTTCTTCCGCGCGGGCTGCGCCGCGTCTGCCGCGTGCCGGACGTTGTTCGGGCGCGGGGGCGGGTTCGGGCGGCGGCGCAAGCTGCTCTTTCACGCGCTGAAGTTCCATCGTGGCGCGGGCTTCGCGTTCGGCTTCAACCATGAAGGCGCTTGCCCCGATGAGCATAGCGAGGTCTTCCGCCGCGCGGCGACCATAACGGTTGACTGCGCCGAACTGGCTGCGTCCGCCTGATCCGTCGAAGATGAGCGAGAGCATATGATGGATGCCCACCGACAGCACGAATACATCGTATTCATCACCGTCATAAAAGCCGAGCGACGATGCTTTGCCGCCAACCAGCTTGCTCAACTCATAGGTGGTCATGACCGTGGGCATGAGCGCGGTAGTTAGCATTTCACGGTCAAAGTAGCCGACTGCCCCGCGTTCGAGCAGCACATCGCCCGCCCGATTGGAGAGAATGATCGCAATCGCGCCGATTTCGGGCAGCAGCTTGTCGAGGATCGACGACGCGGCTTTAACATCGAGCGAAGGAATTGACCCCAAGATTCCCGGCGCATCGTGGATGGCGGCGCGGGCGGGTTCGTCAAATTCGACGCTCAACACGTCCTTGCCATCCAAGCCCGCCGCAACCGCGCGCACAAACTTGGCAACATCCAACGGGCGCGGGATGTAGAGGAAGGGCGCGGCGGCGCGTTCTTCCGGGAGCAGGTTATCCGGGCTGTGGGCATCCCCGATGACGATGACACTGGTTTCGGGGCTGGCTTGCTTGACGCGCAGCGCGAAGTCGTATCCACGCATGTGTTCATCCAACTGCACCGCTGACACGACCACGAGGTCGAAGTTGGATCGGCTGATTTCGTCCAACGCTTCCAGCGGGGCAGGCACGTCGAGCTTGATCGCAGGGCGGTCGAGCAGTTCGAGCGCGGCACGTACCAAACGCGCCGCCATCCCTGAAGGGTCAACCGTCATCATGCGTGGCAAAACGATCATACGGAATATCCTAAAGTGTGTATCCGTCACTATGCTACGTTTCGATTATAACGCGATTCGTCGGAACGGCATGGGATCACAGGCTTAACGTTTGTGACGAAAGTTGAGATGAGCGATTGAGAGAAGGTGTGTCACATTGTTATATGTGACGCGAAGGATTTTGAGAGAAGGCGTGTCCACATATGACCGCTTTTTGATTTTAGTGGACACAGCTTTGGAAGGTTATAAAAAGGTTTGTGAGGGCACGGAAGCGAGTGATCCGTGCGTTTTTTGATTCCACGTAGGTGAAGCGAAGTAAAAGCGGCGAAAAGGCTTAATATTTTATGCTTGACAAAAAACGAGAGTGTTAGCAGGTGTGAATTAGATAAAGATGCCCTTGTTGAAGGCGACAATAACTGACTTCACGGAAAACTGCCGCGTTTGTGTTGTGCGCTTGCTTGCTCATGATGGGCGGTGTGTTCGCGCAAGAAGCCGAACCCACCCCGACGAACACGGATACGCCCAGTCCCGTGTCGCTGGATACGGCGACCGCGACTGACACTGAGACTCTCACTGATACTGCAATCGATACACAAACCGACACCCCAACACATACCGCCTTTCACTCCATCGCGGTGTTTTCGTCCGCTGCGGGTATCGAACATATTTACTCTCGCGTTTTTGGCTCATGCCCACTGATTTTACTGTCTTCTCTCATCTTTGCAACTGAGCAGCTGCTCATTTCTACGGGAAATATCACAAATACCGCGCTAGAGACAATCATACTTCTACAGATGGATGCTATTGCAGGAGCTTTTGTGGAAAAATCGTTTATAGAATTGAATCGTTCTGCATTGATTGTCCACCGCTAATCAGCGTATGCCACCCGCCTAGTTCGTGCTCAAGTAGTAGGGCAAGCGCCCATCACGCACTGCGAATAACGCACCTCTCCACAACTTATCTCTGCTAAAATGAAGCACGTCACCCAAACTTTTGCGGAGCATGTTCCATGTCCGACGATCACAACCTGCCCGAACTGCCGCGCTTCGAGCCTGAATCCCATGAACCGGAAAGCGCGTCACCGGTAGAACCAACCCATCCTCTGACCGAATCGCAAATCGACTCGCTGTTCGCAGGGGCGGAACTCAATATCCACGAAGAAGACACGTCCGAAATCCAACCGCGAAGCGATGAAGCGGCGGGAAGTGATACGCCGGAGTCGGTGTACGATCCCGATCTCGATGTGCCGTTCACCGACAGCCAGATCGGCGCAAGCGCGAGCGACAGCGGCGAAAACATCGACGACGCATCGCTTGACCAGCACGAACAAGCGACCTTGCCCTTTTCCGGCGGGCATCAGCCCTCAGATGAGCCGTCCGACCCCAAAAAGACGCTTCCCGGCAGCGGTGGGCTTGATCCCAACCCCGATATGACTCCCGGTGCAGCCCCGCCGACTCGTACAACGCCCGGTGTTGAACCGTCGCCGCAGGAATTGGGTTACACCGTGCCGCACATCGTCCCATTCGAGCATACGCTCGTTCATGTGCCGGGCGAAGAATCCAAGAAGCAGTCGCAGGATAACAAAGGCGGCACCAATCGCCAGCAGCCCGCGCCCGCTTACCAACAGATATACCGGCAGTCGCCGCAGCGTCACGCGCCGACGATCCCGAACATGAACATTCCACCCGCCAACCCGAATCAGCAGCCGACGATCCCGGGACAGTATCCCGCGCCGGGGCAAACCTACGCTCAGGAAGGCTACACGCAGCCCTCCGCGCCGGGTGCTACAGGCTATATGCCGCCGCCGCCGATGCCCGGTCAAGGGGGCGGTGTGCCGCAGAATGTTATTCCGCGCCGCCCCAAACCACGCCGAATTCTTGGCTGCACGCCGGGATGCGTGGCGATCTTCGCGGGCGTGTTCATCACCTTTTGCGGCGGGCTAACGCTCATCACGCTCATTCTCACCGCGACATTGGGCGCGCGCTTGGAAGAAACGCTCACACAAACCGTCGCGCAAGTGGAAGATTACGACAACTTTGAAAGCACATTCTTCTATGATCGCAACGGTACACTACTGTACGAAGCTTTCAGCGAAGGGCGGCGCACCAACGTGCAGTATGAGGACTTCCCGCAGCACTTGATCAACGCGACGATTGCCATCGAAGACGACAGCTTTTTCAGCAATCCCGGCCTTGAAGTGCAGGCGACAATTCGCGCGTTCGCGCAGTATGTCGGGTTGTCGGAAGGCGCGAGCGGCGGCAGCACCATCACGCAGCAGTTGGTTCGCAACGTCCTATTCGACTTTGAATATCGCGCCGAACGCAGTGTACAGCGCAAGGTCGAAGAAATCTTGCTGGCGTATTTGCTCACTCAGCGCATGAGCAAGCAGGATATTCTCGCTATGTACCTCAACGAGATTTACTACGGTAATCTCTCGTATGGGGCGGCGGCGGCGGCGCGCACCTTCTTTGATAAAGATGTGCAAGACCTTACGCTTGCCGAAGCCGCGCTTTTGGCAGGACTTCCCCAAGCACCCGCCAGTCTCGATCCCCTGAATCCTGATCCCACGGTGCAGAATGCGGTTGCGGAACGCTGGCGCTTAGTGCTAGATCGCATGGTGGAAGAACGCATGATCACCGCCGACGAGCGCAATCAGGCGCTCCGCGAAGGCTACAGCATCAACCCGCCGGATGCGCCGCTGCGCGCCCCGCACTTCACCGTATACGCGCAAAGCGAACTTGAGCAGCTCTTGATCGAACTCGGCTACTCGCCGGAAGACATCGCGCGCGGAGGACTGCGGGTATACACGACGGTTGATCTGCGCCTGCAAGATTTCGCGCAAGAAGCGGCGCGCAGTCAGGTATCGTCGCTTGGCGGCTTGACCATCAGCAACGCCGCGGTGGTTGTCCTTCAGCCGATCACGGGCGAAATCATGGCGATGGTCGGCAGTATCGACTACAACAACGATGCCATCGACGGACGTGTGAATGTCACGATTGCGCCGCGTCAGCCGGGCAGCACGATGAAGCCGCTGACCTATGCCGCCGCGCTCGAACGCGGTATGACGCTCGGTGACATCATCTGGGATACCGAAATCGTGTTCTCGGATTACCGTCCGGTCAACTATGACCGCACTTTCCATGGACCGGTTCGCATTCGCACGGCGCTGGCGAACAGCTACAACATTCCGGCGGTCAACACGCTGCGCGATGTGGGCGTAGAAGGCTTGATGGAGATGGCATCGCGCTTGGGCATCGAGAGCTTGGGCGATGATCCCAGTCAGTACGGTTTGTCGCTGACGTTGGGCGGGGGGGAAGTCACGCTGCTGGAACTGACGCGCGCTTACAGCGTGTTCGCCAACAACGGAATCTACGTCCCCACCACTTCAATCTTGTGCATTCTCGATAACAATGACTCGGTGCTGTACCAGTACGAAAACGGCTGCCCGCGTGGGAACACCACCGCGAACACCGTCAACGAAGCCGGCTACGGCACGCCCGTACTCGATCCGCGTATTGCCTTCATGATCACCGATATTTTGAGCGATAATGCCGCGCGCACCCCCGCGATGGGGGCGAACAGCCCACTGAACACAGGCGGGCTATTCACCGCTGTAAAGACGGGAACGACGGACGATTTCCGCGACAACTGGACGGTTGGCTATAACCGGAATGTCGCTGTTGGGGTATGGGTGGGCAACAGTGATGGCACGCCGATGAGCAGCGGCACAACGGGCTTAACTGGCGCTGCCCCCATTTGGAATGCCGTGATCAACGGCGTGTACAACACGGGCGTAATCGACGAATTCACCGTCGATGGCGGGCGCATCCCGGATCGGCTGGATCAGCCGTCGGGGCTGTATCTACAAGGGCTGTGTCCCATCAGCACCCTGCGCGATCCCGCCACCGATTGCACCGCATCGCTGCAAGAGTGGTTCATGGACAGCCCTCCAGCGTATCCCGATGGTCAAGGCGGATTGATCTACCCGCAGCCCACCCCGCCGCCGGATCAAAACCCGCCCGCGTCTGGCGTGTGGATGCGCGAAATTCAGCCGGATATTTATCAAGTGACCGTCCACCCGATCCCGCCAGAAATCGGGAACGCGATCATCATCAACTACCCCGGCGCACAAGCGCAGCCACCCGCGCCCATCTACTGCCAAGTCCCTGTTGAACTGGCTCAGTCCGATCCTGCCGCGCGCGATCAGTTGTTCATCGCGCCGCCGTCCAACCCCGAAGATGCCGCGCGCGCCGAACAGTATGCCCGCGCCAACGGTATCGCCTTCTTACCGACCATCGCCTGCAACAGCGATTTGATCAGTGCCAGCGGCGGCGGTGCCAGCGTGATCACCGCGTTCTTAACGCAGCCTTCGCCGGGCATGGTGGTCTATCCCAACATGCCCATTTTAGGGACGGTCAATTTCACGCCGCAGCAAGCCGAATACTTCAAGATCGAGCTTTCCGGCGGTCAGTTTGGCGATAACGTATGGGTAACGCTCGGTGAGGTCAAGCGTAATCCGGTCATCAACGGGCAGTTGGAGATTTTGCCCGCGCTTCAGCCCGGCAATTACATGATGCAGTTGGTCGTCGTCGGGTTAGATGGCAATTTCGTCCAGCCGCCGTATCAAGTGCCATTCGTCGTGCAGTAGAGACCGAAGCGAACGTCGTAGAGGTTTGGCGTGCCAAACCCGTTTCGGTAGGCACAATCCCTTGTGCCTACTATGTTGATTATCGTATGAATTTCGGGTTTGTAAGGCGGGGTCTTGACCCCGCCGTGATTGGTCCGTCTTTCGTTGAAGCATCGTGTAAAAAGTCCGCCAGCACTTGCGCGGCGGATTCGTTGCCATACGGGGTGAGCGGCTCATAGGCTGCTTCTGGCATCAGCATGATGTTTTCTGCAACCGATAATTCTGTGACCAACACCTGCATCGCCCGCAGTTTGTCGGCATGGTTGAACTTACGCAGCTCATCAATGCGTGTATCAGACAACATTCGCGTGAAGTACCTTCCACCCTATTTTGAAGGTACAACACTCTTGACATCAGGTGTATCTGCTGCATGATAAGCCTGTTTAGATGCGGAGAGTCCTTGTTATGGTGAAAGCTCCCCCTCATCGAGCCAGTTTTTTGCTCCCCCTCACGATCATCCTCATATTCGCGGCGCTGATGCTCGCGTACCATGCCGCGCGCACCCCTGCCGAACTCGATGTGTATTACGTGTCCCCCGATGGCAGCGATCACAACCCCGGCACACTTGATGCGCCGTTTCAAACGCTGCGCCATGCCGTGAGCCGACTGGAAGCGGGAAAAACCCTCTACATCCGCGCGGGGACATATGCCGAAGCGCTCGAAAATACCATTCCCGGCGGCGACTCGTGGGATCGCCCGGTGACGATTGCTGCGTATCCCGGCGAACTGCCTGTTCTCGCGCCCGTTGATACGCGCCGCGTGCTGTACTTCAACCGTCCCACGCAGCATTACATCATCATCGATGGGCTGATTCTAGATGGCGCGCGCATTCAAAATCAGGTGGTCAAAATCAGCGGCGGCGCGCATCATATCCGCATCCTCAACAGCGAGATCAAGAACGCGCCCGGTCAGGGGATTCACATCAGCCAGTGGGAAAGCCAGTACAACGAGTTCATCAACGTCGATGTGCATCACAATGGGCTTGTTGATGGTGTACCTAACGATCACGTGCATGGAATCTACATTCAGACCAGCCATAACACCGTGCGCGGATCGCGCTTTTGGAGCAACGGCGGGCAGGGCGTGCAGATTCGCCGTCAAAGCGGATTCGAGCAGCCTGTCGGCAACGTGGTCGAAGGCAGCCGCATTTACGATCAAGGGCGGTGTGTGATCGTGTTCGACGCGCTTGATACGACAATTGCCAACAACGTCATCAGCGGATGCAGCATCGGCATTCAGCTCAACTACGACACCGCCAATACCCGCATTTGGAACAATACGATTGTCGGCAACATACGCGGCATCGAATTAAGCCGCCGATCCGCCGCCGCGTCGCTCATTAACAACATCATTGCCGACAATGCCGAATACGGTGTGCGCGCCTTGCTCCCGCAAGCGGTGAGCGACATGCAGTACAATTTAATTACCGGAAATGGCGCGGATTTTGTGGGCGAAGGCATCGTGCGTGCCGCCGATAACCTGATCGGCGCGGACTATCCGCCGCGTTTTCGCAACCCGGATCGCCGTGATTATTCACTGCGCCGCCGATCCGCTGCCATTGACGCGGGCATTTCGCTGCCTGATATAACGACGGATATTCTCGGCACGCCGCGTCCGTTCGGCGGCGCGGTCGATCTCGGCGCGTATGAATTTCCACGAGAGTGAAAGAAAAGGATTTACCGCAGAGATAGAAAACAATTAATCCTCTGCGTTCTTTGCGAAACTTCTTTCGCCCTTCTCTGCGGTGAATCTTCTCTTTTCCTTTCTTTGAGGATTGCCCATGCCCGACTACACCATTCGCGCCGCCATCCCCGCTGATGCGGCGGGCTATATCCGCTTGATCAAAGACGTGCTGCGCGAACAACCGCCCGTTGATACCCCCTACGCCCCGGACGAGTTCGACCCGCCCGTCGAGCGCATCCGTGACCGCATCATGGAGTGTGCAGTTTCGCCCAACGATGTGTTCATCGTCGCGGAATCAGGGGGTAAAGTCATCGCTGCGCTCACCTGCGGCGGCGGATCGCTCGCGGCAGACGCGCATCGCACCGAACTCGGCGTGTATGTGGCGAAAGCGTGGCGCGATCAAGGCGTGGGCAGCGCGTTGATGACCGCGGCGATCCAGTGGGCGCATTCCAGTCCCATCGTGCGCCGCGTGGAACTCGAAGTTTTTGCCGAAAACGCCCGCGCTATACACCTGTATGAGAAATTTGGCTTTGTGCGCGAAGGGATTAAGCGCGGGCTGTACCGTCGCGGCAGCACCTTCATGGACATGCTGATCATGGCGCGCTGGTTCGATAAACCTGTGTAATCCGCCGTGCGGTTCTACCTCATTGTGCCGGCACGCTCTAAAATTAGCGCACATACATCACAGGTCATACCAACCAGCCGGAGGCTTTGAAATAAATTATGAAGCGTGTAGGGTTTTTATTGCAGGTCAAAAAAGACAAACTGGAAGAATATAAGAAGCATCACGAAGCCGTTTGGCCCGAAATGCTCGATGCGCTTCGCCGTCACGGTTGGCGCAACTATACCCTGTTCATGCGCGATGATGGCTTGCTGTTCGGCTATTTTGAAGCCGATGAAAGCTTCCAAGCGTCACTCGATGGCATGGCGAAAGAACCCATCAACGCCAAATGGCAGGCGTTCATGAGTCCGTATTTCGAGTCGATTAGTGGTCGCCCCGACGAAAATATGCTCGAACTGACCGAAGTGTTCCACACCGATTGATCCGCGCCGCGATCCAGTAGGGGCGGCTCACGAGCCGCCCGCTAACATATAACGCGCCTTACTTTGACGTGGAGAGCAGTGCCCGCACTGCCGTGATCGCGCCCAACAGCCCCGCGAAAATCTGCATGACAAACACAATCTTGCCGATGTCATTCGTAATCCATGCGAACAAAAAGCGCACCGCTTCCGGCATCACATCCGCCAAGTGCGTGAAGTCGAACGGGAACACGTTCAAGAACCACACCGCCGCCGCGCTCAACAGCAAGCCGCTGGCGATTTCAAACAGCCGTGCCAGTTGATGATGCCCGGTGATCACCTGAATCAGCGAATCGGTGAGCGCCAGCAGCAGCGGCAGATACAGTAGGATCATCTCCAGCGTCCCGAAACGATCCGTGAAAAATCCGGTATTCCGCGTCTGATGCGCCAGAAAAAACCCCAGCAGCAGAGTCATGCAGATCGCGACAAAAAATTCACCCACGCGCTCGATCTGCGTCACATGATCCGAAAAGTGCTGCGTGTGTTTAGCGAGTGTCATCGGTTGCCTCTTTCATACGGGAATTACTGCGCGGAAGTCGGTGGTTTGTGGTAGGCGAGATACCCCAGCACGAAGAACAGCGCGATCTGTGGGATACGCAGCATCAGTCCCCACACTTCATAGTCCGGCACGCGGTTTTGCGCCACAACGAAATACATCACCACGACGAACAGTTGAAAAACCGCGCCAATCACCCACAGCAAGCGGCGGTCTGTAAACACCAGCAGTGCCGCGCCGAGTGCATAAGCCGCACCCGCGATGTACCCGATAACTTGGTCAGGCGGTGTTCCGGTGGGGCTGTCCAGCACGATGATGACCCGTAAGCCAATCAACAAGTAAATGATCGCAGTGACGGCGCACAGCACCGCCCCGACGTAGCGCATCGTTCGGCGGCGGGCTTGTGCATTTTCGAGATCAGTGGTGGGGGGCGGGCTGGCAAAACTAGACCGGGGAAGTGGTCGATTAGCGGACATGATCTATTCCTTTCGCTGGATGTGAAACAATCCTTACTCACCCTATACGCAAAACCGCCATACAGGTTCGTGAGGAATGTCACAGAGAAAGGATGATCATCGCGCCCTTTTTCATCGCGCTGTGTTTCGCCTACACGTCGAAGGCTGTCCCCCACATCGTGCGACCTGTCGCGCGCTGATCGATTGCGCCCGCGCGATAGTACGCTTCGATAAGTTCCGCGCCTGCTTCCGTATACGGGATCACCATCGCCGCTTCCCATGCGTTAGCGACGGGCAGTTCGCCAAACGCCGCCGCGCCGCTGGAATACGGATGCAGTGGCAGGTCGAGTGTGCTCAATCCGCTGACGCGCGCCAGATGCGCCGCCATGCCGCGCGCCGCGGATTCGTCTGCTGCGATGAAGCAGATCACCGATGCGGGACGTTCTCCCCACGCGCCCTTCAAGCGGGCATACCCAACCACATGATCCTCTCGATGATAGACGAACGCGCTCACCATCGGATTTGGGCTTACCCATTCGAGAATTGTATCGAGTGGACGCACCGAAAAATCGACGCGCGCTTCGGCGTGTTCCCACAGCGCGACCAGCGCCGGGACATCCGTTGGAAGCGGCGCAGCGATAACCATATCCGCATCAGCATTGGCGGGTATATCCCCCACGTTGACCGTCACCGATGACGCGCCGAACGCATTCACCAGATAGCCGAGCTTCGGGTAATACGTCGTGTGACCAAGCAGCATATCCAACAGGTAGCCTTTTTCGCGCGCGATCTCATGCCCGGCGCGGATCAACTGCCTGCCGATGCCCTGCTTTTGAAAGTCGGGATGCACCGCGACGGGCGCGAGATTGGTCACGCGCACATCTTGATCCATCAGCCGAATCGTTTGCGGGTTAAACAGCGCATGTCCGACTACTCGCCCATCATGCACGGCGACCAGCGAAAGATCGGGATCAAAACTGGGCAGATTGCGCTTGAAAATGGCGACATTCGCCTCATCCATGCGACAGCCGAAAGCGACAAAATTCAGTTCGCCTACAGCGGGGTGATCGGTGCGCGTTTCGTGGCGAATAGTGAGCATTTCGCGTGTCCTTTTCATCACGATTTATGCTCACAGTATACCGCACACGGGGCGCAGCAAATCACCCAAGATGCGCCTAAAATCGCACACGGTACTCATGGTTTTCAAAACGCATTTGTGTAGGGGCGCAATCTATTGCGCCTCATATGCACCAAGTTAAGAAGTTTTTCGCTCGAAACGCTGCGATCAACTTGCGATCTCCCCTGTAAATGGCGAGTCTGACTCCCCCTCCCTGAATTTGGGGTGGGGGGTAAGGTTCTCATCCCAACGCGCTTAACTTGGTACGCATGGGACAGGGCTTGCCCTGTGCCTACCACTGCGAAACCATTTCTACTGTCGCCTTCTCAGCCGCGATAGCAGGGAGGGGGTGAGGGCAACGGACGGATTTCACATAAAACCGCTTGTTGATGCGTATGACGCAGACGAAAGCCGATTCCTTTTCTCTGCGTTCTTTGCGAAACTTGTTTTGCCCTTCTCTGCGGTGAAACTTTCTTTCTCTGTTGTCCCTACAGCAAAATTTGCAGCGATGGCACTTCGCTCGCCAACATGCCGATGAATGCCCGCTGGATCGCGCTGAACGGCTGGCGTTTGTTCCACACCATCATCAGCGGGCGCTTGAGCGAAATATCGCCGCCGTTCTCGTCCACGAGATCAAGCTGGCGCAGTTCGCCCCGTTCGGTTTCGCGTTCCACCGCGTAGGCGGGCAAAATCGACACGCCCATTTGATTGAGCAGCGCGTACTTGATCGCACCGGGGCTGTCGAGTTCCGCGACAGTATGCAAGCGGATTCCGTGCTGCGCCAGCCGCATTTCCAGCCATCGGCGCGTGCGGCTGGCGGGCTGCCGGTTGATAAACGCCTGTGCGTTGAGGTCGGGAATGCTGATGCGCGCGCCATTCCCGTTTGCCGCCGCCAGCGGATGCGCCGCGCTGGTCACGACATGATATTCAAGGTCGAACAGCCGCCAGCGCCCCAAGTTTTCGTCATCGAGTTCCAGCAGTTCGCCTTCAAGAAAGCCTAAGTCATAGCGACCATTCAACACATCGCGCACAATCTCGAACGTGAGCGCGGTTTGCATCGACACGGCAAGATTGTCGTTTTGCGCGTGCGTCTGCTGAAACTGCTGCAACCACGCGGGCAGCAAATACACGCTGATCCCCGGCGTTGCCCCCACGCTCAACTGAAAACTCTGCTGGCGGTCAATCTGCATAATCGCGCGCTCCGCTTCACTTAACAATGCCAGCATCCGGCGGGCGTAGTCATACAGCACATTTCCCGCCGCCGTCGTGCGGACTCCGCGCGCGCTTCGTTCAAATAATGCCGTCCCCAATGCCGCTTCCAACCCCGCGATATGCTGGCTGACCGCGCTCTGCGCCATGTACAAATCTTGCGCGGCTTGGTTAAAACTGCCCCGATCCACCACCGTCATAAACACTTTTAATTTATGCAGCGTAATCATGAAGAAATTCTCTTTGATTGTCTCGTTATCACATCTTCTTATATCACGTTTTGCCGTGAATAGGATGTGAGCGCGTCGATCAAGCAGTGGGTGAGCGTCGGAGCGGGTGCTGAAAGCCGTGCTATCTTCACCCTGCCATATCGTTGAAGACAGGATGCATTCAAGGCTTACTTGTAGATGGGCGGGAAATGTGCTGCTAGACGAATAGGATGAAGTCGTCAATATTTAAAGCAAGCGCCAGCGCAATCTGTGTCGGGACGACGACATTGCATTCAGTGACAATTGCCCTTGCAGCCAATCAACGGCAGCGTGGCGTGATCCATTGGCAGTAGGAGGGTGCTTTCAGCCTGTGTAGTCACATCGCTGCCGGTGAGGAGCTTGATTTCCATAAGAAGACCTTTCACGTGCTTTCACAGCGGTTATCTATGGCAAGTCCTGTGGTGTCACAAGTCCGCGTTTGAGTGCGAATACCATCACCTGTGTGCGATCCCGCAGCCGCAGCTTATCGAGGACACTGGTTACGTGGGTGCGTACAGTCGCTTCGCTGACCACCAGTTTCTCGGCAATTTGTGGATTCCCCATGCCGTGTGCCAAAAGATCGAATACTTCACGTTCGCGGGGGGTCAGAGTATCTAACGGGTCTTTGCCGGTGAGATGCTGCTGCAAGATGCGCGTGACGGCTGGATCGAGCGAAGAAATCCCTTGCGCGGTCTGGCGAATCGCGTTGAGCATATCGCTGGAGCGGCTGGTCTTGAGTAAATAACCCTGTGCCCCAGACTGAAGCGCCTGCCTGACCATATGATCGTCCAGTGATGAGGTAAGGACAAGGACGCGGCTTGCAATATTCTGCTTCTGAAGTTCGCGCAGTACATCTATTCCACTCATCTCCGGCATAATCAAATCAAGGAGGATCACATCCGGTTTCGTTTCTTGCGCGGCAAGGAGGGCTTCTTTGCCTCCCGCCGCTTCGCCCACCACTTCTATATCTGCTTGTGCTTCCATAAGCAGCCGAAGTCCCTGTCGTACCACCGTATGATCATCCACTATCAAGACTCGAATCGTCATTTTGCCTCACTAGATTGTTCAACCAGCGGCAGAGTTACTTGCAGTGTGGTGCCTCTGCCTACCACACTTTCCACACTGAAGCTGCCGCCAAACATCCTACTGCGTTCACGCATACTCACCAATCCAAAATGGGGTTTCTGTAAATGGGCTTGGGGGTCAAACCCCTGCCCGTTGTCGCTGATGCTCAGGGTAAGCTGGTTTTTTCCCTCAACCAATGAAATTTCGACTAGCGACGCAGCCGCATGTCGAGCAATATTGCTCAAAGCTTCCTGTGTGATTTGATAAACAGCATCTTCGATAGGTGAGGGGAGATGTCGTCCAGTGAGCATTAATGCCGCTTCAACTTGCACACGCTGAAGGCTTTGCCACTGCTGAAACATTTGGCGAAGCGAGTCGGCTAAACCCTGCTGCACGAGCTGCGATGGACGAAGTTCGACCAGCAGCGCCCGCAAATCAAGCAGTGTTTGTTCTGCCATATCGGCGATCACGCGCGCTTGCTGAATACCGCGTTCCATATTCTGGGCGATCAATTGGGGCAGGGCTTTGGTGCTGACCGAGAGACTGAAAAGACGCTGGGCGATAGCATCATGCAAATCGCGTGAAATACGGTTGCGCTCAGCTTTGATCGCCGCTTGCTCCGCTTGCAGTGCAAGGTCGGCATTGCGCTGTGCCAGCGATTGCAGAAGTTCGATGTTCTGCGCCAGACCATCGGCCATGGCATCGAACTGCTGTGCCAGCCGCCCCACTTCATCATCATGCGTATCTTGGATGCGCGCGCTCAAATCACCACGTGCAAATTGGCTGCTTGTCTTTGTGATCAGCCTCAGCCGTTTCACCTGTGCGCGGGTGACCACCCACGCCAGCAGCAGCGCGACAGGCAGCGCAAGTGCGGCGCGTGACAGCACTTCAAACCCCAGCATCGCTGCATACCCTTTAATCTCGACATTCCCATACACGAGAAACGGCTCAGCGATCACGGGTCCTCGCCGCATCCATACCTGATCGCCATTCGCCAACAGTACGCGAACCATCACCCACTGCTCCCCACGATACTCAAAAAAAGTATCCTCATGCGGGAGTTCAGTCGTATCCATACAGTCCGTCAAGCGCATACCTGCGCGACAGTCTGTCTCGCCTCGACTCCACAACACCGTCTCGTCAGAGGAAAGAATGAGTGTCCAACCGAACATTGGATCCACGTTTGTGTCCGTCGGTTCACCATCGGGCAGTCCGCTGAGCCATGCGCGCGCATAGTCTAGCGCAATTGACCGATAGACCTCGATGGTTGGGTTGTGACCGGTGTTGCGGGTGAGAAATAACAAGAACATCGTCACCCCCGCCCCTGTGAGCGCGGCGACAATCACATGACTGACAAACAAGCGAAAAGCCAGTTGACCCCAAAAGCGTCTCACTAACAATTTCATCAGTAATCTCGTCCATCACCGTGCGCGCCGACTGTATGCGCCATTATAGCCGCCCCATTTGGCAGTCCTCTCCGCAATTTGCTGAATGATGCTCCACAAGTTGTGTATCGCGCGTATCGCCACGATTGCGTTCAATAAAAAGCGTCATCGAGACGCGGTACGAAACTCGTTTCGTCTGGTGCGTCTGCTGTGAGGGAGAAAATAATCTGTTCAAATGGTCTCTCAGCGTTGGATCAGGAATGCGCTTATTGCTGTCCTGTTTTTTAGTTTAGTGAGTGCGGCTCTGTCAGAAGATATTGATCTCGCCCGATTTACGGAACCGACCTGCGGGGTACAGGAGTTGTCACGGAACGCTGGGGACAACGCGCATCCGGTCTTTACATCCGCGATGCCGATGTATCTAGCTGTGACAAAAAAGACAGAAAATTTGATAGACTGTAACGAGTGAAAGGACATAATCCATGACCGATCAACCTGCTGAACAGCAAAAATCCGCACGCCGAACACCAATGCAGCAGCGCAGCCAGAAGCGTGTCGAAGTGATCCTCACTGCCGCCGCCGCGCTGATCGCTGAAGTGGGCTATGAGGCGGTGACCACGTCGGCAATTGCTGAACGCGCGGGTACGTCGGTTGGTTCGCTGTACCAGTTTTTCCCCAACAAAGACGCGATTTTGCACGCGCTGGCGCAAAACTATCTCACGGACATGACCGCGATGGGCGCGCGCATGTTCCCGCCTGATGTCGTCATGCTCGATGACACCGTGATCATTGACCGCACCGTTGATTGGTTGATCGAGTTTGAGTCATCCCACGCGGGATTTACCCCCATTTTCAACAGCCCGTATGTATCGCCGGAACTCAAAGCTGCCGAAGACGCGCTTAAAAATCAAATGGTTGGGCAAATCGAGCGCATTTTAGCCGCGCGACTGCCCACCCTCAACGCGGATCGCCGCCGGGTGTGCGCGCAGATCATCATGACGATGTACAAGGGTGCGCTGCCGCTGGCGCTGGCAGGGGACGACTCACAGCGCGACATGGCGCGTGAAGAACTCAAACGCGCCGTGCTTGCCTATCTCGCGGCGCTGCGTGTGTAGGGGGTTGCGCCGCAGCCTGTTTACACGCGCGCGATATATCGCGCCGCTACAAAAGAGGTTTTTCACCCTTCCACGAAAATCTTGCCGGGGTTCAAAATGCCGTTCGGGTCCAGCGCCCCCTTGATCGTCCGCATCACATCGAGTCCCGCGCCGTGTTCCTGTGGCAGGTACGGCGCTTTGCCGATCCCGACTCCGTGTTCGCCTGTCGCTGTGCCGCCTAACTCAATCGCCTTGGTGACAACTTTTTTGTTGGCGATCATCGCTTGGGCATAGTCCGCGTCGTTCTCGAACGGGAATTCGATGTGAATATTTCCATCCCCTGCGTGACCGATCATGTAGGCGGTGATTCCCATCTCGGCTTTCAACTGTTCCACGAACCCGATCAGTTCGGGGTAGGCGCTGATCGGCACGGCAACGTCGTTGATGAAGAAGCGTTTGGTCGGGTGGGTCCGCACCATGATTTCATACGAGTGATGGCGAGCGTGCCATAAGCGTTTGCGTTCGGTTGGATCCGTTGTGGCGCGGAAACTGACCGCGCCCATCTCGTCGCAAATCTCGCGCACGGTTTCCAAGCCCGCTTCGAGCGTGGCGGGCAGCGCGGCGTGAAACTCCATGAACACGGTGGGCATCTCAAGCAGATCAACGCCTTCAACACTGCTTAACATGCGGCAGTGTTCCGCGTCGATGAGTTCCAGCGCGGCGGGGTCGAGTCCGCTGCCGCGCACCGCGACCACCGTTTCGACTGCCGTTTTCACATCGGGGAAAGCCGCTACCACCGCGCTCATGTGTGCCGCGATGGGGACAAGTTTGAGCGTGGCTTCGGTGATCACGCCCAACGTGCCTTCGCTGCCAACGAACAAATGCAGCAAGTCATAACCACTGCTTTGCTTAACCGAACGTGAGCCGACATGGATCAGCCGACCATCCGCCAGCGCGACCTGCATCTTGAGGACGTTGTCTTTACTCGCGCCATATTTCACCGTGCGGATTCCGGCGGCGTTGTTCGCCAGCATTCCGCCCACCGTCGCGTTCGCGCCCGGATCAGGCGCGAAGAACAGCCCGTAGCGCGCGAGTTCGGCGTTGAGGTCTTTGTGTCCAATACCTGGCTGCACGGTGACTTGGAAATCATCCGCGTGAATAGCGACGATCTTGGTCATGCGCTCAAACGACAGCGAAATGCCGCCGTATAACGGGATCGGGTTGCCTTCGAGACTTGTCCCCACGCCCCAAGGCGTGACGGGGATGCGCGCCTCGTTTGCCAGCTTGAGCACATCCGCGACATGCTGCGCTTGCATGGGAAACACTACGACTTCGGCGGTGTGCGCGGCGTGATGCGATTGATCCTTTGCATGCAGGTCAAGCACGGCTTGGGCGGTGCTTACATTGTCCGCGCCGACAATGCTGATAAGCTGATCGACAATCGCCGGGGTGACGGGGTTAAATTCGGGCATGGGAAATGACCTTACTCGTCTAAAAAACAGGTTCGCCATAAACAATAACGCCGCGCTCGCGGAATCGCTTGATCCACTTGTCCATGTCGCGAATCTTGTTCCAGCGCAAATCAAGCTTTTCGAGCGTGGGCAGGTCATTCAACCAGTCGGGCAGATCAGTGAAGGCGTTCGAGCGCAAGTCCAGTACGCGCAAATTGGGCAGCGATTGAAGCGCGTCGGGCAGCGCGGTAAGTTGATTGCCCCGTAGATGCAGTTCGCGCAGCGTCGCTAATGTGCCGATGCTGTCGGGCAAAGTCGATATGCCGATTTTTTCGGCGCGCAGTTCGATGATGCCCCTCAAGCCGCTGATGCTGTCGGGAAAAATCCCAAGCGGATTTTCGCTCACATTCAAGTACATCAAGCCGCCCAACGGCGCGAAGATGTCATCCGCTAAGCGGGTGATTTGGTTGTCATGCAGGTAGAGAAAATCCGTCAGCGGCGGCAGTCGATCCACCGATGTGATGCGGTTGTGTCCCGCGTCGAGCGTGCGTAACTGCGCCAGCCCGCTTAAATCGGGCAATGTGGTCAACCCTGCTTCGTGGATGTAGAGCCGTTCCAGCTTGGTCATGCGCGTGAGAATAGGTGGGAATCTCTCAAGCGGATTGCCGCCGATATTGAGCGTGACCAGTTCGGGCGCTTTCGCCAGCGATTCGGGTATGGCTGTCAGCCGATTATTCATCGCATGTAGGTGACGCAGCCGCGCTAACCTGCCAAGTCCATCGGGAAGCGCGTCCAAGCCATGATCGCTCAAATCGAGCGTTTCAATATCCGCGGGGATTTTCATCAGCCAAACAACCCACGCCGGATGGGGATGCCGTGAGTCAAACTCGTCAAGCCGCCGCCGCGCGCATCCCACACCGGACGCAGATCATCCAAGACGGTGCGAATATCTTTTAAGCCCGTGCGGCGGTGGACGATTTCCAAATAGCCGCCGTGCGCGCGGAAAATCGCCTGCACATCTTCTACGGTGACGACGGCATCCCATGTCCACTTTTCAACGGTGTAGAAGTAATAAATCGGGTAGATGGCAGTGGTCGCGGCGCTCACGCCGCGCACGGCGTATGACCACAAATCGACCCCCACATGCGCCGCTGCTTCCGCCATCAACACCAGCGCGGCGGATGACAAGACCTGACGACGCATCGAACCGCCGTCCGCGCCATCCACAGCTTTGGGAATGAATCCCTGCGGGCGCACATCCTCTCGGATGGTCGCCGTGAACACATCCACGCCCGCCTGAAAACGCGCTTCGTCTTCCAGCACAATCCCCGCCGCGACATTGAGCAGCGCCAGCCACAGCGTTTCCAGCGGAGAGGCATTTTCGCTTCGGGTGTTCGCATCATCGACACGCGCCGCGAACGCATCCAGCCACAGCGCGATGTGCGCTTGGTTGAACGCTGCATGATCGCGCAAGCACTCGAAACTGTGCGCCAATGTTAGCAGATCGCCAATTTCGTCCAAATCGCTCACATGGGCAGCGCGCGTTCTATCCGTCGCGGCGATCAGTGGGTTGATGGCGCGTTCGCCCACCGTCTCGTTCTCAAAAAAGCGGCGGATCAAGCCCGCCATCAGCAAATCGGCAGGATGCGGAGCGCCCGTGAAGGTGAACGATGCCAGCCGTTCGCCCGCCGTTTTGAACGGCTCACGGTTGGCATTTTGCCGCGCCGTTTTGATGTGTTCCGGCGTGAAGTACAAGCCGTAATGCATGGGTGTAAAGGTCATCCGTTACCCCTGTGGTAACTTATGCGCGGGAATATCTTTCAGCAGCGGATTGTTGGCATCGCGCGGGGAGAGCAGCGGTTGATCCACGCCCCATTGAACGTTCAGATCGGGATCATTCCACGCCACGCCGTTTTCATCGCTGCCTCCGTCATAGTACTGGTTGACATAGTAGATCAGCGAAACATCGGTCAGCGCGACGAAGCCATGCGCTACCCCTTCCGGGATGAACAAGCCGTGACGGTTATTCTCGCCAATGTCGAGTGTTGTCACCGCGCGATAGGTGGGCGACGACGGACGCAAATCCGCCAGCCCTACGCGGATCATGCCGCTGGTCACATGCCAGTAATCGATTTGTCGCAGGTGGTAGTGCAGTCCGCGCAGCACATTGGCGCGGCTTTCGCTGTGATTAGACTGCAACCGATCAAAATTGACCCAGTGAAACCACTCTTTGCGAAAGACTTCAGTGAACCGCCCGCGATCATCGGCGTGACCGCGCAAGGGGACGGTATACACGCCGCTGATGATGCTGCTTTCGACGAGAGGCGATGTTTGCTGCGTTTTGGTCATTGAATTTTATGTCCTGTTTCTGTTGGCTCTAACCCATGCGTCCGCCATGATGCGTCCGGCGATGAAGATTCCGTAGCGGCTGAACAGGTAGATCAAGCGCGGACGCATCCCTGTCCAGATCAAATACTGCCGCCGTTCAAATCCGCGCACCAGCGATGCGGCGACTTCTTCGGCGGTGTAGGTGTGGTTGAAGGGGGATTTTGCCGTGACCATTTTGGCGGCGCGGTTACGCGCATCGAGCATGGGCGTGTGAACGGTCAGCGGGTTGGCGATGCCGATATGAATCCCCGTCGGCGCAAGTTCGATGCGAAGGGCTTCGACCAGATTGTTGAGCGCCGCTTTGGTCGCGCCATAGGTGTTGAACTCCGGCGCGCCGTATAAACCGGATACCGATCCCATGAGGATGAGCGATCCGCGTGTGCGGGTGAGATGCGGAATCACCGCGCGTACCACCACGACTGATCCCCATAAATTCACGTCGATGATGCGTTTGTGTTCGTCGTGCGTCAGCGATTCAAACATGCCGGTGATTAAAATGCCCGCCGAATGGAGTATCCCGTAGAGGTCACTCCCGCGCGCTTGCAGCGCCGCGACAGTCGATTCGAGCGCGTGTGCGACGGCTTGCGTGTCCGTCACATCGACAGCGCAGATGATCGCGTTTGGGATGGCGCTTTGCGCCGCTTCGAGCGCGGCGGTATTGACATCCCACAGCGCGAGATGCGCGCCGCGTTGGTGCAGCAGCTTGGCTGTCGCCAAGCCGATTCCACTTGCCCCGCCTGTGATGAGGATTCCGCGTCCGCGTAAGTCAATCATGGGATGCCTAAAAATAATTCAGCGCAGAAAAACTAACGCTGTGATCTACCAGCGATTGTGCAGTGAGCGCGCTTTGAGCGCGGGAATTATAACGCAAAATCGGGCGTATTCTCATCGTGGGGAAAGCGGCGGGAAGCACATCATTACCTTACGTTTGTCACCTAAGGGCGCAATCTTGCTGATTCGCGCGATTCCAAGTATGCTTTTTAGCGTGACTTATGTAGGGGGTTTTACCACCCGTTTGCGAGGAGGCGGCGATGATTCAGGGGAGCGAGAGCTTCCGTCTGATCGTGCGACGAGGTCCACAGCCCAATCAGACTTATGAACTGAACAAAGATATAATCACGCTGGGTCGTGACATTACTAACGACATTGTGATCAATGATCCAGAGGTCAGCCGCCACCATTTGCGTATGACGCGCGGCGCGGGTGGATTCACGGTTGAAGACTTGGGGTCAACCAACGGCACGTTCATCAATGGGCAGCGGCTGACCGGCGCGCGTCCGCTTCGCAACGGCGATATGGTTGGTTTGGGCGAAACCGTAACCTTAGGGTACGAGATGCTCATCGCCGCCGCAGCCGATCCCGGCGCGGGGGCGATGCCGGGGAACACCATGCCGGGAGCGGCGGCACGCGGGGGAATGCCCGCCGGAGTCGCTCCAATGTCCGGCGCAGGCGTTCCGATGCAGCAGCCACCACAGGCAGCGCCATCGCCCTATTCCCCCCAAGGTGTATCGTCGCCGCAGGTTGGCGGCGTGCCGCAAGGCACAGCAGCGCCCGGTCAGCCGCCGCAGCAGGGATATGGTTATAATTATACGCCCGCATCGTCGTACAGCCCCGCGCCATCGCCGTATGCGCCCGCTGGCGCGCCGGGGGCAGTTGTAGGGGATTATGACCCGTATGCAGTGCGCGATGAAGAACCCCGCAGCACAACGCGCTGGATTTTGATCGGCTGCGCGGCGATTTCGCTGTTCTGCTGCTGTTCAAGCGTGTTGGGGTTGGTCGCGGTAGATCAATTATGTTTGTGGGATCGTATTCCGATCTTGTACGACGTACTGCGCGCGTTTGGCTACACAGCGGTTTGTTAGCATACTCATGCTAATGATCTATCTACTAGACTCAAATCTAGCCGCAAAGTAGAATACATAATAACCATAAACACAGAGAGAAGCATATCCTTCTCTCTGTTGTTTTGGTGTGCAAACTTTATGCATCGAACTAAACGGCAGGATTTGTAATGCCTGATGCACCGCTGCCGCAGAATTACAGTCGCTATCACAAAATTGTCGAACGACAAACCGAATTGATATGCTGCTATCGCCCTGATAGCATCGTTACGTATGTTAACCCCGCTTATGGTGAGTTTTTTGGCGTAGACCCGCAAACCGTTGTCGGCAGCAGTATTCTCCAATTCTTTGATCCCGACCAGCACGAACGCATCCTTGCTCATATCCACTGGCAGGTGGTCCATAAAACCCCGCGCTTCGATGTGCAGTACAGCCGAAGCCTGACTCCGCCGCCGACACTGAAAGTTGTCGAATGGACGGATCAACCCCTCTTTTTTGATGATGACGGGAATGTCACCGAGATCATCGCGGTAGGGCGCGATGCCACCGAACGCATCCGCGCGGAAGAAACCCGCCGCCTGCTCGAACTAGCGCGATTAGAACAAGAGGCGCTGCGTTCCGCGCTCGAAAAAGAGCGCGAATTGAACCTGATGCGCGCGAATTTAATGCGCGTGATTTCGCATGAGTTCCGCACGCCGCTGGCGATCATGCGCTCGTCAAGCGATATTCTCACGCGCTATGATGACCGCTTGGGGAAAAACCAGCGCATCGAACGCCTGACATCAATCACCGAGCAGGTGACAAAAATGAACGACATGCTCGACGATATCGCGGAGTCGTTGAGTTCCGGCACAGTGCGGTTTGAACCGACAGAATTTGACCTTGAATCGCTCACACGCCGCTTGATCAATGAGTATGCCGCCTCCATTGGCGCGCAGCATGTCTTTAACTTGAGCGCCAACGGGGTTTCGCAAGTGCGGTTGGATCAAACGCTGGTGGTGCGAATGTTGAGTAACTTGATCTCGAACGCGGTGAAATATTCGCCCCCCCATACAGAAATTGATGTCGAATTGTGGGCAGTTGATCAACATGTCATGATGCGTGTGCGGGATAGAGGAATCGGGATTCCACAGTCGGATCAGACACGGCTGTTCGAGCCGTTTTATCGCGGGAGCAATGTCGGATCGGTCAGCGGCACAGGCATCGGCATGGCGATCATCCGCGACTGTTTGCACGCGCACAACGGCACAATCAGCGTGGAAAGCGAAGTGGGGCAGGGATCGGTGTTCACGATCACACTGCCAATGGCGGACGAGACGCTGACCAAATCGACTGTCAATTCCTCACAAGGGCGGTCAAAACCTTAAGAAGGATTGAGAAATTTCCTAAAATGGTCCGTATTTTGAAGAAAATTTTCGTCATTGTATTGAGAAAGCATTAATGATTGAGCCGGAGACTTTTGCTCTCCGGTTTTTTTGCAGGGTTTTGCAATATTCCATCTTGCATATATGAAAAGTGAAATAATGAATGGCATATCCTGTCACCAAAGGGATAAAGCATGTTGAAGTATTGCTGCTGGGTGCCGCCCCTACATTACGTGACGGGCACGCGGACGCGGCGGCGGGCGTAGCCCCATTCGATCAGGTCTTCCATTGGCTCGCCGCCGATGATCTCCCGTGTTTCTCCCGGTGGGAATACGAACTCGACGTGGGTGAACGATGGAACGGTGGCATCGGACGGATCATGCCGAAACAGTTCGGATGTGACCTTGAGGGCTTGCTCAATCTTTTCGCATTGATTGCCAACTCCGACACTATCCGTAATGGAAATTCTCGTTTTGCAATTGATGAATTGGCGGTCAGGATTTGGCGGCGTGGGATTGATAAAGACGTAGTTCTGCCAGAAATCTTCCGGCTGCTCACCGACATAACGCATCACCTTTCCCATCAGGATCAGCGTGCCATCACGCACAAACAGCGGGCAGCGATCCAGCGGCGCATCGACGGTGACGGTTTGCCCGCCTTCGTACCAGATGCCCGTGTAGAAATCACACCAAGATATATTTTTATTGAACGGGTCGCCGGGAAGGTAAACCTCACGGGTACGCGCTTCCGGTTCGTATACAGGTGCGACCAACAAATCGTGATCGAGCATGAATTCGAAATATTGGCTGCGAGTGCGCGGATCATCCTCAAATTCGTACATGGTTGGAGTCATCATCATCCAAACCGACGCATCATACAAGTACTTCAGCAATCGATAGCGCAGATGAATGGCGGCGCGGACGTGGGGCAGCACGTCGGGGTGCATCCACGGCTCGTTGACGGTGCCATCGGTATTCCACGAATGAATGCAAAAGCGCGGGTGGAAAATGCCGTTCTGCACCCAGCGCACAAACAGTTCGGGATCGGGGGCGGGTCCGTAGAAGCCGCCGACATCATGCCCGACGATGGGCTGTCCGCTGAGTGACAGGCTCAAGCCCATGGGGATATTCCATTTGAGCGTGTGCCACGACGTTTCGTTGTCACCGCTCCATGTTTGGGCATAACGCTGAATGCCCATGCCGCCGCTGCGGGAAATGACCAAGGGCGGTTCATCGGGGCGAAACTCTTTGAGCGCCTCATAGCTGGCACGCGCCATGAGCAGGGTTTGCACCGGGCGCATCATGCTCAAGCGGATCGGTGTGCCGTACCCCTGACAGCGCGCGTCGGTGTCGTCCATTTGGTATTCGTTGTTGTCATTCCAGATGGCATCCGCGCCGTATTCGAGAAGCTGCGTGCGGATTTTGTCTTTCCACCACTGATAGCCCGCCTCACTGGTGAAGTCGATGAGCGAACCGGGCGCGGTTGTGCCCGCGCCGCCCGCCCAGAATTGGCTGATGGCGGGTTCGTCTTTTTCCGCGTCAAGGATGAAACCGCCCCGCGCCGCGAGATCGGCGTAATCGGGATGGGTGGTGAGCAGATGCGGCTTGACATTAGGCGCGACACGGATGCCCGCTTTGTGGAAGTCGTCGAACATAGCACGCGGATCAGGGATGCGGTCGGTGTTCCATGTAAAGACGTTGCGCCGCCCCTCTTGATCGGTGGTGTAGCCGCTGGAGAGGTGAAAGAGATCGCACGGGATGTCGTGCTGCTGGCAGAGTTCCGCGAACTTCTTTAACTGCTCCTGTGCGTCGGGCGCTTCGGTGTACTTCATGGTCGATCCGAGATAGCCGAACGCCCATTTCGGCATTTCGGCAGGCGCGCCGACGAGTTCACCTAAAAGGTATTCAATGTACTCCAGATGACGATATGGAACGCTTGAATACAGAAAGTAGTAATCCAAATCGCCATCATCAAATTGGGCATAGCGATAACGTGACCGTTTGGTGTAATCGATCTCTTTGCCAAAATCGAACGCGGCAGGGGAGAAATTATCATAGAGCATCCCGTAAGTACGGTAGCGTTCTTCCTCAAAGGTGATGTAAAACGGGTAGTGCTTATACAGCGGATCAGTCGTTTCGGCGTTGTAGCCGAGCGCGTCACGCGGATCGAGCCGGATACGCATTCCGGTTTTGTCGAGCGGTCCTGCGACTTCACCCAAGCCGTAATGCCGCGCCCCTTCGTTTAGTTTCATGTAGTGGAAAATCGCTCGCGTGCTGCGGTCGTAAACATACGCGCCGCGATCAAGGTCAGATGCGATTTCTACGCCGGCGCAGTCGAACCAGCGCAGCGAAAACGTGCTGAGTGTAATGACCAATCGGAGTGCGTCGGTGTGCAGTGTGATCGTGTCATCATGTTGTTCAAGTTTGATAAAACTGCCTTGAGCATACGGGTGCAGCACCGCATCGCGGTCATTGCCAGCACGCGGGACGGGATCGCTCACATCCCGCTGACGGTTCTGAATCATCCATGTGCGCGGGTTGCGATATGCGCCGTCGGGGTTCATCTGCACGCGGATGATGTCCTGCGTAATCACACTGACGCGGAGCATTTCGCCATTGCGACCCCGAAACGTGATGCGTGGGCGCGGATCATCGGGCGTGGTGTCTATTGAAACGAGCGTCACAGGGGCGGGATCAACAAGGCGCATGGGTGAACTCCTATAGATGGATTCTTGGATGTAAGTTTACTTACTTGACTGCTGCACCCTGCAACATGGACTACTCATAAATAGTTCATGTGGGGGATTAGACAAGGGCAAGAACGTTGTACGCTTATTTTAAGTGTGTGCTGAATGATCATCTACCTGTAAGAAATTGCGCTTTCACGCTTGAAAGGAAAATAGCGGATGGATCTGGTCAGTATTCTTATTTGGATTATCGTCGGTGCCATTGCAGGTTGGCTTGCCAGCATCGTCATGAAGACGAATGCACAGCAGGGGTTAGTCGCTGACATTATCGTTGGTATTCTCGGCGGTCTCATTGGTGGTTGGGTGCTGAACCTGCTCAACGTCGGTGGCGCAGTCACTGGCATCAATATCGCCAGCATTTTGACAGCCTTTATCGGTGCGATCATTTTGCTCGCGATCCTTCGTGTGGTGCGCCGCGCTTAAGCGCAGCAGGGGCGGTGTACTAGCCGCAGTATAAAGACCCTAAGGGCGTGGATGAAGAATACTTTCATCCACGTCTTTTTGTGTTTGCAGCCTTTTACCTTTCGCCTGAATATACTGTCGAAGCGGAATCAACAACGCGCATGAGTGAACCTCAAAATTGGGGGGCGAATGGTGAATTTGGATACTTGATTCTTATGGGCTGTCACAAGGATAATTATGACAAAATATGCGCCGATTCCTAACTTTTGCCACCACCGCGCAAAAGAATCGGTTTTGTGACGGAGTGCAGCCGTGCCGGACAATATACTGCCACCCGATGACTCATCAGAGGGGGACGCTGACGACAGCCGTCCGAGCGCCTTTGACGATTTCGTAAACGACGAACTCGACTTTTCGTCGCTGGACAGCGCGAGTACAACGGGTGATGCCGAGCGTCCGCCGGAGCGCCGCCCGTTTGAAGGTTTGCCGCGCCCGTCACCGTTTTCGCCGCCATTTCGTCCGCCAAGCGCGGGTGAAAGCCGCTTCGATGACGATCAAACACCCGCGTTCCCGCCGCGCCCGACGAGTCCTTTCGCGAATAATCCCGGCGCGCCGTCATCGACGGGAAATCGACTGCCATTCAGCAGTAATCCGTTCAATCAGCCGCAGCGCAGCCCGCTGCCCAGCCTTGAGGACCCGCGCTGGATTCGCGGGGTGTACCGCGTTCGGCGCGATCTGCGCGTGTATCGTTTGCCATCTAAAATTTCGCCCAAAGTCGTGCTGCCAACAGCATCGCGGCGCTTGGACAAATCGCTCCGTTTCATCCCCAACATCACGGCAGGATGGTCTGCGGTGCATCTCAACGGCGAAGAACCAATCATCGGGTTTGTGGATAACAGCGAAGTCCAGTTGATGCCCCGCCGCGGTTTACGCAGTGTGTGGGAAGACATCGCGCTGATAGTGTGTCTGCTGCTGCTGGTGCTGGCGCTGATCGCCAACATCGACCAACTTCCGTTCTTTAGCGATGCACGTGAGGCGCAGATCAACGAACTGGAATCGACCATCACAGCGCAGCAAGCCGAGATCGCAGACTTGAACGCGACAATTTCGACGCTTCGCCATGAGGTGCAGGACACCGAATCGCGCGAGCGCATCGGGGAGCGCGATTTGATGGGCGCGCGGTAAGACTGCTTTGGTACTGGTGAATTAGAAAAACAGGGCGTATCCACAACGGATGCGCCCTGTTTTTGGGGAGATGACTGAAAATACAGTTAGTCGTTATCCACCACATTGACCGTGACGACATTCGGCGGGATGAAGCCGAAGTACGGTGACGACATGAGATTGCTCGTCACGATGAAAGTCACCTGCCCCGCATACAAGCCATCCGTCACCGTGTCGTTGACCGCCGTCGCCGCGAAATTGCGCCCCGTGTTCCATGTGGATAGCGTCAACTGACGGCTGGCAGGCGAGAGCGTAAACTGTGACGTATCGCTGCTGCTGGCGGAAATGACCACGATTTCACCGGGCTGCGGGGCGTATTGCAGCTTGACATTAAACGTGAAGCTGTTCCCGCCTTCGGTGATGTTGAAGTGCATGGGGCTGACGATGATGCCCGCCAAACGCGGTGTTGCGGTGGGCGTATCCGTCGGTATGACAGGCGTATCCGTCGCGGTGGCAGTCGCCGTTGCCGTGTCGGTAGGAGTCTCGGTTGGTGTTGGCGTATTGGTGGGCGTATCAGTAGGCGGGACGTTCGTGTTCGTCGCTGTCACGGTGGGAGTCGATGTGGGCGTTGGTGTGCCTGCCGATGGGAAATTACTCGCGCCCCAGTGATTGATCGCGCGCCCCGTGTAGGCGGGTTGGGTGGTGCGCGTATTTTCGATGGTGAGCGCGGCGACTGAACCCGCTAAGTTTGCCGCCAGCCAATCGCTGCTTGTGCTGCCTGTGGTATCGTTTGCGCCGCTTGGATTAGCGCGGGCAAGGTATTCGATTTCGCCAATGACAGTCGTGGCATTAAACACGCTGCCTGTGCCGGAGATGGGAGTTGTCACCGTGCTTTCGGCAAAGTTGAGCGGCGCATAGCCAAATTCATTGTCGTTGTCGATGAGGGCAATCCCGTCGAGGATCGTCCAGTTGGTGTAGGGGGCATCGGGCGAGCCATCGTTCGCGTCATCAATATCATTCCCCATCATCGGCGGCGCGGCAGATTGAATCAACAGCAGTGTGAGCGAACCATTTTCCAGTTCCGCGCCGGTAGAAAAGGTGCTGTTCCACGCAGTCGCGCTTGTTGTCCCTGTCATGGTGTAAACCTGCGCTCCGCTGTTGACCGGAAACGGCGTGCCAACAGGCGCGTGCCGCAGCACGATAAATCCATTCGTACCCACTTGCAGACCGCTTAAACTGAACACCATATCGACGATGCCGGGACTCATACTGGTTTGGTTCGCGCCAACATCGCCATCCACCGAGACAAGATAGGTATTGGCGGGAATGATGGCGAACGGTGTCCCGCGCAGTTCGATCATCTCAAAGCCGAGATCGTTGCCGGGTGGGTTGACCAACACTTCGTTGATGTACAAGTTCAGGGGATTTGTGGCGTAGACGGGCGCGAAGATGCTGCTGTTCAGCATCAGCAGAAGCAGCCCGGCAAAGACGGTGCGAACCATCGTCCTTAAACGAATGGAGAACATGGCAGCCTCACAAACCCATCACCGTTCACGTTGAAATCGTAGCACACATCGCGGCGGGGAATAATGAGATACACAATAGTCTTTCCACAAGCGATCAAAAAGGGGATGCCTGTGTAAGCGCATCCCCTTTTTGATAGAAGTTACAACGTTTCGCTTAGTCGTTATCCGCCACAGCGACGGTGACGACATTCGGTGGGGTGAAGCCGAAGTACGGTGAGGTCATGAGGTTGCTCGTCACGATGAACGTGATTTGCCCGTTATACAGCCCATCTGTCACGAGATCATTGACCGCCGTCGCCGTGAAATTGCGTCCCGTATTCCAGTTCGCAAGTGTCAACTGACGGCTGGCAGGCGAGAGCGTAAACTGTGACGTATCGCTGCTGATGGCGGAAATAACCACGGTTTCGCCGGGCTGCGGAGCGTATTGCAGCTTGACATTAAACGTATAGCCGCTGCCGCCTTCGGTGATGTTGAAGTGTGACGTGCTCACGATAATGCCCGCCAAAACAGGGGTATTGGTCGGCGTGGCGGTTGGCGTGGGCGTGGCGGTGGCAGTATCCGTCGCTGTGCTGGTGGGTGTAGGCGTATCCGTCGGCGTATCGGTTGCCGTGGCCGTGGCCGTCGCCGTATCAGTGGCGGTTGCTGTTGGTGCGGTATCGTTGTCCGTCACATTGACAAGGATGTGCGCCACGCATCCTGTGATGCCGTTGAACGGTGAACCCGGAATGCTGCTCGTCGCGCTGTGGGTGATGTATGTGGCGATCACTGGCGGTTCAACTACCAGATCATTGACAGCCGTGATCGTGAAGTTGCGTCCCGTGTTCCATGTGGTGCTGTTCAGGACGCGGCTCGCGGGGCTGACCGTGATCTGCGACGAGTCATACGCGGGCGTGATGGTGACGTTTTCACCCGGTGCGGGCTGCGCGCTCAAGCGCACGTTGTAAACCGCGCTCAAACCGCCTTCACTGACATTGATCAACGTGCGGCTGACGATGATGCACAGCGGAACAGGTGTGCCTGTCGCGGTGCTGGTCGCGGTATTCGTCGGCGGGACAGGTGTATCTGTTGCTGTGTCCGTTGCCGTCGCGGTGCTGGTCGCCGTATTGGTCGGCGGGACAGCCGTATTTGTTGGCGTATCCGTCGAAGTTGGCGTTGCCGTCGGCGCGGGGCAGTTCGTCGTGCCGGGGCTAGGCGCGGTTGTGACGTAGCTGGTGGTCACACGCGCGCCGCCAGCGCCATCAGGGCAGCGTTGAATCGACTGCGTAGCGCTGTTGGCATTGGCGTTCTCATCAATTTGCGGCTGAC